>OBLI01001942.1_pt1 | contig 18743 bp, 19 predicted proteins | sample 1519701 | NCBI WGS metagenome assembly OBLI01 (sample SAMEA3663005, study PRJEB22513) | pig gut metagenome | biome: pig gut; feature: pig-associated habitat; material: faeces | place: France | collected 2012 | reverse complement strand
AAACGAATTTCCCGTTCCGCGACTTTTTATATATATAGAGTGTCATAGTGTCACCGACTCACCGATTGGTTTAGTAAAAAATGTTACAATCATCTCCTTTGCAGGGTCGGGAGTGAGGAATGCCTTATTGCGCTCATTGGCTCAGTTTTTTCACGAAGGAACTCCCCAAAATTACCCAATTTATTAGTACCTTTGCATTCGCTTTTGGCATTAAATACAAACTGCCGAAGCTGTATCAGAGATAAATACTTAGCATCAGTAATGCAGGATGCCTAAAATGGGGAAAGTTAAGAACACCGTCGCTTATTCTCGCCTGATGAATTTTTACATTTCCCACATTCCCTCCGAAGAATCTACCCGTCTGCTCGTCGCCTACGCCAAGGCACTTATATCCGAAGATCTGGGGTTAGAGGGCATGTGGTGATATAGGATAATTATCTATTTCAATAACAGTTGAAGGCTGCAAGCGGCATAGTAAATGCCATTTGCAGCCTTCATTGTGTTTGGGTTCACTTCACTACAAGTCCCTCACTTCATCTATTGTCAAACCCGTTATATCGGATATCATCTCCAATGCCAAACCGTAGGTTTTCATCTTGCGGGCATTTGCAATTTTCTCTTCCTTCTGACCTTCCATGCGTCCTTCCATACGCACTCCCTCAAACACGCTGATGGTGTCGCGGTATTTCTTGAGAGCCTCGTCGTATTGCAGGCGCTCGGCACGGGTCATTCCACCAACATCGGCTATGCTCTCGAGCTTTTGGAAGACGGCACTCTGAGCCGCCCAGGGTAATCTGTTTAATGTTTCCATATTCTTTAACAAATAAATCCAACGTTCTACTTGATTCTCACATTCATCGGCTTCCTTCTTGAACAACGGAAGCTGGAGGTATATCATACGCAACTTGTCGGAGAACTGCTCCTTCGTATCCTTCTCGGCAAGAACGACATCCGTGCGGAACTGCTTCTTGAAATCCAAGGGGCTGAAGTTAAGGAACGCCACAAGATAAACAGAGTCTAGCGCATAGTTCCATGCTGACCCTCGCTCGCCCTGGCGGGCTATAGACTCCGACACGTAGTATATGCTCCTGTTCTTGAAAAATGGCTGCGACTTATTTTGCATCTCTACTATTATCTTCTCGCCCTCGTCGGTCTCGCAATAAATGTCGTATATTAGTGATCTGTCTTCCTCAAAAAGAGCAGGCTGCTCTTTGTCGAGAAATGTAAGGTTGACGATGCGCTTCTCTCCCACAAACAGACTGTTGAGGAAGTCGAGCAGCAGAGGTTTCGACAGCTCTTGTCCGAAGATTCTCTTGAAACCGACATCGGTGAAAGGATTAATGTATTTTGCCATATCTCACTATTTTGATTGCAAAGATAGTGATTATTATTGAAACAGCAATAAAAAGAATGAAAATGTTACATATAATTAACGGATAGGAGAACTACAAGGGGATGAACTACAGGGGACAGGTACGTTGGTTCACTATTTAGGGTCGATGAACCTGTACCCGATGATTTTCTCTGATGTATAGCCTGAAAGGGCGATATATCATAGGATAGGGCTCACGCCCTGTGCTATGTTATGTCGCCCTTTCAGAGCTTGGACGTTATGCCGCCCTTTATTCTTCGATACCAAATTCGAATGTCTTATCCCATTCCCTCGTCAAGTTCAATGTCAGGCGGCGCTTGGTGAGGTTATATACCTCCGACCATTGGGTGTAGCCGGTGGAACTCTTACTTCCTTCAGGACCTTGGGCAACAATTTTCAAAAGCTCAAGAGCTTGAGAGGGAGTCACGTTGTAATTATATTTAAGTAACCCATCTCTAAGGTCTTTATAACGTTTTCTTCCGTGATTGGAATAACCACCAAATTCTGTCTTGACCATTGTAGGGGAAACATAGAAATTGGTGACGCAACGCAGAGTGTCGTTATCTCTTAGGACTTCCATGTTTTTGGGATTGTTTATATTAACATTTTCACCGGTATATTCCACAATGGCATAATCACCTGTGGCATCAGCCATGAAGAAATGATAGCTGGCGGTGTCTGTATCCATACACATATTATATTTTTCGAGCATGGAGGTAGCCTCCTTCACCGTGGATGCCCTGTCGAGCAGCATACGCATGGCAACGGTTGTGAAAATGGTCTTTTGTGACGATTTGGTCTGGCGAGTCGGTTTGCCGTCGAGCTTCAACACACTGATTGCAAATCCATCCTCGTTGATACCGTCGAGTAGGAGATAGGGTAAGGCCATCAGCATAGAAAGGTCATTACCTTCTGTAGTGTAGAATCCTTTCTTATAAAAAACGAAATTACCATCTACGAACGACACGGATTTCTTGCCGCCCTGGGGAGCGGTGTGAACGACAATCACGGGGATGTCAATGCGGTTGGAGTCTTTGTCCCAGTGGTTGAAGTCGAAGTTTCTTCCCATGAGGAAATTTCCCGTACTCTTGTCGGGAGCGGCAAAGGCGCTACATCCGGCGTCGTAAGTCAAACTCATGCTCTTGCCCTTATGGGTATCCATCAAGTAGGCTCCAACAAATTGTGTTAGTTTTGCTTGTCCGTTAATACCGAAGTTGATGGCATCGTCGAGCTTGTAATCCACGGTGTAGGTCATCTCGTAGATTCGTCCCTTGTCGCCCTCAAGGTCAACGAGGGAATAAATCATGTCTAGTTTTGCTGGGTCTGAAATCATTGAAGCTCCGTTTGTTGTTGGTGTAGGGGTTCTCTTTGTTGTGGCGTTGTCGTCATCACTGCATGCAGTGGTGATTGACATTGACAGAATCACGCATATAAGCGTAGCTTTCATCGTCTTAAAAAATTGCATTTTTCTCATAGTCGTATATATTATGTATGTTAATAATTAATTTTCATTGCAAAATTAACGAAAAATCATCAATGTAGAAAATAAAAAAAAGCCATTTCTTCAGATTTTGAAGAAATGGCATATATTTTTTGTAGAATAGTCAAAAATCAAGGGGCGAATATCTGACAAATTGTCGTTTGGGCATATCAATAACACGTCTCGCGCCATCTGCTTGGCGAGCAACCCTCCTTGGCTTTGAAGGTACGGGTGAAATGGCTAACAGACAGGAATCCCGAGGCTTCGGAGATATCCTGCAACTTGTAATCTTGATGTTGTCTCATTAAACGCTTGGCATATTCAATGCGCATGTTGGTAATCCAGTCGCGGAAGTTTGATTGATATGTAGTGTTGATATATGCCGAGAGATATGTGCGGTTGGTGCATAGTTGCATCGACAGTTCGTTCAAAGTAATACCCTGTGTGATATATCCCTCGTTGTCAACCCATTCCTTGATGCGCTTTTCGATGTCTGTATGATAAGAGGGTTGAGCGTTGGAATGTGATTCATATATCTCTTCATCATTCTCCTCAATGAGTGCCTTCTCCACTCTCTCATAGAACAAGATATAATTCTGATAGCTGCAATATAAATATATATAAAAAGGTATAGACGACAATATCCAGAGGAAGATGTATTTGTCGGGCAAGAACGTGAGCAGACTGCAACTCACTCCATAGCCTATGGCCCAATAGGTGAAGATGGAGAGCCATCGGATATAAGAGCCGATGTCGTCGGAATGAGTGTCGTTGAACATTTTTATGGCATGCGAATAGGTGCGCAGCAGGCGCACGGAGAGAAACAGTCCGTAGATCACCAGCCATGCGGCAAGAATCCCGATACCCAATGTTCTGAGAGAGTTGAAAACCGGAGACAATGTCACAGCACAAGCCAAAGAGAAGAAGATGAGCCACATTGATATATGATAGCCAAACCGCCGGCGAGTGATGTAGCGATTGTCGAGTAGTGTCATCATTGCCGAACTGAACAGCCAATAGCATATAAAATACGTTGACAGGTTCATCAATATGGTGGCGTTGACGTCTTTGGTTCTTATGGCATATTTGAAGTGCAACAAGTAATTTGCAGCAAGGATAAGCAGGGCAACACCCATCAGACGGCGCGACAATAAGTAATTGGCAAATACCTTCTTTTCGGGAGTCCTGCCAAATAACATGTGCAGGCCGAAGAAAAGCATCAGCGGCAATGATATTATTAATGACTGACTATATAATGACTCGTTCATATTCTATTACGTTATATTTTTTTGCAAAAAAACTCACGATGATATTGTTCATCGTGAGTTTTTATTTTATTAATTCCGTTTGGTGATTCCGTAGGGATTCGAACCCTAGACCCACGCCTTAGAAGGGCGTTGCTCTAATCCAACTGAGCTACGGAACCCCATTTTGCGGGTGCAAAGGTATAAAAAAATGGCGGAATAACCAAATATTTCCGCCATTTTTTTATATTTTAACGAGTTTTTTATCCACAGATTACCACAGATTGATAATTTTTGGGTGGATTGCCACGGATTATTCTTAATTCTTAATTAATTAAATTCTAAATTAATTACCCCCTTTAAGCGCAGCGATAGTCTCATTGAGAGCAGCAATCTTTTCGAGAGAGTCGCTCTCCTTCTTGCGCTCCATGGCAACAACAGCCTCGGGGGCGTGAGCTACGAATTTCTCGTTGCTGAGCTTCTTGCGCACAGAGGCAAGGAAACCTTCGAGGTGCTGCAACTGTGCCTCGGCTTTCTCAATCTCGGCAGCTACGTCGATCATCTCACCCAGAGGAACGGCATACTCGGTGGTGCCCACCATGAATGATGAGGCGGTGGAATCTTTCTCGCTCACTACATCAATGGCGGATAGGTTGGCCATCTTGCTTACAACAGAGTCATAGGCTGAGAGTACGGCAGTGCCCACCACTTGCAGGCGCAATGCCTCGCGCGGTGAGATATTCTTCTGGTTGCGCACTGTGCGCACACCACTAACCACCTGCTTGAGATTCTCCACGTCAGCCACCAAAGCGAGTTCCGACTCCGTGGGAGCGGCTAGTTTAAGACTGTCGCGCATGATAGACTCGCCCGGTTGGCGGTCGTAGATGTTCTGCCAGAGCTCCTCGGTGATGAAAGGCATGAAAGGATGAAGCATCTTGAGCAATGTCTCGAAGAAGCGCAGAGTGGCATCGTATGTAGTGCGGTCGAGCGGCTTCTGATAGTCGGGCTTCACCATCTCAAGATACCAACTTGAGAACTCGTCCCAGAAGAGGCGATAAACAGTCATAAGAGCATCCGAGATACGATATTTCTTGAAGTGGTCGTCGAGTTCTACATTCACAGCCTTCAGTTTGGCGTCAAACCACTCCACGGCAATCCTGTTGGCCTCGGGTTGCTCCACATCCACGGTCTCCCAGCCCTTTACAAGGCGGAAGGCGTTCCAAATCTTGTTATTGAAGTTGCGGCCCTGCTCACACAGACTCTCATCGAAGAGGATGTCATTGCCGGCAGGAGCAGAGAGCATCATACCCATGCGCACACCATCGGCACCGAATTTCTCGATGAGTTCGATGGGGTCGGGCGAATTACCCAAACTCTTCGACATCTTCCTGCCCAGTTTGTCGCGCACAATACCGGTGAAATACACGTTCTTGAACGGGAACTTGCCCATATACTCCTCGCCAGCCATAATCATTCGTGCAACCCAGAAGAAGATGATATCGGGCGCAGTGACAAGGTCGCTGGTGGGGTAGTAGTAGTTGATCTCCTCATTGCCAGGATTATTGATACCGTCGAAGAGTGAGATAGGCCAGAGCCACGATGAGAACCATGTGTCGAGAGCATCGTCGTCCTGACGCAGGTCTTCAATCTTCAGTTCGGCATTGCCGCTCTGCTTGCGTGCCAGTTCGATTGCCTCCTCGGCTGTTTCTGCCACAACAAACTGCTCCTCGCCGTAGTAGTAGGCAGGAATACGGTGTCCCCACCACAGTTGGCGCGAGATACACCAGTCCTGGATATTCTCCAACCAGTTCTTGTATGTAGCCTTGTATTTAGCCGGATAGAAGTTCATCTCACCGTTGACAACGGGAGGCAAGGCGATGTCGGCAAAGTGTTGCATCTTGAGGAACCACTGCAGCGACAGGCGTGGCTCGATGGCAGTATCGGGGTTGCGCTCCGAATATCCCACCTTATTATTATAGTCCTCCACGCGCTCCATCAGTCCTGCCTCCTGCAAATCCTTTGCAATCTGACGACGGCAGTCAAAGCGGTCCATACCCACATATAGTGGCGACTCCGCCGAGATGGTTCCGTCGGCATTAAAGATGTCGATGGTGTCGAGATTATGTGTCTTGCCGAGCATGTAGTCGTTGGTGTCGTGGGCAGGAGTAACCTTCAGACATCCCGTTCCGAATTCAATATCCACATAGCGGTCCTCAATCACAGGGATTACGCGTCCCACCAGAGGCACAATCACCTTCTTTCCCTTGAGCCATTGGTTCTTGGGGTCCTTGGGGTTGATACACATGGCAGTATCGCCCATGATAGTCTCAGGACGTGTGGTGGCAACCACTGCATAGTATCCCTTTTCGTCCTTGTGGATTACATTACCTTCGCCGGCATTCTCAATGTCGGTGCAGTCACATTCCTGTGCCACATAATATTTCAGATGATAGAGTTTCGACTGTTCATCCTTATACACCACCTCCTCGTTGCTGAGTGCAGTCTGAGCCTTCGGGTCCCAGTTCACCATACGCAGTCCACGATAGATGAGTCCCTTGTTGTAGAGATCCACAAACACCTTTATGACGCTCTTCGAACGAGTCTCGTCCATTGTGAAGGCAGTGCGGTCCCAGTCGCATGATGCACCCAGTCGGCGCAATTGCTTGAGTATTATACCTCCATGCTCGTGAGTCCAGTCCCAAGCATGCTTGAGAAACTCGTCGCGCGAGAGGTCGTGCTTCTTTATTCCCTGTTCGGCAAGACGTTTCACCACCTTTGCCTCGGTGGCGATAGAGGCATGGTCGGTGCCAGGCACCCAACATGCGTTCTTTCCCTCCATCCTTGCCCTTCTCACAAGGATGTCCTGAATGGTGTTGTTGAGCATGTGTCCCATGTGTAGCACACCGGTGACATTGGGCGGCGGAATCACGATAGTATATGGTTCGCGACCGTCGGGCTTACTGCTGAACAGTTTGTTGTCTATCCAGTACTGATACCACTTCGACTCCACTTCTTTTGGGTCGTATTTGCTTTGTAGTTCCATTATTTTTTATGTTAAATATTTAAATCCTATAAAAAAACGTGGCAAAATTACTAAAAATTCGCGGAAAATTATTACTTTTGCACAAATTATTTATGATTTATATAAGAAAATGCATACAAAAGAGCAAAAAATGGCCGCTTTCGGCAGACTTTTGGACGTTCTCGACACACTAAGGGAGAATTGTCCGTGGGACAAGAAACAGACCAACGAGAGTCTGAGGGCAAACACCATCGAGGAGACATTCGAACTTGCCGACGCTCTGATGAAGGACGATGTGGCGAATATATGCAAGGAACTGGGCGACGTGCTTCTGCATGTGTGCTTCTATGCCAGGATTGGAGATGAGAAAGGACAGTTTGACATCGCAGACGTGTGTGACAAACTTACCGACAAACTCATATTCCGTCATCCGCATGTATATCATCCCTCGCAGGTGGGAGAATCCTCACCGCGCCCATTGCCCTATGTTCCGGAGTGTGCCGACGGCAATGAGGCGGAAGGAATGCAGAACGCCAAGACGTCGCAACAGGTGATAGAGAATTGGGAGCAGATAAAGCTCAAGGAGAAAGACGGCAACAAGAGTGTGCTCTCAGGAGTGCCCAATGCCTTGCCGTCGCTCATCAAGGCCTATCGCATACAGGACAAGGCCCGCAATGTGGGATTCGACTGGGAGGACAAGGGCGACGTGTGGGCAAAGGTGCGCGAGGAACTTGGTGAACTCGAAGAGGAATTGCGCCGTGGCGACAAGGAAAAGTCGAAGGAGGAATTGGGTGATTTCCTCTTCAGCGTGATAAATGCCGCACGCCTGTATCACATCAATCCCGATACTGCACTCGAACTTACCAACAACAAGTTCATACGTCGTTTCAACTATATTGAGCAGCACAGTATTAAGGCGGGTAAACCGCTGACAGAGATGACGTTGGAGGAAATGGATAAACTATGGCTTGAAGCTAAAAAGAATGAATAACGATTAAAATTTTGGATTATGAGAAAATTAATGTTTTTGGCGCTGGGCGCCATCGTGGGTCTATCTTTCACAGCTTGTGGAAACAAGCAGGGTCAAACAAGTGCCATGACTGACACAACCCTTGTTGACAGTTCGAAAATCAAGGATGTCACAGTCTATGGACTATGTGGTGAGAATGCAGCAATGAACAGTCTGCAACTGCTTAACGACATGGGTGACACTCTCAACCTCAATATCGAGGAAGCAAGGGAGAACAACCAGGTGTTGGGCAACTATGCTCCTGGCGACCGTCTGGCTGTTGTGATGTCGCCGGATTACAAGCGTGTCAAGACCGTTATCAACGAGAGTGTGCTTATGGGCAACTGGCTGATGCCAAATCCTATTGACGGCAGTTCGGAGGTGGGCATTCGCATAAAAGACGGAGGCATTGCCGAGAGTATTGAGCAGTCTTCTATCATCTACAAGACATGGAAGATAGTCGATGGCAAACTCGAGATCACCCTGGTGAGAGAAGGCGGTGGCGACGAGGAGGAAACCAATTGGTACACCATCGACAAGTTGGATGCCGACTCACTGGTATATCACGTGAATGACGAGGTATTCGAATACAGCCGTGCCAAATAGATTATGGACCCATTTAAGATATACGTATTGGGTTGTGGCAGTGCACTGCCCACAATGCGTCACAATCCTTCGTCACAGATCGTCGAACTGCGTGGAAAGCAGTTTATGATCGACTGTGGCGAAGGAACACAGTTGCAGTTGCGACGCTCGAAGATAAGATTCACCAAGTTGGGACATGTGTTCATATCCCATCTCCATGGCGACCATTGCTTTGGGTTGCTCGGTATGATCTCGTCGTTCGGCATGTTGGGACGCACGGCTCCGTTGCATGTCTTTGCCCCGGGCGACTATTCAGAATTATTTGCCAAAGAACTGGAATTCTTCTGCAACCGCATCGAATATGATGTGGTGTTCCATCCTATCGACACGTCTGTATCCTGCGTGATATATGAAGACAGAAGTATGACGGTGAGCACTATTCCACTCAACCACAAGATACCATGCTGCGGATTCCTCTTCAACGAAAAACCGAGTCTGCCCCATATACGTCGCGACATGATTGACATGTACGGCATCCCCATAAGTCAGATTAATAACATCAAGAATGGTATTGACTGGACTGCCCCCGACGGTGAAGTCATTCCAGCCTCCCGTCTGACAACGGCAGCCGACGCTCCTCGTAGCTATGCCTATTGCAGTGATACCCGATACAAACCCGAATTGGCAGAGATGTTGAAAGGAGTGAACACGTTATATCACGAGGCCACTTATGCGGATATCGACCAACTTAGGGCAGAGAAATATTTCCACTCCACAGCTTCGGAGGCGGCAACAATCGCCAAGGCTGCCGGTGTGGGACAATTGATAATAGGTCATTACTCTCAAAGATACAATAACGAAGAAATATTGCTCTCTGAGGCTAAAAAAGTGTTCCCAAACACCGTTTTGGCAACGGAAAATGCCCAATTCAACATTTTTTAACATTTTTTGTTTGGTAATACGCAATAAAATATTTATCTTTGCAGCAAATTTTATCAATATACGATGAAAAAAGGAATATATATGTCATTGATGATAGCCATGATGCTATTCTTCGGGGTGCCTGCCGTTGCAGATGTCCCAACAGGAAGCGTGTATGAGCAGCAGATGGTGGATGAGGCCAAGATATCAATCAGCATACATAATTCTGCCATCGTGGTTAATGGAGCTGCAGGATGTTATATGGAGGTTATCTCGCTTACTGGTCGCAAGGTGACTAAGGTGAAGATTGATAGTAACTCCCAGCGTATTGAGCTCAATGTGATTAAGGGTTGTTATATTGTTAAAATTGAGAATCAGTCGAAGAAAGACTGCTTTGTCAGGAAGGTGACAATTCAATAGTGAAAAACCTCTTTCTCCTTTGTGTTGTAGTCGTCGTAGGTACTGCATGCGACAGTCTTTTGTTGTCGTGCAAAGGTGGTGTGGCTCCGTCAGAGATGAAATTGGATATATCCGATTCCGACTCGGTGTATATCGACAGTTTCTTGGTGACGGGTATGGAATTGCGTTCTGAAATCAATATGATGTATCTCCACGACCATGATACAACTCCCACCGACAGAAATACACGCCATTATTATCGCAACAAAAACGACTACCTGTGGATCAACCGTTTGGGGGTTGACACTTCTGCCTATACTCTTTTGGGATTTATCTCAACCGTGGGACGCTTAGGTTTTTCGCAGGAGGCGTTCTATGCATCTGCCATCCGCAATGACTTGGAAAGGATGAGGGCTCGTCGCTTCGACTCCGACAGCAATACAATCAGTAAGGTGATGGCTCGCACGGAATACCATCTCACCAAGGCCTATCTGAGATATGTGGCGGGGCAGAGGTATGGATATGTCAGTCCGTATGTGGCTTTCAACCGTCTCGACCTTATTGATACAGCCTCCTCGCGCCGGCATCTCGGATTCCGCAGACTGTATGACGCCAACACCCTGCGCCCCGATTCCTCTTTTATCGTCAATGCCCTGTCAAGAATCAAGCAGCGCGACATCGACACATTCCTCATCAACAACCAACCACAGTCGAAGGAATATGCCGAACTTGAGGCTATGCTTGCCGAAACCACCGACAAGGATCGTCGCCGACTCATATTATGTAATATGGAAAAGTTGAGATGGAAGGCCTGCGACCCTCCTGTGAGTAGTGATGGGCGAAGTGTGGTTGTCAACATACCGTCGTTCCAACTCTATGCCTATTGTCCCGATTCGGTGATGACAATGAGGGTGGGATGTGGTTCACGCCACACCAAGACTCCATTGCTTAACAGTATGATAGAGCGCGTTGACTTCAATCCCCAATGGCATATACCCATGAGCATCATACGCAATGATGTGGCGAGGCATGCCGGAAACCGTGAGTGGTTTGACCGTCATAACTACTATATTGTGGAGCGCAGTAGCGGAAAACAGATTGACCCGGAATATGTGAGTGCCGATATGCTGCTCAGCGGCAAGTATCGCGTGTCGCAAAGAGGAGGCGAGGGTAACTCATTAGGCAAACTGGTGTTCCGTTTTCCCAATAATTTCTCGGTCTATCTGCACGACACCTCCACACCGGCATTCTTCTCACGCTCCTATCGTGGTGTGTCGCATGGTTGCATAAGAGTGCAACGGCCTTTCGACTTGGCACGCTTTATGCTTGGTGGTGTCGTTGACAAATGGGAGAGCGACACAACGGATGTCACCAGGTCGCGCAACGTGAATCCTCGCGTACCTATTTATATTATATATAAGACATTGTTCAAATGTCCCGACGGACAATGGCAGACATATCCCGATGTATATGGATATGACGAAATAATATATCGGCGAATTAAACCATTTCTCCGCTGAAACGTCAGAGTAATATATAAATCCGATAATACCTCAAAGTGGAACAACTAAGCGAAAAGGACATTGCCCTACAACTGCAAGATACTGCCACCAGGCGTCAGGCCTTCAGTATTTTGGTTGGCCAATATAGCGAAATGCTGTATTGGAAAATCAGGCGCATAGTGATGTTCCACGATGATGCCGACGATGTGCTTCAGAACACACTGATGAAAGCATGGAAATCGTTGGACTCATTTCGGGGCGACTCCAAGTTGACTACATGGCTTTGCCGTATAGCCATCAACGAGAGTCTCGACTTCATCCGGCATAAGCAAGCGCTTGTCATCGTCTCTTCCGACAGTACTACCGACAATGTCGGTGTGTCTATCCACGAAAAACTTATGGCCGACGAATACTTTGATGGTGACAGTGCTGAGGCTTTGTTGCAGGAAGCAATATCCCAACTGCCCGATGTGCAACGCACTGTGTTCCTGATGAGATATTACGACGAGATGAAATATTCCGAAATAAGCAGTATCCTCAACACCTCCGAGGGAGCGCTCAAGGCTTCATATCATATAGCCGTTACAAAAATAAAGGAATATTTTGAGAGGAAGAATTAAACCTTTGGATAGATGATACGTCAAATGCATAAAAGAATAATAAATATGAAAAAGAAAAATCCATTCAAGACCCCAGAAGGCTATTTCGACAACTTTGCAGCCGATTTTATGGCGAGGTTGCCCGAGAATGAGCCTGTTACAGTGGAGCGCAAGCAACCGCTTGTCAAGAGGCTGCGCCCATTGCTCTATGCGGCATGTCTGTTGGCTATCTGTTTCGGTGGCTACCTTGTATGGCAACAGACAGATGCGGAGAATCATAGTGTGAAGATGGCGGAAACCATCGAGCAGCACGACCAGTATGTGGATGACTACCTCGATTGTGCCATGCTCGATAATGGTGATATCTATGCATATATTAGTGAATAAAAAAATCTAACGGGTATGAAATTTGGTAAGATAATATTTTTGTTCCTGTTGTTGGCATGCGCTACATTTGCCAACGCCCAGAACCCTGGAGGCAACAGACTGTCCAAGGAGCAGTTTATGGCGGATTTGGAAAAATTTGTCACCGCTGAGGCCGACCTCACTCCTCAGGAGTGCAGCCGACTGTTCCCGATAATGCGCGAGATGTACTTCAAGCAAAGGAAGTATTTCGAGAAGATGAAACATTCAAACATGAAAATGCCAAAGACCGAGGCTGAATGTCGCGAAGCAGTGAAGATGAGGGACAAGATTGACCTCGACATCAAGAAACTGCAACAGACCTATCACAACAAGATGCTCGAAGCGGTGTCGCCATGCAAGGTGATGAAGGTTATATTGGCCGAGGACCGTTTCCATCGCCGAATGTTGAAAAACTGGACGAGGAAAGACAAAAAAGGATGATTTATGGAATAAAGAGGATAAAAAATAAAATGAGGTCGTGTCAGTTACTTTTGACACGACCTCTGTTTTTTCAGAAGTAATTAAATTACTCGCCCTTGATTGCAGCAATACCAGGAAGCACCTTGCCCTCGATAGCCTCAAGCAATGCACCACCACCAGTAGAGATGTAAGACACCTTGTCAGACAGACCGAACTTGTTTACACAAGCTACAGAGTCACCACCACCAATGAGTGAGAATGCACCCTCAGCAGTTGCCTTGGCAATAGCCTCGCCAATGGCGCGTGAACCCGGAGTAAACTCCTCGCACTCGAAACATCCGGCAGGACCGTTCCACAGGATTGTCTTGGCACCCTCGATGGCAGCGGCAAACTTCTTGCGGCTCTCAGGACCAGCGTCCAAACCGTCCCAACCAGCCTCAATGGCATTTGAGGGGAACACCTTAATCTGAGCACCCTCCTTCACTGAGAATGTCTTGAAGTCATAGCCTGTGCAGCATACAGAGTCGGTACCAAGAACGAGTTCAACACCCTTCTCGGCAGCCATCTTCTCAACGCCAAGAGCTACGTCCAACTTGTCAAGCTCTACGATAGAGTCACCGATCTCGCCGCCATGAGCCTTTGCAAATGTGTAAGTCATACCACCGCAGAGGATGAGCTTGTCAACCTTGCCAAGCAAGTTCTCGATGATACCGATCTTTGAAGAAACCTTCGAACCACCCATGATAGCCACAAACGGACGCTTGATGTTGTTGAGCACATTGTCAACAGCCTTCACTTCCTTCTCCATCAGATAGCCAAGCATCTTGTTGTCAGCATCGAAATAATCGGCGATAACAGCAGTAGAAGCATGACGACGGTGGGCTGTACCGAAGGCATCCATAACATAGCAGTCTGCATACGAAGCGAGCTTCTTGGCGAAGTCCTTCTGGCGACCCTTCATCTCTTTCTTGGCCTCGTCAAACTCGGGAGTACCCTTCTCAACGCCTACTGGCTTACCCTCTTCCTCGGGATAGAAACGGAGGTTCTCAAGCAACAGGGCCTCACCTGGCTTCAGGGCTGCAACCTCAGCGTCGGCATTGGCGCAGTCAGCGGCAAACTTAACCTCTACACCCAGGTTGTCGCTCACGTTCTTAACAATCTGAGAAAGTGAAAGCTCCTTCTTCACCTTGCCCTTTGGCTTGCCCATGTGGCTCATCATAATCAGTGCACCACCGTCAGCAAGCACCTTCTTAAGGGTTGGCAGAGCACCCTTGATACGAGTCTCGTCAGTTACAATACCATTCTCGTTGAGTGGCACATTGAAGTCCACACGAACAATTGCCTTCTTACCGGCAAAATTGAAATTTTCAATTGTCATAACTTCTATAATTTAAAATTTTATATATGTAAGTAAATCCTTAATCCTAAAAATACGAACGCAAAGTTAGGCATTTTTTGTGAAATACCCAAAGATTTCGCATATATTTTATATATTTTTTGCGGCAATGTAATCAAAATGCCATAAATTAATAGAAAATTGCTTAAATATGCAATACAAGTTTGTCAATTTCGACAAAAATAACTAACTTTGCACTGATGAAAATTAATATTGTTATTTATGACTATGAAAGCAATAAGTACAAACAACGCGCCTGCCGCTATCGGTCCGTATAGCCAGGCCATCGAAGCCGGAGGCTTGGTTTTCGCTTCCGGACAGTTGCCTATCAACCCATCCACGGGAACATTCCCTGAGGGTGGCATCAAGGAACAGACACGCCAGTCGATTCTCAACGCCCAGGCTATACTTGAGTCGGCAGGCTGCTCGCTCTCAAATGTGGTGAAAACAACAGTCCTGTTGGCAGATATAGCCGATTTTGCGGCAATGAATGAGGTATATGCCTCTTTTTTCAGCGAACCCTTCCCGGCACGCTCTGCCTTTGCTGTTCGCGACCTTCCCAAGGGCGCATTAGTGGAAATTGAAATGATTGCGGCAAAATGAAGAACGGACTGATTGTATTGAGTGGTGGCATGGACAGTGTTACTATGCTATATGAATATCAGGACCATATCAAGATGGCCATCTCATTTGACTATGGTAGCAATCACAACATGAAGGAGATACCATTTGCCAAACTGCATTGCCGTCGCCTGAAAATAAAGCATTACACAATCCATCTCGGTTTTATGCACAAGCACTTCAAGAGTTCGCTTCTTGAGGGCGCTGCTGCCATTCCCGATGGCAGATACGACGATGTCAACATGAAATCCACTGTCGTTCCCTTCCGCAATGGTATTATGCTGTCAATAGCGGCAGGATTCGCCGAGTCGCATGGGCTTAATGCTATATATATAGCCAATCACTCCGGCGATCATGCCATCTATCCCGACTGCAGGGAGAGTTTTATTGATGCCATGTGCAAGGCTGTTGAGGAAGGAACATACAACCGACTGAAGATTATCGCTCCATACACCAACATTTCCAAGGCCGACATAGCCCGTAGGGGCAAGACACTCGGTATCGACTACAGTGAGACATGGTCGTGCTATAAGGGCGGACAAGTGCACTGCGGAACGTGTGGCACATGTGTAGAGCGCAAGGAGGCTCTCAAATTGGCTGGTATTTATGATACTACAGTCTATCTCAATTGAGTCTTTTCTTTGCATTTAAGGCATTGTTATGATTTTTTTAGAAAAAAAATGTACGAAAATTAGGTGGTTTGTAGAAAAAACTGTATTTTTGCACTAAAAATAAATACAACCAATTAAATTTAGAGAGTATGGCAAAGTATAACATCACGGAAAAGAAAGAAAAGGAAGCTGCCTATCGCACATTGGTAAGCCCGAAGTTAATGGACGATATGAAGGAAAAGATCCTGAATATCATTGTAATGCAGAAGAAGTATAAGGACAAGGACTATTCTGCAAAGAGATTGGCCGAGGACCTCGGAACCAATACTCGCTATATCTCTGCTGTGGTAAATGTAAGATTCCACATGAACTATACCTCATTCGTTAATAAGTTCCGTATCGAGGAGGCTATGACTATCCTTGTTGACAAGAGATACCAGGATCTTAACATGGAGGAGGTGAGCGATATGGTGGGATTTGCCAATCGTCAGTCTTTCTATGCTTCATTCTATAAAATAATGAATATGACCCCGAGGGAATATCGCTTGCAACACCTCAAGCAGCATCCTTCCCTCGTAAAAAAGAAATCAAAATAATCTGGTAAAAAAAAGAAATCAAACAAAAGGTTAAATGACCGAATCAGATTTTCGTTATACCGGCGAGCGTTTCGCCGACATACAATTGCTCAGATACCGTCTCAACGGGTTTGAGCAATTGTCGCTTTCTCAAAAGCGGTTCATCTACTGTCTGGCTAAGGCCACTCTCTACGGACGTGATATCACATTCAACCAGTTTGGCAAATACAACCTTCTTGTCAGACGCACATTGGAGGTTATCGTTGAGGATCTCACTATCGATCACGATAACGACGAGTTTCGCGCTCTCCACACTTATCTCAAACGCGTGTGGTTCTCTAATGGCATATATCATCATTATGGTTGCGAGAAATTTGTCCCCGGCTTTACTGAGTCTTATTTCAGATATATATTAAATAAGGTGGAAAGCCGAAAGCTGCCTCTTGCCGACGGACAGACGGTGGAAGAGCTTGCCGACATACTGTCGAGGATTATATTCGACGCCTCCTATATGCCCAAGCGCGTGAACAAGACCGATGGTGACGACCTTGTCCTCACCTCGGCATGTAATTATTATGAGGGTGTCACCCAACAGGAAGCCGAGGACTACTACAATGCTTTGAAGGATGGGGCAGGGGATAATGCTCCGTCGTTCGGACTCAATTCCCGACTTGTCAAGCGCGACGGACAACTCTTCGAGGAGGTGTATTTTGCCGAAGGATTGTATGCCAACCCGATTAGGCATATTATATATTGGTTGGAAAAGGCTATGGCTTTTGCCGAAAACGACAAGCAGCGGGATGTCATATCCACTCTCGTTGACTATTATCGCACCGGCAACCTCAACACCTTCGACGACTATAGTATCAAATGGGTGGAATGTCTTGAGGGACGTGTTGATTTTATCAACGGTTTCATCGAGGTCTATGGCGACCCTCTTGGTCTGAAGGCTTCATGGGAGGGTATTGTGGAATATACCGACCTGGATGCCACCCGCCGCACCCGCACCATCAGCGACAACGCACAGTGGTTTGAGGACCATTCACCTGTGGATAGCCGATTCCGCAAACCCGTTGTTAAGGGTGTGACGGCAAATGTGATTTGTGCCGCCATGCTCGGTGGTGATGAATATCCGTCAACGGCAATAGGTATAAATCTTCCTAATGCCGACTGGATAAGGGCTCAGCATGGTAGCAAGAGTGTTACAATAGGCAATCTCACCGAGGCATACAACAAGGCTGCCAAGGGTAACGGTTTTCTCGATGAATTTGCCATCGACCAACCCACCATTGAGATGATACGCAAATACGGGGATGTGTGTGATGATCTCCATACCGACCTCCACGAGTGTCTCGGACACGGTAGCGGTCAACTCCTCCCGGGTGTCAGTCCCGATGCACTCAAGTCGTATGGTAGTACGATTGAGGAGGCAAGGGCCGACTTGTTTGGACTTTATTATATTGCCGACAAGAAGCTCATCGAACTTCAACTGTTACCTGATGCAGAAGCATATAAGTCGCAGTATTACAGTTACATAATGAATGGACTGCTTACTCAGATTGTGCGCATAGCCCCAGGCAATAAGATTGAGGAGGCTCACATGCGTAATCGTGCCCTGATAGCCCATTGGTGCCTTGATAACGGCAATGCCATATCGCTTGTAAGGCGCGATGGCAAAACCTACGTGCAGGTCAATGATTACGAGGAACTCAGACAACAGTTTGCCACTCTTCTTGCCGAGATTCAGCGAATAAAGAGCGAGGGCGATTATGAGGCGGCGAGAAAAATGGTGGAGACCTACGGGGTGAACATCAATCCCGATCTCCATACCGAGATTCTCGAGCGCTACAAGCGTCTGAATATCGCTCCCTACAAGGGATTCCTCAATCCCCGCATGATTCCTGTATTCAATGCCCATGGCGACATCACCAACATCACCCTCGACTATTCCGAGTCCTACGACGAGCAGATGCTCAGATACAGCCGGCAATACGGCACGCTTATTTAATTGACTCAACTTTCGCAAGTAAGGATAATAGTTTGGTAGTTAAGGAGTTAAGGAGTTAAGGAGTTAAGGAGTTAAGCCAAATGTTGTTGCGCTTATATCCAATGCTCAATACTAATGGCTTAACTCCCAGCGACCAACGGGAGCGATAACTCCTTAACTCCTTAACTTCCAAAAAGTTGAGCATATGCGAAACTTAAGTAATTGAAAATGAATGATATAAACGAACAACTGAAGGAGATAAAGCGCTCCTTCCGCCTGATGATGAACGGCGTTGCAGCGCAATCCATGCGCGACAAAGGTCTCGACTATCACGTCAACTGGGGCGCGTCAGTACCAATGCTCAAGGCCAAGGCCAAGGAAATCGGTAAAAACCGCGAACTCGCCATCGCCCTGTGGAAGGAAGACGTGAGAGAATGTAAGATCCTTGCCACCATGGTTATGCCTGCCGACGAGATGCTGCCGGAGATAGTGGATATATGGATGGAACAAACCACCTCGGTGGAGATGGCAGAGATGGCATCGTTCAATCTCTACCAATATTTGCCATTTGCTGCCGACAAAGCTTTCCAATGGA
>OBLI01001941.1_pt1 | contig 18746 bp, 19 predicted proteins | sample 1519701 | NCBI WGS metagenome assembly OBLI01 (sample SAMEA3663005, study PRJEB22513) | pig gut metagenome | biome: pig gut; feature: pig-associated habitat; material: faeces | place: France | collected 2012 | reverse complement strand
TAATAAAACATCTTACAAGGCGAAGAAAATAAAGACTGACATCACGCTCGAACAGGATGCAGTACACGCCTATATGGGCGGTAAGTGGAGGATGCCGACCAAAGCGGAATTCTATGAACTGATTGATAATTGTGACGCTTCATGGACTTCTGACTATAATGGAACGGACGTGGCTGGACGTGTGTTCACCGGTCCTAACGGAAACTCCGTGTTCTTCCCCGCTTCCGGTCTCTGTGGTGATTCCTCGGTGGGCGGCGTAGGCTCGTACGGCCTCTATTGGTCGGCTTCTTGGGTCTCGTCCGCCTACGCTTGGAACTTGTACTTCTATTCCAGGATCCAGCACCTGAGCGATGACTACAGGTACTATGGGCGGTCTGTTCGCGGGGTTTGCGAGTGAGTATAGAATTTATCCGCCCATTCCAACCCAATACTAATCCAACCCAACGGTAGGATTGCTTATTAATAATAGATGGCTGACCTAACGGCTCGACGGGGAACTTTATGGAAAACTATAAAATTATAACACCAACAGAGAATGAGATGAAGAAGGCTCACGAGAGCTATATTCTTCACCAGAAGAACAACAAAAACAATTTCTCATATTGGTTCTGGAAAATTCAGAGTGTGAAGATGTGCGGTATAGGGCTTCCCCATAGTGTCACCATTCCTGTCGGTGAAAGACTGCTTAATGCGTTCTTTCACGAGCATGAGGGTGATGATGAAATCATTCGTTCTTGGGTCGAAAAAACACTTCAGCCGTCCCTCAAAAACGTGGATTTGCCCACTTTTATGAAGAACGGGTGTTTCAGTAACAAATTCGAATTCGAGAATTCTTGCCTTATAAGGTCTATTGATACGGACACTCTCGTTTCACATCTCAATAATATTCAATATACATCCCTTTGCTTTGACACAATGGGTAATATGGAAATCGTGCTGAGAGAATGGATAAAACCCGAGGAAGGGACTGAGTGTATATATGGTGGTATGCCGCTGCGTCCTGAGATGAGGGTGTTCTATGACTTTACCCATCACAAGTATCTCTACGACGTGAATTATTGGGATTGGGAATATTGTCACGATGCCATCTGTCGCAACAAGGCGGATGGGGAAGTGTATGAGAGACAATACCCTGACTTGGTGAAGAAGCTGGAATATCGCCGTGAAAAATTCATCAGGGACATCAAGGATGCCTTGGCTGGAATTGAAGAGATTGACGGATTGTGGAGCGTGGACTTTATGCTTCACGAGGACAAGGCGTGGCTTATCGATATGGCCGTTGCGCAAATGAGTGCATATTGGGATTCGTCAAAGATTAAGTGACCTTTGGATTGGTTCCCGGATGACTCGCTTGTCTGTCCGGGAACACTTTCATGAATTGAATACGGCGGAATTCCACTTCATGCCGTATGCTTGTCAATCCCAATCGTCAAGATTATCGAGAAGGAATTTCTCATCTTCATCCGTGACTACAGGAATAGACGTGTTTGTTTGTGTGGGGTCGTCATCACAATGACACCCACATTTGCAGTGATATTCGTCGCTGCAAGTACATTCATTTACTGACATTTGACAATTATTAAAAGGTTGATTAAAATTCATCGTCCATTTCTTCGGCGATAGCATCTTCCGCTGCCTCTTGTAATAAGAGAAAGTTCCATGCATCTGTCAAAATATCCGTCTGATTGTATTTCCCTCTGTCATTTGGGTCGAGGAAGTTCAGTTCCGCAACGTTCTCGATAAAGGTCTTAAAAGAACATGGGTAAATATCCTTGTAGTTTCGCACAAGGACAAATACTCTTGGGAAATCCATTCTGAGTAGTCCTATCTGACCTATATGATTGACAAGGTTCTCGCAAAACCACTAAGACTGGCTTCTTTCAGTGGCTATGTCTGTTATGCTTTCTTTCATAGAGCTTTGGTTTATTGTTTTTAATTTTTGGTGCAAAGGTAAGAAAAATATTATATATCCGCAAATATATGGAGGACAAATTTCCTTGAAATGTTAATTTTTTAATTAGTTTGAGATTTTTCTTCGGTGACTGATATTTGCCGTAACTTTGCAGCGTGTAAATTTTGATATTTAATCAATATAAAAATATATTAAATGAATAATTTTGTAAATTGTGCTTTAGTGCTTACATCATCGAGCGTGTTGGATCGATTCTATGATGATGATGATTTCTCCGGGTTATATACTAACCCGCAGACGGTCGCAAATAACATTAGAAAGGCAAGCTTTGTCGGTTGGACAGTGCCTCTGCTCACAGTGCCGGCGACGGGGGACTTTATCTCTCTCCAACCCTTCAAGGAGGCTCTTCTCAAGGAATGGAAAGATAAGATGTTTCTCAATGATCCCGCTATCACATATCTTATCGACTTGGTGAAGCAAGAACCGAGACTGGGAATGTTTTGGTGTGATCCAAAGGGCGAGCGACGACCAGATGAGGAAATTGCCGAGAAAATCCTGTTCGGAATTCCTTACGACGAGCAACCACATGACGAGTCCCCATACAGGAACACCGCCGCCCACAGGGAATGGACGGTTGCAGAAGGACTGTGTGAAGGTAGACTCGTTGTCACCGACGAGAAGTATTTCATACCGTGGTACAACAAGGTGGTCATCGGAGTAAAGCATGAGCTTTGAAAACTCCATATATTTTCCTCTGCGCCGGAGGGGATTCTTCCTTCGGTGCAGTTTTCCAAACACTTTAATAAAATAAGGAGATAAAATTATTATGTATAATTCAACAACAAGACCTGAGATTGTGACAAACACAATCTTTGATGAATATAGAAGAGCAAAATATTGGCACGCTAAACAGTATCATGGTCCAAAGGGCTATAAGAGAATGTGCGATGAGTTAAGACTTAGAGCGGTAGATGAACAGAAAACTGTTTACTCAAATTTGACAAATTACAGGTCGGCAGAAGGCAATAATTGGTTTATTTCCACTGCCGAGAAAGTAATTAAGGGTGGTTTTTGTGGATTTAATATCGGTTTTTGTTTTTATGAGACTGTCGCTTCTTTTGGGGTGTTTGCGCCTGTGGTTACTTCTAACTGGGAGAACGTTGATTATGAATTTACTTGTATATCGTTCAGTGACCATTTCTTCCTTAGATATATGGACAAAACCAAATTTTCCCCTTTTAAAGGGGATAAAAAAGCATTGGCCTATAAAATAGTTAAATGCATCCATGAAAGTGGAGTTTGTACTGAAATGGAAGAAAACGGACTCGTCAAGTGTGACATACATGTGCCTGGGGGTATCGGAAGAGGATTCCTTAGACAGAATTGCCCCTTCCTTGAAGTACGTACGTTCCTTAGGGATGAGGAACTGAACGGCAAACAAAAGAAGGTCAAGAGGGAGCTGGTCAAGAGCGTGAATTCCAACAGGAACAAAAGGAAAGATCTGCTTCTGCCCGGAAAGGTTGCGGATGGTATGAACAGCTTTTTAGAAAGGCACAAAGAAAGGATTGAGATACTAAAAGAGCCTATGAAGAACGATATCCGTAAGTGTGAACGACTGGATGATATGGTCTCTGCCGCAACTATTGTGGTCGGCTCTTTTATGTCACAGGAGTGGGCCGATGCCTTTGACAATAAATACTGGGATGATGTGTTGAACAAAATAAGTCCTGTAATATTAAGACATATAGACGAGGGGAAGCTTAACGACCTCTTGGATAAGGTCCTTATGTACAAAGAATGTTTTTATACTGTTAATAAGGATGGCAGATACAAATGGAACAAGAGATCGGCGAGCATATACGTCGGGTTCTGTTTAGGGGATTACAATGGAGTGGAAGAGTGGCTTGATAAACATAAGACACAACTTGGGATTCGTTAGATTTGCAAAATACTACGTTAGCATTTTGGGTAATTAGATTGTTATTTTAGGTTAATGTGTGTTTCCGCTCGTCCGTGATGGATGGGCGGATTTTTTTAAAGTGTTAAAATTTCAATTAGTTTTGGGAAATTCTTTGGTTGGTGGGGATTGATGTACCTTTGCACCGAACTTTTAATATTTCTAAGTTATGAGAAGGAATACATTATTCTATTTATTTATGGCTGTAATAGCCTGTGTAGGGGGGGTGATTTTAACAGGTTGCTCTTCTGATGATATTTTAGAGAAAAGGAATTATATTTCCTTTACCCCGATGGACATCGGTTTTCAGAAATTTGAAAACCATAAAGGAACTACTAGGGCACAATCAGATCCTGTAAGCTCTTATGGTGTTACATGTTCTGTTTGTGAACTCTCTCAGTCTTATACGGACGTTGAGTCTGGGTCGTATTTTTACAATGAAGAAATTTTGGCTGAAAATGGAAGGTGTAATTTTTACTGGCCTACTGAAAAGTATAAGATTTCATTTTTCGCTTATGCTCCTTATGGGAACAGCTTATTCAAATTGTCTTCAGCAAAAACAAAGACAGGAAGGCCTACTTATTCTTACAAGGTACCTGCAAATCCTGAACAACACATAGATGTCATTACGGCGGAGGTGCTGGATATGAAAGTGGCTGAAAAGACAACTCCTGTGTCGTTGAATTTCTTGCATCGGTGTTCTGATGTCAGGTTCGTTATTAAGAATCAGAACCCGGTCGATGGACTAACTGTAAAGTCTGTCACGCTGTGTGGGATGAAATATAGCGGGACACTTGAAGGGGATACTTGGAGTCTAAGTGGACAAAGCAACTCTTCTTCCTCTTATCCTTTTACATTGACGGCGAATACAAATATTGCAGCTTCTTCTACTGTGGATGTGACTGGTACATCAAAACACTTTATAGTCCTTCCGCAAACCATAAATACGGGTACGGAGTTCCTTGTTATCAAGACTGCTGAGTCTGGACAGGAAAAAACTTATTCAAAGGCTTTGGATGCAGACTTTACCTTGGTTGCGGGCAAGTCTTACACGTTCAATGTTACCTTGGGTCTTGGAGAGATGGTTGTTGATTCCGATACAGATATAAGGGACTGGGAAGTGGAAGTTAAATATTTAAACACTTCGGGGGTTTCGGATAACGGAAATTTCACACAACCATCCATATCTAATGGTGGATCCATAAGTATCGAGGATTGGATTGCAGAGTGATTTGATAGTTGTTTATTATATGTTTTAATTTGTTTTGTTATGGATAAAATCTTATATAGATGTATAGTGACATTGCTTGCCGTGGTTGTTATGGTGGGGTGTTCGTCTGATGAAACTATAAATATGAGTAAGGGATTGTCTATTGGAGTTTCTGTTGAAGGATGGAACGAAGGCGGCAGCACCAGGGCTACCTATTCTCCCGTACAGGAAAGTTCGGGAAAGAAAGTCTTTAAGGCAAGCTTCAATACAGGTGACAAGATTGGGGTTTTCCTATGTGACAAGAACGGGAAAGTCGTTATCGCAAATATGAAGTTTACTTATAATGGAAGTAAGTGGAATACTGACACTCCCGTTGAATATTTTGTAGGATTGGGAAATTATTTATTCTTTGCATATTATCCTTATCAGGAGTCTCTTCAAGGATCTGTCGCCGTGGGAGATACTCCCGATGTGTCTTCGGCTGACGCGTTTTTTAGTGGGAGTGTCGGTCTTTGGACTCCAGCGGGAGACCAAGGCAGCTTGGAGAAATTCACATCGCAAGATTTGATGATTTCAAAGGGGGATGTGAGTATGCCTTATTATCAAGAGGTAAACGTGTCTTTTCCTATGTCTCACAAAATGGGACTGCTAATAACGAAGAAATCCCTTGATTACTATAATGTTGATGATCCAAGTGACACGTGGTCTGAGGTTCAGGATTTCTCCGGGAATATTCCGTATGAGCTTGGTGGGCTATGTTATTTCTTTGCCAAGCCTAATGTCTCCACAACTCTTGGAAGCAAGACTACCAAAGTGGGATCGGGACAAGTGGAACAGCTTTATTTCAGTGGTGGAGAACCTTCAAATAGATAATTGAACAACTAAAATTTATTTAATATGAACATTATGTATTTAAAAATTAAGATTTTTGCTTTGGTGTGTTTTACCATGGTGGGTCTTGTGTCGTGCTCGGATATGGACTGGATTTCTGAGGGTGACGGCGGAAGTATTGAAATTGAGGTGACTGACGAGGTCGCCAAATACGCTACCAAGGCTGGGTATGAGGGGTTTCCTGTGACCGTGTTTGAGACAGGAGACCAAATAGGCGTGTATGCCGTGAATTCAAGTAACAGTGCCGTAGCATCCAATGTGGCCTTCACCAGAGAGGATGACGGGTCTTGGACACCGTCTTCGCCTGTTGTGTATAACCCTGACTATAAGTATTACGCTTATTTTCCGTACAAGGCATCAGTACCTTCCTTCTCGGCAAGCGGAAACGGGGCGGACGGGAAATTCACTAATTTCCTTAATAGCAGCACGTTTTGGCTGGCAGACCAGTCTACAAAGGAAAAATTCACCACAAGCAATCTTATGTGGGCGGAAGGTGTTGTTACCGGAAAGAAAACCATAAGGTTTACCATGTCTCACAAAAGGGGACTGGCTATCATCGGGGATGCAAAAAACAAATGGTACTATACAGATGCGGCGGGTACCAAGTATGAGCTTACTCAGGTGTTCTCTGGAAATGTTCCTTATACCATAGGTGATAAGAGATATTTTTTGTTGAAGCCTGACGTTTCGACTCATGTCGGTGGATTGACCCTGCGTGCCAGTGCGGGAAAATATATGATATCTGAAGGCGGAGAAATATCAGGGTCTATAGACTCCTGGAGTTACAGGACTTCTTCTAACCTTGGGAGTTCATGGGGTTCGTGGACTTCGAGCAAGCCGTCATGGCTCACGGTAACGACACAGAATACGGAAGGAGAACCGACGGAGTTTATTGTTACGACTACAAATTCAACTTCGACTACAACTTTGAAACAGGATGGTTGTTCTGTCAGGGAGGTTGCGGGTGATGCTGTATTAAAGGCGGCAAGCCCTGTTTCTAACGTTGACCTGTCTATGGTGGACAATGCTGGCAACCCAAGAGGATCAAGAACCACTGCCAACTGTTATCTTGTTCATGCGGCGGGAACGTATAAGATTCCTCTTGTTTACGGCAATGCCATAAAAAATGGTAACGAGACAAGCACGTCCGCTTTCTACACCACTGAAACATCAAACACGATACAAAGGCTTGTAAATCACAATGACGAGGGTATAACTACTCCTTGGATAAAAAATCAAATTGGAGCGTGTCCGAATGGAGCCAAGCTTGTCTGGGAGGATGTTAAGGGGGCTATATCTAATGTAGGTATTGATACAAGTGATAATGGTTATCTTACTTTTACTGTTGACAAAGACAATATAGCTGAGGGCAATGCTGTTGTTGCAGCGACCCTTGACGGGATTATAGTATGGTCGTGGCATATTTGGATGACCCCGGAGACTCTCTCTGATTTTGGTACTGTTAATACAGGGTCTCATATTTACAATGTCGCTTCTGTAAACGTTGGACAGGTAACGGGTAAGATTTTTAATGGCAAAGTGTATGCGGGTGATTTGTGTGAGGTTAAGGCAACTGCTAATGGCGTGACTATGTCGTTTCAGGTGGCAGCGAAAGATTATGCTTATGGATCTACTTATTATAATCCTTCTCCTTATTATCAGTGGGGAAGGAAGGATGCAATGTACCCCTGTATAGGGGCTTATGGTAGTGACGGTAATTATGTCAATAATTACACATCCGGGTCTACGCTTATTACAGATGGCTCTGTAACCACTCCTGGCAGTACGATTCAGCATCCGGATTATTGGTATTCTAATTCAAGTAACTACGAATCTTATGGAACAAACAGTTCTTACGCGGGTAAGTATAACTATTGGAATATGAATAATACAAAAACTGATAATGTCACGACGGCAACGATAAAGACAATTTATGATCCTTGTCCGCCCGGGGTATGCGTTCCAACAGGTAACTTGTATTATTATATGGGGCAAAACAGTTCTTATACAACCTGGCAACGCACTCCTGCCGGTAGGACGTGGAATAAGGATGCCGTGAGTTTGTTTTTCCCTGCGTCGGGCTTTCGGAGCACCTCGAATGGAAGTTTCGGCCAGGTTGGTTCCGGCGGTTACTACTGGTCAGCCTCGCCCTACAATAGCTTCTACAATACCCGCGGCGGCGGGAACCTGTGGTTCAAGGACGGCGGCTGGTACTGGGGCAGCAACGACAGGGCGAGCGGCATCTCTGTGCGGGGTGCGCTCGAAGAATGAATTTCTATTTACTCTTTTATACCGGCTGACTATTAAAAGGTCAGCCGGGTGTTAAATAAAACAAAGTAAGAATCAATTAAACAGTTTTAATTTTTCTTCATAACTAATTCAATCCTTCGGGATTATAGGGGGTGCAGTGGCATCCCCTTTTCCTTATTTGAAAAAAATATTCCCCGAAAATTCGGGGAATAAATCATTTTTTGTAAGGGTCTTGTTTGACCTCGCTGACAATCTTCACTATCTGGTCGGTGAGTTCGCTCATGAACTGTTCCTTTGTGTAGGCACCTCGCTCTATCTGCCGGAGCTTGTGTTCCCATTCTCCTGTGAGCTCGGGACTTTTGAGCATCTTGTATTTTACGATGTTCATAAGTTCACGGCCGATGGGGGTTGAGACAATGTTCTTACGTTCACGTTTTATGTATTCACGTTTAATCAAGGTTTCGATAATACTTGCCCTTGATGACGGGCGACCTATACCGTTCTCCTTCATTGCTTCTTGCAGTAGCTCGTTTTCGACAAACTTGCCAGCTGTCTCCATTGATTGAAGCAAGGATGCTTCTGTGTACCGCTTGGGCGGCGTGGTCATCTTCTTGACAAGGGCGGGGGCGTGCTCGCCTGCCTCTCCTTGTATGAAGCGAGGGAGGTTGCCTACTTCACCTTCCTTCTTTTCCTCTTGCTCGTCGGTGGTCAATTTCGAATATATCAGCTGCCATCCCGGGCTAAGGATTGTCTTTCCTGTAACCTTGAAGTTGTAGGATGCACATCTTGCAGTGACAATTGTCTTTGCAAAACCACAGGCAGGCATGAACTCTGCAATAAACCTTCTTGCAATAAGGTCGTAGACTTTTCTTTCGTTTGACGAGAGATTATCCGGTAGTGATTCCCCTGTTGGGATGATGGCGTGGTGGTCTGTCACCTTACTACTGTTAAACACCTTATCTCTCTTTATGAGAGGCTTATTGATGATATTTGTGGTGAAATTTGAGTAGTCGGTGAGATTTTTGAGTATGCCAGGACACTTGGCGAAAATATCGTCACTCAAATACTTTGTGTCTACACGGGGATAGGTTGTAACCTTCTTTTCATAGAGACTCTGAACGGTTTTGAGTGTTGCTTCGGCTGACATTCCAAATTTCTTGTTACAATCCACCTGTAGTGACGTAAGATCGTAGAGCTGTGGCGGTTGCTCAACTCCTCTCTTTTCCTCTACTGAAGTTATTCTGAGTATATTACCCCTGATTGCATTAAGAACTGCTTTGGCTTTTGCCTCGTCAGTAAACTTGCCTTCTTCACAGGTGAATGTTACCTTGCGATAGTCGGTGGTAATAGTCCAGTATGGTGTCGGCTTAAAATTCTCTATCTCAAGATCTCGGTTTACGACCATAGCAAGGGTGGGGGTCTGTACTCTTCCTATACTATATGTCTTCTTGAATGGAGCGTACTTAAGCGTATAGAGGCGTGAGGCGTTTAAGCCAAGAACCCAATCTCCTATGGCACGGGCTTGTCCCGCCTTGTAGAGCGGGTCAAAATTACTCTGTGGTTTCAAATTTCTGAAACCTTCCCTTATGGCTTCCTCTGTAAGAGAAGATATCCAAAGTCGCTTGACGGGGCATTTTACCTTGCAAAGGCTCATTACCCATCGTTGGATAAGTTCTCCTTCCTGGCCGGCATCTCCGCAATTAACAATCTCTGTAGCTTTGGAGAACAGCTCTTTCACTATCTTGAACTGTTTCTTGATTCCGTCATTGTCGATGACTTTGACTTTATAAGAATCTGGAAGCATAGGAAGGCCTTGCAATGTCCACTTCTTCCATTCTGCGTTATAGGTCTCTGGCGGACACAACTGACACAGGTGTCCAAATGTCCATGTAACCTGATAACCATTTCCCTCCATATAACCGTCATGACGGTTATTGGCACCCAGTATCTTCGCAATTTCCATACCGACACTGGGTTTTTCTGCTATACAAACTATCATATATCTTGTTTTATTAAATATTATGTTTTATATTTATTTTCGATGATTAAGGGGTGCGGATGGGATAAAGTGCCTTTCGCCGCACACCCTGTCATGACAAAAAATGCGGTTCGTTTTCTTTTCTTTTACCTACGATTATTAAAACCAATAATGCTATTATCGGGGTCGCAAGTGTTCCGAAAATACACCATGCTATAATGTTTCTATCCCATTTTCTTGCGAACATTGCAATCAATGAGAACATAAGCAGTTCTATCAACAAGAAAATGATACATATGGCTAAGACCTTAGGCCCATAATACTTTATCAGGGACTTAAGAATCATATTATATCCTGAAATCAAAATAGATTCAAGACCTGCCATATAGCTGCTACTTGTATCGTCAACGGATAACATGTCTATGTCATCGAGACTACAGCTTGCCACGTCTGTCGTGTCACTTGCAGGGTTCATTCTCGCACTGACGTAGTTCTCGATGTATTCCTGGTCTGATGCCATTGCTTTCGAGGACGTAACCATCATTAACAACATTGCCATCATAATGACAGCTGTGTGTATTCTTGCTACCTTGGCAAAAAATACACTCTTTAATCTTTCTTTCATTCTTCTTCTTTATTTAATGATTAATAATTTATTTTTTACACAGTTGATGGATTTATATTTGCCATACATGGAGCATACCCGCGGGGTGTTATAATGTATTTTTTGAATTATTTCACTTGAATGTTTTATTTATTTGGGAAAATATAGAAATCCTTATAGAAATCGTATAGAAATCCTTTCTTTTTAGGTGTTTTGTAGTAGTTTATATACAGGAACTCTTTCCAAAACAATCCCAACCCCATCAGAATAAAATAATCCATACAATCTGGTGCTAATCCTAACAGGATGCCTATGAATGACAAGAAAATTGGAATAGCAATATGAAATGCGAAAAGAAACAGAGAGGCTTGACCGGTCATTAAGTTGAGAAGAAAACAGAATGGTAAGATTACCATAAGTATGAGAACCGATATAACGCAATGAGATAGTTCTTCCTCACTTATTTGGAGTGTTAATGCTGACGTCAACCTCGCAATATGCGCAGTGTCTATACCAACAAGTGGGGCAAGTTGCTTCTCAAAAACTCCGATTATAACAATAAGGGAGAATATTAAAAATGCTGTTGTTATGACTTTTTTCATCTATCTTATTATTTATTTTTTTTTAATTTTCTCTAATTACTTGCAAAGGTACTGAGTGTATATAAAAAAGAAGAACTTTCCAAAACTTCCTTTATTTTTTAACATTTCGAATTTATGTTTTTCGTAAATGTGTTAAATCGGGACTAAGTTTTGGAGAATTTTAGATATATAAAATAGGGATGTAACTTTGCAGACGATAATTCAAATTACCTGATTTCGGTTGGGTATGTTCACATTTTTAATAATATATAAATAAGAATATTATGGCAGATAATAGTGATGCAGTAAAGACTGTTTCTAAAAAGATCATTAAGGTCGAGTTTACACTTGCCCTCGAGGTTAATGATGGTAAGGTAGATTCTCGCATAAGCTTCAAGGCAATGGATGGCGTTTCTATCGAGGCTATGCAAATGATCGGTCGCAAGGTGCAAGTACTTAAGAAGAGTTTGGAGGGAGTGTTCGCTTCGGAAGGTTCGGCTAATGCCGAGGAGAAGGGCTCCGATGACGAGGAAACTCCAGCTCCCGAGGAAACACCTTCGAATGGGGAAGAGGTATAGTATTCCCTTCAAGGAGTCTTCTTTTGGTTAAGTCCATCAGTGGACTCCTGTTTTTTTTGATTATTTTTTTTATTTTGTTTTAATTATATGCGTAGAATTACATTACTTGCCTTGATGCTGACCGTTGCGTTGGTGTCTTTTTCACAGAATATCGGAAATAACCGATACAGAAGTGAGTCTTGGAAGGATAATTGGGAGATTTCCTTCGGTGGACAAATGAATTCTTTTTCAGGAAGATCTTTATCTCTTGACGGCTGTTTAGACAAAAACAGACTTTCTGGTGGTGTATTCGCATCCATTGGCAAGTGGGTGTCGCCCTATGTGCAGCTTCGCACTGAATTTGACGGTATTTGGGCAAAGTATGGTATTTATGGTCTCAGGGACAAGTATTTCCAAATTCAGGAAGTGGCAGGCTTAAGCTTGTTCGATATTTTTAATGGATATTCTGAAAAGAGATTCTATAATATTGTTCCTTTTGTGGGAGGCGGATATTACAGGAATATGACTTTTAGTGAAAATAAACTGTGTTGGTCAACAGGTGTTGACCAGACTTTCCGTATCAATAGCCTTCTGAAATTGCGAATAGGCATTGGCTTCGGTGGCGGCGGCGGATTTAATAATGCTCATCTTATGGGGCGTGCCGGATTTTCTATCGCGCTTGGTAAACAGGGTTGGACCTCATATAAGAAAAAATTCCGCCCTTACCACGGAAAGGAAGTTGTTCGCTATGATAAAAGGAAGTTTGAATCAAATTCGTTTGATTACAGCTATGTTCGTGGCGTTGGAAACAAAATAAACAGAGAACCTCTGCCTGAGGGTATGTCTCTTATTAGAAGAGGTTCGATTGTCTTGGGTGTTGAAGTTCCTGATTCAATGTACATCGCAAACTCTATGCGGAAGAGTGTCTCAGTTAATGATTTCTGGATGGACGAGAAAGAGGTTACTAACGCAAAATGGAGACAGTTTGTGGAAGACGTGAAGAAACAGGTCGTGGCAAGAAAGACTTCCTATATGGGTGACTCTATTTCTGCAGAAGAGTCTCTTTATAAGACGAATGATCTTACAGGAGAAAAAATCTTGGATGTTAGTCAGCTGAATTATGTATATCATGTATATGACTATCAGGAGGCTATGAAGGCTAAATACAAGGATGAAGGTACTTATATATCAAAGGATACTGCTTGGATAGACCTGGATGGCGATGTTCATTCTACTGTCATCAGGAGGAAACATTGCAGCATATGGGATTTTGTCAACACTTATGTGGTAAATGTATATCCCGACACTACTTGTTGGGTTAATGACTATCCGAATTCTTCCAATGGTATCTATGCGAAGTACTATTTCAATGATGGTGCGTATGATAATTTCCCTGTGGTGGGCATAAACTGGATGCAGGCAAATGCTTTCTGCTATTGGCGCACGGAACTGTTGGCAAAGAAAATGAGGGTTAGCCCATTCTCTATAGAACCGTTCCGCCTGCCTACTGAGGCTGAATTCGAGTATGCTGCACGTGGTCTTGAAGGTAATGAATATCCATGGGAGAAAAAGGACTCATTGAAGATGATGAAGTATGCCAACTTTAAGAATGGTGATGGTGATTATGTTTCGGATGGCAACCTCATAACCTGCGAGGTAGGTAAGTATCTCCCGAATAGTTGGGGACTTTATGATATGGCTGGAAATGTCGCTGAATGGACATCGGAAATGTTTTATGAATACTCACAGATGGTTGCAAGTGATATTAACCCTGAAATGAAGTACTCTGCCGGAAACAATGACATTAGCCCATTAAAACGAAAGTCCGTACGCGGCGGGTCGTGGAAAGACTATGAAGGCAGAATTCGTTCTGCGTGGCGTTCATGGGAATATCAGAACAGGGGACGTTCTTACATCGGACTGAGATGCGTGAGAAGTTTGTCTACTGCTGTGAGGTAAGAATTCTTGGTTATTAACTATAAATAATAAGGTATGAAGTATAGCAGATTCAACATCGTATATCTATTACAGAAATGGATGGATAGCGTTGCGGGTCAAACGTTTCTTAACTATGCATATAGTTGGGGTGCATCGATAGTTATTCTTGGAACTCTTTTCAAGTTGACTCATCTCCCCTATGCGGATGTAATGTTGTATATCGGAATGGGGACAGAGGTAGTGGTGTTCTTCCTCACGGCATTTGACCGTCCGTTTGACAAATCACAGGACGGGGCTGACCTTACTGCAGGTGTTCGCCTGTCCGGGGATGAAAGATTGGCTGGATTGGCTGATAATGCTGTTAAGAATCTGCTTCCTTTAGAGAATGTGCAGCAATACCGCACTGCATTGTCCGAGTTGTCCGTACTTCTTGAAAAAGAGAAGGATGCTGTTAGCAATATGATTGCACGGACTTCTTTGTGTGCTGATGATATGGTGTCTCTGTCAGAGAATATTCGAAAGATTGACGAGGTGGCCGGGGCCGTAGCAAAGGCCGTCGAGAGAAAACAATAATTGTCGGACGGTAAAATTGTGAGGTATGGCTATAAGGAAACGATACGTCTCTCCAAGACAGAAGATGATAAATCTTCTATATGTGGTATTGATGGCTATGCTTGCCATTAATGTTTCGAGTGACGTGGTGAAAGGATATTCGGTAATGTCCAAGGCGTTGGACAAATCTACCGGACACTCTAATGATGAGAACAAACAAGTGTTCTCTGAAATAGAGGAGCTTTATAAGCATAATCCTGTCAAGGCAGGGACTTCAATGTCTATGTCTGTCAAAATAAGGAATATGGCGGATTCTATTTGTATAATAGCTGACTCTGCCAGACACATGATGATTGCGGATGTGGATGGCGAATGGCATCAAGGTAAGGAGATTGTAAATTGGGATAATATGGAGACTTCGCACAGAATGATGGTTTCTGAGGGTAGGGCAAAAAATCTTGCTGATTGCTTGAAAGATTTTCGTTCTATGGTTCTTTCCGTAATGCCTGAGGGCAGGGCAAAGATAAAGGTTGCCGATTGCTTGAATATTACGGAAGGGGAATGGTGGAATGATTTATTCTCTAACATGCCTCTTGCAGGTGCAGTGACCTTACTCTCCAAAATTCAAAATGATGTGAGGTATGCCGAAGGCGAGGCTTTACATGCTTTGCTTGAAAACATTGATCCGATGGATATTCGCACGAACAGACTTGCGGCGTTTGTCATTCCTGAGGCAAGGAGAATTGTTGAAGGTGACAGATATAAGGCGCGTATTGTTCTTGCTGCTGTGGATTCCACCCAAATGCCAGAAATTTTTATTAATGGACGTCCCTCCAAACTCTCTAGTGATGAAATAGAGATTATGGCAGCTGGACAAGGTGAACATTCTATCTCTGGTAAGATTGTTACTTCTGATAGGTATGGCGGAAAGAAAATTCTACCGTTCAAGGAGACTTATACGGTGATGGAGCCTATGTCTAATGTGACTTCTTCGCTTATGAATGTTCTTTATGCCGGATATGATAATCCCGTGGAAGCATCGGCTTCGGGTATATCACCATCGGAGATTTCCGTTTCGGCGGAAGGGTGTTCGATAACAAGAAGGGGAAATGCCCGCTTCACCGTAAAGCCCTCTGTTCAAATGATTGGTAAAGATGTTTATGTTCTGATTTCCGGAAAGACTGCATCGGGTAGGGACATGAGCTTTGCCCATAAGTTCCACGTAAGGGCTTTGCCTATCCCCGTACCCTTTGTAGTCACATCGACAGGAAAATTCAGGGGTGGAAAAATGTCCAAGGGTACTTTGATTTCTTCTGAACGTATCGGTGCGGGAGTGGATGATGGAATATTGGATATACCGTACAAGGTAGTGTCGTTTGATATGGTATTCTTCGACAACATGGGCAATGCCAAGGTTTATCCTTCACATAGCGACAGGATGACTGAGGAACAGATTAGGATGATTCAGTATATGAGAAAGACTTCAAGGTGCTATATATCGTCTATACAGGCGAAGGGCCCTGATGGTATTACTCGTACTCTAACGTCTTCTATTGAGATAATTTTCAGATGACAAAGGGCGCAAATGTTAAAATTTGAAGGAAGTTTGGGAAAATTTGGGGAATTATCCCGTTCTTCGTAACTTTGCAGACGAAATAAAGATTGTGTGTTTTTAAAGGATAATTTTAAATATTTAAATACTATGGCTATATTTATTGCAAGAAGTGTATTTTCAGTTTTACTGCTGCTTGTGGCATCTGTTTCAATGGCACAAGAGACCGTTGCGTCTGGCTTGCCTACATTCAGAAGCTTTATTGCTTTTCCTGATGTGATGGGCTCTGACGACAATGCTGACTGGAAAAAGACAGGACTGAAATATGTCAGCCTGACGGATTCCGTTAACACGGCTTTGCAAGCGAGCAGAGACGGAAGGGATTTTTTTTCTTATCTGCTTAGCTTGGCTATTAATCGTAGAATTGGCGTTTTGGAATATAATATAGCTGGCGATGGTAATCATATCGGTGGTATTGGAGATATTAGGAAGGTTCTTTCTGACAACTCAATCGAATTCACAGAAAAAGACGGGAATGTTCAGGTCAAGAATATAAGGTCTTTGTCGGCAGACATAGAGGCGTATTATATAATGGATGGTATTTACTATGATGTCTGTCTCGGAAAATTCAGACACTGTGTATATGCTATCTGTCCCGTTATGGTAAAATATGATGAAGCAGGTGATCCCACGAAATTCCCTTTATTCTGGGTGAGGTACAAGGATATTGAACCTTATCTCAAAACTTGGTTTACAGGGGCTTCGGACAATGAGAAAGAGTATGTTCCTTTGTCGATGTGGTTCTCTGCGGGTATGTATAAGGATTGTCCGCCTGAGGATGGGCAAGAAAAGAAAGAGGGGTAACGGATGAATATATTGGGTAATATAAAAGGTGTATTGACGGCCTCACTGATAGGATTTTCTTTGTCCACCTCGGCTCAGAAATTTGATTTCTTCAACCCGGACAGGGAATTTGCCGAAAAGGAGACTTCTGTGCTGCAGCTGAGAACCAATCTCCTCTATGATGCTGTTCTTTGTCCGAACTTGGGTGTTGAAGTTCAGTTGGGGAACGGGTTGGCTTGGCAGTTTGACTACGGAGAGGCATGGTGGAACAGTTTTGCAAAGAATAAGTTCTACTCGGTGATTTTCTTTCAGACTGAAATACGCAAGTATCTGGGAAGATGGGCTTACAATAGTCCGTACCGTGGGCACCATGTAGGATTATACCTCCAAATGGCGGCATATGACCTCGAAAACGGTGGAAAAGGATATCTGTCTCCCGAACTGGATGATAATATAGGCTTTGGAATAAGCTATGGATATTCATTCAGGTTGACGGACAGACTCGCACTGGACTGCACCCTCGGAGCGGGATATGCAAGTTCTATGTACAATAGCTACATTCCTGTCGGAAAAAGATACGTATCCACAGGACTGAGAAAGAGAAAGTGGGTCGGCCCAACAAAAATAGAGGCTTCCCTTGTGTGGAATATTTCAAAAAAGAATAAAAACAGGAGGTGATATATGAAAAGGATTAAATATTTCTTTTTAATGGTTTTGACTACCATGTCTATATGCTCCTGTGACTTCAAGGATGTTGATGACTCGGGAATGGGCTATGTTGATGTGGATTTTGATTTTTCAAAGGTTGACAGTGTGCCGAAGTCAATGAAGGTCGTTTTCTATCCTGTTGGCGGTATTGCCTTGGATATGATAAAGCAAGGATACACAACTATGGACTGGAGTCTCAATCATAAGAGAATATCTCTGCCTAATGGCGTGTACAATGTGACTGCCTTTAGTATTGACGGGGAACATGTCTTCTATACGGATATTGATATTCGTGAGAAATTAAAGCTTACCACGGATAGATTTGACTTTGGTGATATTACCAGGGTGGCTACACCGGAATCTGTGGTGGACAGTATATACTCAGGTAGCGAGTTCTTATATACTCCCAACTATGTGGTTAAAGCTAATGAGAATTACTTTTATGTCAATGACTTGGTGGAGACAAATCCCTTGGTGATGAAAGTGGACAGTATGACCTCGACGGTGAAAATTACTATCACGGGAATAGAAGGTCTTCAGTTTGTATCAAATTGCTCTGGCGTTCTCGGTGGACTCGCAAAATATGGACAACCATTGAAAGAAGGTGCTGCTACTGACTCTACTGCGATGGGATTCCCAGTGGTGGTAAATGCAGCAGAAAAGGAGATAAAGGCCGAGTTTCAAGTGTGGGGGATTGATCCTGTTGATGTCCTTGGTGATACGCAACATAAGTTGACATTATTCTTTTGGATGGATGATGCGAAAGTGTTCGTTGTGAAAGACGTGACTGAGGCTATGAAATCTGCCAGGTTCGAAAATGGCACTATGTATGTTGATATAGATATAGACATGAATGTCCGTGAATCGGTAGGCGGATCTGGCGGATTCGACATAAATCTGAGTCCATGGGATGAAGAGAACGTGGATATTGGTATGTGATATATAGAATTTTAGTTTGTTTTAATTTAATTTATTTATTAACTTTTTAAACTTAATTTTTTATGAACAGAAAGTTTATTTTTTCTTTGGCTGCTTTTGCAGCAATGTTCGGTTCAGCAATGCTGACAAGTTGTTCAAGCGACGATGAGATTGCAAGCAACTCTCCGGTTAATCCAGTTAACGACCGCATTTCCTACAATGTTGGTTTTGACGGCAAGGTTACTCGTGGTCTTGGTCTTTCTTCCAGTGACTTGACAAACGAGGGTCTTATTCC
>OBLI01001938.1_pt1 | contig 18774 bp, 16 predicted proteins | sample 1519701 | NCBI WGS metagenome assembly OBLI01 (sample SAMEA3663005, study PRJEB22513) | pig gut metagenome | biome: pig gut; feature: pig-associated habitat; material: faeces | place: France | collected 2012 | reverse complement strand
TGCATGAGAAGATCCGTTATACACCATAAGAACCGTTCCCATGTCACCGTATTCCGTAAAAAGATCGGACAGATAATCTGCCGCTACCAGTATGTTTCCATAGGGATCATAGATGTCTGCAACTCCCAGTCTGATCATACGGTTCTTGTGATATGGTTCATTGATCTGCATCAGACCCTTGCATGCACCGTTAGAAACCCATGGTTCGCCCCAGGATTCCCTTTCCATCATTGCCATTAACAGTTCCGGTACGATCGCATACTGTTCGCCTGCCTGCACACAATAATTCCGGTACTCTTCCGGTATCCACGTATCCACATCTGCATCCGCAGCATCTAAGGTACTACCTGTCCCAAGAACTACCATACAGACCAGTAACAGGGCTGTTATGAATTTTTTCATTTCCTCACTCCTCATTTCATAAAAACAAAAATCACGCTACAAACTCTTATATATGCAAGTATTTTCATTTTTATGACTGATTAGTCAGGGAATTTTTTTTCTTTCATATATGCAAAATTACACAATCAATAGAATTTTATTCTAATTGTTCTTTTTTTCCAGCTTCACCTGGTCTAAATATTTCTTCGTCTCTGCTACAACAACTCCGCTTAGTGCCACGATTGCAACCAGGTTCGGAAGTGCCATCAGTCCGTTAAAAATATCTGCGATCGTCCATACTGCAGATACGGTCATAAACGGTCCGATAAAGACGCAGAGGATATAAAGCCAGCGGTATCCCTTTACGATCTTTCTTTTACCGCCTACGAGATATTCCAGACAACGCTCACTGTAATAATCCCATCCGAGGATTGTGGTAAAGGCAAAAAATACCAGACATACCATCAGGATAAAGGATGCCACCTGTGGTGGAAATGGAAGTCCCATCTGAAATGCCTTCGTGGTAACTGCCACACCTTCTAAGCCCATATCCCATGCTCCGGTAATGACGATCGCAAGACCTGTCATCGTACAGATAATGATCGTATCGATAAATGTTCCAAGCATGGATACCAGTCCCTGCTTTGCCGGGGTGTCGGTCTGTGCTGCTGCTGCCGCGATCGGTGCGCTACCAAGTCCGGCTTCGTTTGAGAAAATACCACGCGCAATACCTTTTTGCATCGCAACGATCATTGCTCCGACAGCACCGCCTGCTGCTGCCCGCAGTCCGAATGCAGACTCCACGATCTCTACGATCGCAGCCGGGATTGCAGTTAAGTTTGTCAGTAAAATAATTAAAACGGTAACGACATAAGTAAGTGCCATAAATGGTACGATAACCTGTGCAACCGATGAAATCCGCTGTAAGCCACCGATAATAACAAGGGCTACACAGATCGTCAAAAGGATTCCTGCAATGATCACGGTCCAGGAATAGGTTCTGCCGAACAGATCCACCGTCCAACTATTGTCCGGATCAAAGAAATCATTGACTGCACTTGTGATACCATTGATCTGTGTAAAGGTACCGATTCCCATAAGACCTACACCTACACCGAAAAATGCGAAGATCTTACCAAGCCATTTCCAATTTTTACCCATCCCATTCTCAATATAATAAAATGGTCCGCCGATGATATGTCCGTCATCTGCCACTACACGATACTTCACCGCAAGCAGACATTCGGAATACTTTGTAACCGTTCCGACGAGTGCTGCTAACCACATCCAGAACAGTGCGCCCGGTCCTCCGGCTACCAGTGCGGTTGCAACACCGACGATATTACCGGTTCCGATCGTTGCCGACAATGCGGTACAAAGTGCTGCAAAGCTCGATACCTCGCCATGCTCGCCTGTTTTCTCATTGGCAACCATATACCGGATCGCAAGCGGAAGCTTCGTGATCTGTAAGCCCCGTAAGCGGATCGTCATAAACACACCGACTGCTAAAATCAATACGATAAGCGGGATTCCCCAGACGAAATTGTCCACCTGTTTCAATAAATTGTTTACCTGGTCTAACATTTTTTCTCTCCTTAGTATTGTTTTCTTTTGTTGAACATACTTTTTACTGCTTTTTGGCAGTAAAAAAGAGCTGATATAACATCAGCCCTCTAAAGAGTAGAACATGCACCTGAATGCTCTGTCCTTTTGCCTGAGAGATTGGCAGCTTCCTGCCGTACACCTTCGGCGCTTCTATTTCAAAGACTCTCCAGAGTTCGACTGGTTCTGATACGAACCAACGAATAATAGCCTATCACGATTTCTCCAAAGAATCAATGCATACTTCGCTTTTTTGTGCAAAATACCTCTTTTTCGTAATTTTCACAATTCAGTTCATAGAAGCCCTGCGGGAAGCCGCATACCGGACACTGCTAAGGGGCAACCAGCAGTGTCTCCTTTTCCTGCCTGCCGCCTTCCGTACCCTGCTCCTCTTTTAACCTTTTTAAGAGCTTTATGGATTTTTTGTCCTGCAAGAATTTCTCCACCGCAGGGTCTTTAATCGGATTGACGGCTGCCCATTCCTTCGTATCCCCCTGCTTTGCAGCCTCTGCCCGGTTATGGCTTAAAAACCGTGCAAGCTGGTATGCATCAATCCAGATCTCACTACAGCCCTCCTTTTGTGACTCATCAAAAATCAACTGGATACCGAAATGCAGATGCACCTCATCGATATTATTTACATTTTCCGTGGAACTGTATCCGGTGTGTCCCATATACCCGATCACACTTCCTGCGGTTACTACGCTTCCAACCGCAAGATCCTTCGCATACGGATAATTCTGCCGCAGGTGTGCATAGTAGTAATAACGTCTGCCATCGAAACTGCGGATACCGATCCTCCAGCCGCCATAGCGGTTCCAGCCAAGTGCTTCCACATAGCCGCTTTCGACTGCAATCACCGGTGTTCCGATCTGTCCGAGCATATCATGCCCAAGATGTTCTCTTTTATATCCAAAGGTACGGGATGCCCCAAAGTCATCGTAATCCCGGTATTCAAAGCCCTTTGCGATCGGTGAATATGCCTTTAATCCATAACAGGTTTCCCATGTCTTTTTCCCCGCTTCATCCACCTTCTGTATCTCATATTCCCCGATATATCCACCAAGAACTGCCGTGTATGCTTCCTTATAATAAGAGTAATACTTCAGATCTGCCGCAAGCTTTTCCATCGTAAGCGACGCTTCCGCTTCTTTTGACTCATCTAGTCCGGTCAGCTTTTGTATCGTCTGATCCATGTCCCGCAGGGCTGACTGCGGGAATTCACCTCCGGTTTTTGCCGCCGTATATGCCAGAAGTTCGATCCAGTCTAACGGATGCTTTGTCGCATGGGAACAGATATCTGCTTCCATTGCCTTGCAAAGTGCCTCATAGGACACCTTAAAATCCACCCATTTGATATAGGCATTACTGCTTGCTGTACGCGCCATTTCCTCTTCTTTGCTTCTAGTTCCCGCAAACAGGAACAAAGCGAAGATCCCAAGGCATACAACGATTGCCTGCAAAAACAAACGTATGCTTCGTGCACTCCTGCAATCAAGCTTTTTATGATGTAAAAAAACTGCACGCTGCGACCATCCGGTATGTGATGTTGTCACTGCGTGCAATTTATTTATCTGCAAATTATTTTCCTGCTTCAACGCTTCCATCCACACACATCTTTTTCTAATGTATATGATATGTGGTATGGAAAAATGTATCTTCCTAGATATTCTCACCTACAAGCTCCATGATGCGGGTAAGCTCTGCACCCTCTACCGGAGCTTCTTCCAGATTGGTATGCTTTCCTTCCTGATCTACGCATCCTAAGCGCAGCTTCTTCTCTCCCGGAAGCTGTTCGATCGTATAATAACCTGCCTTCTGTTCCTTCGGATTCCAGGTAATGTAGACACGTACACAATATGGGGAAATCGGCTGTCCTGCCGGCATATCGATACGGATCAGTAACAGTGTCTCACTGATCGTCAGTGCCATGACACCAAACTGCTTCTTCTGATATGGACTGTTTTCCTTGAAGCCCTTGCGGAATAATTCTTCTACAGCCTCTTCCTTCTGATCACAGATACTGTTTACAAAGCTCTCGCCCTCTGTATAAAGACGCTGCGGCAGTACCCCGAACTCGATCTGGTTTCTCATGTACTGTACATACTGCTCCGGAGTCAGATTCTGTCTGCGCTCCTTCATCTTTTTAGCAAGCTCTTTATCTGCCTCGTGAAGCTGGCTGATCAGCTCTGTCTTTAAGATCAGATTATCTGTATATGGATTGATGACCATTCCCTTTAATCCGAACTGCTCATTTGCCACGATACTGTTACATACCGTAAACGGCATGATCATCACGGACTTCTGCTTCACCTCGTCCGGTGCCTGATCCCTGCTTGTAAAAACTGCAAGATACTGATCTCCCTCTGCACTCTTTAAAAAATATGGAACCGGCTTCTTCTCTTCATTTAACATTGCCGGCACAAAAAGTCCCGATGGACGGAGCAGATTCACGATCTTCGCTAAGTTCTCCTTCGTGCGTTCCTGTCCATAATCCTTGATCGCCTGTTCTGCTTTCTCATTTGATATATTTGGTATTTGTCTCTTTTCCATTTTAATCTCCATTCCTACGCTGTCTTTTGTGCATATCAACTATGCAGACTGTAGTTATATTCTACCATCTCTGTGACTTGAATGCTATCTTTTTTTCGATTATTCCCGTTTTTCACTGCAAGATAAGAATTGCGGATTCACGGATTATAAGGTAAAATAGGCAAAGAAAACAGCAATAGAAATGAGGATCAACATGAAAAAAGGACAGGTATTCGAAGGAGTGGTTGCATATACAGACTTTCCCAACAAAGGTGTGGTGGAAGTTGAAAATGAAACACGCTCCGTCATTGTAAAAAATACAATTCCCGGACAAACGGTTTCTTTTTCCGTAAATAAACTCCGGAAAGGAAAAGCGGAAGGAAGACTTCTTGAAATCCTAGAAAAAGCTCCGGCAGAATTGGATACTCCATACTGTGAGCACTTTCGAAGCTGTGGCGGTTGCACCTATCAGAGTCTCCCATATGAAGAACAGCTTGCGTTAAAGTCCACCCAGGTACAAAAGCTTTTAGCACCGGTGATCACGAACTGGTCCGATACACTTTTTGAAGGTATCAAACCAAGCCCGAACCAGTTTTCTTACCGCAATAAAATGGAGTTTACCTTTGGCGATGCCTATAAGGATGGCCCGCTTGCACTCGGTATGCACAAGCGTGGCAGCTTCTATGATATTGTCCCGGTCAGTGGCTGTCAGATCGTAGATGAGGATTACCGGAAGATCTTAGCCTTTGTGCAGGAATACTTTGACACACATAAAATCCCATTTTACCATAGACTGCGCCATACCGGCTATCTGCGTCATCTTCTGGTGCGGAAGGCTGTAAAAACCGGTGAGATCTTAATCGATCTTGTCACTGCTTCCGAATCGGAGCTTCCGGAAAATACCCCTGACGAACAGACATTACTAGACGGTATGACAAAGGGATTATTGGCACTTGATTATACCGGCAAGGTCACCGGAATCCTTCATACCAGAAACACCGGTGTTGCAGATACGATTGCAAATGAAGGCACAGATATCTTATACGGTCAGGATTACTTTTTCGAGGAGCTTCTCGGTCTGAAGTTTAAGATCTCTCCGTTCTCCTTCTTCCAGACGAATTCCCTCGGTGCGGAAGTTCTCTATGAGACTGCCCGCGACTATATCGGAAGTTCCTTAGATGACAATGCCGATCAGGTCGTATTCGATCTCTACAGTGGTACCGGAACGATCGCACAGATGCTCTCTCCGGTTGCCAAAAAGGTCGTCGGTGTCGAGATCATCGAAGAAGCGGTAGAAGCTGCAAAGGAGAATGCCGTTTTAAACGGATTAACGAACTGTGAGTTCATCGCCGGAGATGTCTTAAAGGTCTTAGATGAGATTGCTGAGAAGCCGGACTTTATCGTACTTGATCCGCCAAGAGACGGTATCCATCCAAAGGCGTTAGAGAAGATCATCCGCTATGGCGTAAAGCGCATGGTCTATATCTCCTGCAAGCCAACCTCACTTGCGCGCGACCTTGAGACCTTACAGGCAAGAGGCTACGAGGTAAAGCGTGTGTGCTGTGTGGACATGTTCCCAGGTACGGTACATGTAGAGACAGTTGTTCTTTTATCCCAAAGCAATGATTTATAGATATTGATTTCGATGATACGGGATGAGGGTAAAGTGATCATTATTTTGAAAAGGGACAAAAATAATGTCAAAGTATAAGTATTTATTATGGGACATTGACGATACAATTCTTGATTTTAAGACTGCAGAAAAAACAGCTATTCAAAGCTTGTTCGAAAAATATCAGCTAGGTATTTGTACAGATGAAATGCTGCATCGATATTCTCTGATCAACAAGCGGTATTGGCAGGCACTTGAGCGGGGTGAAATGTCAAAAGAAGCTATTTTAACACGCAGGTTTAAAGAATTCTTTTCATCTGAAGGACTTGATGATAGTATAGCCTTGGATTTCAATAATGACTATCAGTTGACCCTTGGAGATACTATCATATTTCATGATGATGCCAAAAACATCCTTTTAGATATGAAAAAAAGATATAAGCTTGTGGCTGTAACAAACGGAACTGCTGTTGCACAGGAAAAAAAAATAGTAAATTCCGGTTTATCAGACATAATGGATGCAGTGTTTATTTCTGAAAAAGTTGGCTATGAAAAGCCGAATTCCGCTTTTTTCACCGCAGTTTTTGATGAACTTAGAATTACTGATTTATCAGAAGTCCTGATTATCGGAGATTCGCTTTCGAGTGATATTCAAGGAGGTATTCATGCCGGAATAGATACCTGTTGGTACAACCCTGGTAATACTCCCAACACAAGTGACTTGAATCCAACCTACATTATAAGTGACCTGCACGAACTGACAGATATTTTATAATTGCAATCAATGCACTTAACAGCGTTCCGACTAAATACTTTTATAAACTGATACAAAAGCCCCTCCGCCGGATTCCGGTGGAGGGGCTTCTCATTCCTATTCCATTAGTCCTCTGTTGTCTCGTCCTCGTCTTCATCATCGAAGAAATCATCTTCGAAGTCGTCATCGAAATCATCTTCGAAATCGTCCAGATAATCCGGTGCGAAGAAACGATATAAACCATATGCTGCTGCGGCAACAACAGCGATCACGCCAACGATTGCAAGAATGATACAAACAGGTGATTTTTTCTTTTCCATCTCTTCCTTCTCCTTCTTGTTCAATAACTCAGAAACCTTTGAAACATTTGCTGAAAGCAAATCACGTAATTCATCTACTTTATTCATGTATTTCCTCTCCTTTACACAAATTATTCGTACACTTTGAATTTATAAATAGTATAACACATTCCATGCGCTTCTACTATAAAAAAATACAATTTCATAAAAAATTTATATCTTTTTAGAGCTTCTGAAGCTTTGCAAAAGAAGCAAACATCTTCTTTACCCCTGCCCCGTCAAATTCCACGGTAACCTCATAATCCCTGCCGCCTTCCACGATCTGTTTTACCGTGCCTTCACCGAACTTTATATGCTTTACACGGTCCCCGGCAGCATAATCTAAGGCTGCCTTACTGGCTGTTCCGGTGAAGTTTTTCGCCTGAAAGGCATCCGGCACACCCACTCTTGTCATCGCCACCGGCTTGGAACGGAATGCCTTTTTCGCAAGCTGGCTGACAGACGGCTGATAACTCTCCGGCTCTCTCTCCTTGCGGATCTCCCCTGCAAGAAGCTCTCTTGGGATCTCTTTTACAAAGCGGGATACTTTATTGTACTGCGTCTCGCCACGGATCATACGCTGTCTTGCACAGCTGATCGAGAGCCGTTCCTTGGCTCTCGTAATACCAACATAACAGAGCCGCCGCTCCTCTTCGATCTCTTCTGCGGAATTATCCGAACAGATGGACATATAGCTTGGGAAAAGTCCGTCTTCCATACCCGCTAAATAGACCTGCGGGAACTCTAAGCCCTTTGCACTATGCAGGGTCATAAGAACCACATAGTTCTGCTCATCGTCCACCGAATCGATGTCTTCCACCAGTGCGACTTCCTCTAAAAAACCGCTTAACGATGCCGGTTCTCCCGCATCCTCTGCCTCTGTTTCATATGCCACGACCTTCGAGATCAACTCATCGATATTCTGGATACGCTGCTCTGCTTCTTCCGTATTCTCTGCTTCTAATTCTGCGACATAACCGGTCTCATCAATAATCTCCTGCAACAGTTCCGAGATACTGATGAATTCCAGCTTACTTCGCATTGTCTGGATAAAGGTAACAAACGGCCGGATCTTAGCTGCTGCCCTGCCAAGTGACGGAATATCCCCCGCCATCTTAAGTGCCGTATAAAAGCTGATATTCTCCTGGACCGCATAATCCTGTACACGCGTCAGTGTCGTCGCACCGATCCCGCGCTTTGGTACATTGATGATCCTTCGTACCGCAAGATCGTCTCTCGCGTTATCGATCGTCTTCAGATACGCAAGCAGATCCTTGATCTCCTTTCTGGCATAGAAGTTCACTCCACCAACGATCTTATATGGGATATTGGAACGGATAAACCGCTCCTCGAATAAACGGGACTGTGCATTGGTACGGTATAATACCGCACAGTTGCGGTACTCATATACGTCTTCTTTGACCTTCGACATGATGTCCCGCGCCACATAATCCGCTTCATCATATCCGGTCTCAAACTGATGAAAAGCAATCTTCTCTCCCGTATCATTATCCGTCCACAGACGCTTCGCTTTTCTTCCCTGATTATTGGCGATCACACCGTTTGCAGCATCTAAGATATTCTGCGTGGAACGGTAGTTCTGCTCTAGCTTGATCGTCTTCGCATCCGGAAATTCCTTTTCAAAGTTTAAGATATTATAGATATTCGCACCGCGGAACTTATAGATCGACTGGTCATCATCACCAACGACACAAAGATTCCGGTACTTTCCGGCTAAGAGCTTGATCAGCATAAACTGCGCCGTATTCGTATCCTGATACTCATCAACCATGATATAGCGGAAACGCTCCTGATAATAGTCTAAGACCTCTGCATCCGCCTGAAACAGTTCCACGGTCTTTACGATCAGATCATCAAAGTCTAATGCATTGTTTTTCCGCAGGTTCTCCTGATATTCCCGGTATACCTCCGCCTGCTTCATCTTCGTAAAATCACCCTGTGCACGCAGTGTATACGCCTCCGGACTGATCAGTTCATCCTTCGCAGAAGAGATCACGCTTAAAAAGGTGCGTTCCTTGTAGATCTTCGTATCAATATTCAGCCGCTTGCATATGTCCTTCATCAAAGACTTCTGATCGTCTGCATCATAGATCGTAAAATTCGTATCAAAGCCGATCCGGTCAATATGACGTCGTAAAATACGGACACAGGTCGAATGAAAGGTCGATACCCAGATGCTCTCCGATCCGTAACCTACCATATCATCAATACGCTCACGCATCTCCCCTGCTGCCTTATTCGTAAAGGTGATCGCCATAATATTATAGGGATTCACACCCACTTCTTCGATCAGATAGGCAGTCCGGTGCGTCAGCACTCTTGTCTTACCGGAACCTGCCCCTGCTAAGATCAGCAGCGGTCCCTCTGTATGAAAAACAGCTTCCTGCTGCATATCGTTCATTGTCTCATAAGATGACATTCTTCTTACCTCGTCTTTGTCTGATTGTTTCTCCGAAAAGATTCTGTATCTACCCTAACATTTTCTATAATTAGTGTCAATTCTTTTCCACAATATTTTCGAACATATTTTCGCATTTTGTAAATCAAAAGCATCTGTAATTTGCATCATCTAGTACATACATGTCAAAAACATTTATACCGGACTTGTCATCTAGTTTTAAATACTATATAATACAGAAGACAGACGTTACATTTCAGATAAAACAAACGTAGAAATTGCACCGAAACGTGTGCAGAAATGGGGATTATTATGACGATTGACACACATGATTTTCTAAACAGTATCCTTGCAAGTCTCTCACGCATTGATTACATTAAGCCGGACAGCATTCCGAACATTGATTTATATATGGATCAGATCACGACCTTTATGGACACCCAGTTAAGCAAGTCCAAACGCTACGAAGACGATAAGGTGCTCACCAAGACCATGATCAATAACTATGCCAAGAATAATCTTCTCCCACCGCCGGTGAAGAAGAAATATTCCAAGGAACATGTGCTGACACTGATCTTCATCTATTATTTTAAAAACATCTTAAGCATCAGTGACATCCAGAGCATCCTGCATCCGCTGACAGAAAAATACTTTGCATCAGATTCCGATATCGACCTGACTGCGATCTATGAAGAAGTCTTTAGTCTTGAAAGCGATGAAGTGAAAAATCTGATGAAGGACATCACGAAAAAGTTTAATACCAGCTTCGAGCAGACCTTCTTAGATGCACCGGAGGAGGAGCAGGAATTCTTACACACCTTCTCCTTTATCTGTATGTTAAGCTTTGATGTATTTGTGAAAAAGATGCTGATTGAAAAGATCATCGATGAAGTAAATGCAAGGGAAGCAGAAAAGAAAGCCACGGAAAAGGCTGAGAAAAAATCCGCAGAGCACGAGAAAAAAACAGAAAAATAAGGAACACAAAAAGGAACGATCAGATTCTTCTAAAATATAAATCGTTCCTTTTCCATTGCATGACCTATTCTCCGTCTGGTCTTACATTCGTTCTTGCAAATACCATGTCATATCCGTCACAGCCATAATTCAGGGAACGGTTGACTCTGCTGATCGTTGCTGTCGATGCTCCGGTCTTCTCCGCTATATCCAGATATGTCTTCTGCTCTCTTAACATCTTCGCAACTTCATAACGCTGCGAGAAAGCCAGTAACTCATTTACGGTGCATACATCCTCGAAAAACTTGTAACATTCCTCTTTATTCTCAAGGCTTAAGATTGCATCAAACAAATGATCTACTGCTTCTGTTCTGACATTCTTACTCATATGCCTGTCTCCTTTTCCATTGATATTAAAATTTTAACATATTAAAGTATGAAAGTAAATATTTTCTTTTTCAATTCCTGTTTTTTCTATACACTCTTTTTTCCCTTTTTCATAAAATAAACCAAAAGTTTTGAACTGGAATCCACATGAAAAAAAGATCCTTACAAAAAATCGGTGTGTTTACCCTGCTTGGTGCTTCGATGCTCCTGCTTTTTGCCGGCATCACTGCCTGCAAGAAGAAAACAGCCGATCCCACAACACCTGTTACCCTCAACGAAGTTGCACATTCTATCTTCTATGCTCCGATGTATGTTGCGATGGAAAACGGTTATTTTTCCGAGGAAGGCATTGATCTGACACTTGTGACCGGCTTTGGTGCCGATAAGACCATGACCGCCGTTGTCTCCGGCGATGCCGACATCGGCTTTATGGGAACGGAAGCAAGTATCTATGCTTATGCCGAAGGTGCCAAAGACTATGTGATCAACTTCGCCCAGCTTACCCAGCGTGCCGGCAACTTTCTGGTTGCAAGAGAACCAAATGATTCCTTTGACTGGAATACGCTAAAGGACACCGATGTGCTTGGTGGAAGAGCCGGTGGCACACCGGAGATGGTCTTCGAATACATCTTAAAGCAAAAGTGCATCGACCCGGCCAAGGATCTTCGGATCGATCAGAGCATTGACTTTGGTTCTACTGCTGCCGCTTTTTCCGGTGGTCAGGGCGATTATACGATCGAATTCGAGCCGGGTGCAACTGCACTTGAAAAAGAAGGTGCCGGATACGTCGTTGCTTCTCTTGGGGTAGAATCCGGTTATCTGCCATATACCGCCTTCTCTGCGAAAAAGAGTTATATGGAAAAGAATCCAAAGGTCATCGAGGCCTTCACAAAGGCACTGCAAAAGGGTATGGAATATACTTCCAAACACACACCTGCCGAAATCGCTGCTGTGATCCAGCCACAATTTAAAGACACAGATCTTGAGACGATCACAACGATTGTTACCAGATATTACGATCAGGATACCTGGAAAACCGATCTGATCCTGACAAAAGACAGCTATGAACTGATGACCGGTATCCTAAAAGATGCCGGTGTATTAGATACCGATGTCCCTTATGAGAAGCTCGTAACAACCGAGTATGCAAAAGAAGCCCTAAAAAAATAAAGTGTGCGCTTGATTGCTTGCTTTTCCTATACAGCAAACAAAACGTCCTGTCATGTATCCGGACACTCCATACGATACATTGCAGGACGTTCTTTTAAAACAGACTGAAAATTCCCACACTTCCGATCATCATTAAGACACCGGCAAGTAAAACTCCAAGCATAACTGCTGCCACACTCGACTTAAAATCCATATCGAGGATACTTGCAGCTAAGGTTCCGGTCCATGCTCCGGTTCCCGGAACCGGGATGCCGACAAAAAGAAGCAATGCTAAAAACAATCCTCTTCCAGCCTTTGCCTGTAACTTCTGACCGCCCTTTTCTCCTTTTTCCAGACACCAGCTAAACGGCTTTCCGATCACCGGCTTATCTGCGCCCCAGATCAGTACCTTTCTTGCGAAAAGATAGATGATCGGAACCGGAAGCATATTACCAATGATGCTGATAATATAAGACGGAAGGATCGGCAGATTCATCGTTGGAAGCTGTGAAATCGGAATGGCACCACGAAGCTCCACAAGCGGAACCATCGATACCAGAAATACCAGTAAATATTTTTTTAACATCGGATAACAATACCTTTCTATGTTCTTATTCTATACAATAGCCAAAGCTTTCTTACGCAAGATAGTTCTTCAAAAATGCGATCAGTGCATCCATCTCTGCATCCGTACCGATCGAAATACGAAGATAATTGCGGATACGCTCCGGATGCGTAAAGTGGCGGACATAAATATTCTGCTCTCTGAGTGCACCCATCAGTTCTTCTGCGGAAACCTTTGGATGGGAAGCGAAGATAAAGTTACTCTTCGAATCGCCAAACACAAATCCGAGTGCTGCTAATTCCTTCTTCGTCCGTTCTCTGGTTGCAATAATCTTATTCCGTGTCTCATCAAAATATGCCCGGTCTGCCAATGCTGCTGCACCTGCTGCAAGCGTAAGCTGATTCATCGTATAGGAATTAAAGGAATACTTCACATCATTCATATAACGGATCAGCTTGGGCTGTGCCATGGCATATCCGATACGCATTCCTGCAAGGGAACGGGACTTCGAGAACGTCTGTACCACGATCAGATTGTCGTACTTTTCGATCAAAGGCAATGCAGATACTCCGCCAAAATCAATATATGCTTCATCCACAACCACGATCACATCCGGATTCGCCTGAATGATATCCTCGATCTCGGAAAGCTCCATGATAATACCTGTCGGCGCATTCGGATTCGGGAAGATCACACCTCCGTTTTCCTTGTAATAATCACTCTTATTGATCGTAAAATCATCATTAAGCGGCTGTACCTCATATGGAACCCGGAATTCATCTGCCCACACATCATAAAACGAATAGGTAATATCCGGGAAAAAGATTGGCTTATCTGAGTTAAAGAAGGTCAGATAGATCATCGCAAGTACATCATCCGATCCAACACCTACAAAGATATTCTCCGGCTTTAAACCATACTCTGCTGCTAATGCATCCACTAAGATCTTTGCCGTCGGGTCCGGATATAATCTTAACCGGTCTGTGTCAAAGCTTTTGATCGCATCGACAACACCCGGTGCAGGTGGATACGGATTCTCATTGGTATTTAACTTTATCATATCTGGCTGATTCGGCTGTTCACCCGGTACATACGGAACAACCTTTCGTATATTTTTCTCCCAAGCTTTCATTTACATTCAAACCTGTGTTTTACACACTTTTCCTTTCCTATACTATTCACAACTTTACTACATTTATCCGGTAAAGTAAAGAATAAGCACACAGTTTTTCGCTGTGTGCTTATCTGTGCTTCGTATGTATTTACTGATTTACCGCATCGATAAAACGTGCAAAACCGGCACGTCCTGCTTCGTCACATTTGTATACGCCGGCATCCTTTAATACCTCACAAAAGACCAGTCCGATCTCCTTGTGTAAAATATCATCGATATTATCCGGTGTAATGTTCTCATACTTTGGAAGGAACTCTTCTACCCAGTCTGCATGCTTTTCAAGTGCAGGATTACTTCTTAAGTCATCTCCGTTTAAGACGGCTTCCTTTAATGCTGCCATCTCATCCTTTAATCTTGCCGGAAGAACTGCTAATCCCATAACCTCGATCAGTCCGATGTTCTCTTTTTTGATATGGTGCAACTTTGCATGTGGATGATAGACTCCAAGCGGATGCTCTGCCGTTGTAATGTTATTCCGAAGTACCAGATCAAGTTCAAATGCATCGCCACGTTTTCTTGCGATCGGTGTGATCGTATTGTGCGGCTCTCCATCCGTCTCGGCATAGACAAAGGACTGTTCATCCGTATAACCACGCCAGCAGGTCAGGATCTTGTCTGCAAGTTCGATCAGTCTGTCTGTATCTGCTCCGCTTAAGCGGATTACGGACATCGGCCATTTTACGATTCCTGCCTTGATATCTTCGAATCCTGCAAATGTAACTTCCTTTTCGATCGGAGCCTTTGCCATTGCAAATTCATAATGACCGCCCTGGAAGTGATCGTGGCTTAAGATCGATCCACCTACGATCGGCAGATCGGCATTTGATCCGACAAAGTAATGTGGGAACTGTTTTACAAAGTCAAGCAGCTTTCCAAAGGTCGCACGCTCGATCTTCATCGGTGTATGCTTCGCATTAAACACGATACAATGCTCATTATAGTAGACATATGGTGAATACTGCATAAACCAGTCACTGTGATTGATCGTCACCGGAATAATTCTGTGATTCTGTCTTGCCGGATGATTGATCCGTCCTGCATATCCCTCATTCTCCTTACACAGCAGGCACTTCGGATAACCGCTCTGCTTGGCAAGCTTGGCTGCTGCAATCGCCTTCGGGTCTTTCTCAGGCTTAGAAAGATTGATCGTAATATCTAAGTCACCGTACTCGGTATCCGCCGTCCACTTCAGATCCTTTTTCACACGATACCGTCTGATATAATCACTGTCACGGCTTAACTTATAAAAATAATCGGTAGCATCAACCGGATTCTTCTCGTATAACCGGTAAAACTTCCTGCGTACATCCGATGGACGCTCCACGAGTAATCCCATGATCTTCGTATCAAAAAGATCCCGGTATACCACGCTGTTTTCTTCGATCAGTTCATGCTCACAGGCATAATCCAAAAGATCCTTTAAGATGCCCTCTAAGGCATCCTCTGCCTGCTGCTGATCCATCTTCGGTCTGTCTGCCCAGCTGCTTTCGATCTCTTCCTCAATCTCATCTAGAGCAAAAAGCTCTAACAGACGGTTGATCGTATAGCGTCTGTCCTCCGGCTCGATCAGTCCGGTAGCTTCTGCATAATCCGTCAGTGCTAAAATAGACTCCTGTACCATAATGCTCCACCTTCTTTCTATAATCTTACCGGACCGTCACCGATCTCTACTACATAGAAATCAGCCGCGTAACCGATCTTTGCTTCATATGCTGCTCCAACCTTTGCAATAAAGTTATCGACTGCATCATCTTCTACGATACTTACGGTACAGCCACCAAAGCCTGCACCGGTCATACGTGAACCGATCACGCCCTCTACCTTCCATGCTTCCTCCACTAAGGTATCCAGTTCCACACCGGTTACCTCGTAATCATCACGCAGGGATTCATGGGATTCATTCATCAGCTTTCCAAACTTTGTAATATCATTCTGTTTTAAGGCATCTACTGCCTGGATCGTTCTCTGGTTCTCATAGACGGCATGCTTTGCACGTTTTCTGCATACTTCATCGGTAATGGCATCCTGATGCTCTTCGAATTCTTCGATTGTAAGATCACCAAGACTGTTAATATCGATCACTTCCTGAAGCTGTGCAAGTGCCTTTTCGCATTCACTGCGTCTCTCATTATACTTTGAATCACCCAGTCCACGCTTTTTATTGCTGCATGAGATTACGATCTTTGCATTTTTCAAGCGGATCGGTGCATACTCAAACTGTAAGGTTGCAGTATCTAAGAAAATTGCATGCTCTGCCTTTCCCATTGCGATTGCAAACTGATCCATGATACCACAGTTGACACCGTTGAACTTGTTCTCGGAATACTGACCGATCAGTGCCAGATCCTGATTCGTCACTTCAAAACCGAACAGATCCCGTAAAATAAATCCTGTTAATACCTCTACGGAAGCGGAAGAAGATAATCCGGAACCATTTGGGATATTTCCAAATAACAGCAGATCGAATCCGCTATCCGGCTGCATGCCCTTCTCCTGGAACGCCCAGATCACTCCCTTTGGATAATTCGTCCAGTCTGCTTCCTTCTCCGGCTTTAATCCCTCAATGGATGACTCTAATACGCCAAGCTGCTCAAAGTTCATGGAATAAAAACGAAGCTTGTTATCCGTACGTTTTCTGGCAATTCCATAGGTACCGATCGTCAATGCACATGGGAAAACATGTCCTCCGTTATAATCGGTATGCTCACCGATCAGATTCACACGTCCCGGTGCAAAATAGGCACGGATATCGCCTCCTTTGCCAAACAGCTCCTCGAACTTCTCAATTAACCTCTTTTCCATACAGCTTCTCCTTTCTTACCCACCGTTTCTGCAACATGATTGCAAATTTATCTTTATTTACATTATACTTCGTATCTTGATATTTTCAATAAGTCAGCCTGTGTTAGCAACATTTCAGAAATACATTTGCAACATTTTTACATGTTATGGAATAACTAGCGGAAGAAGCCGATTGCCTCCTTTAACTGCTCTGCAATCTCGTCTAAGCTCTTCGCAGAAGCTGCCAGTCCGCTGATATTCGAATCCAGATCCTGCATCGATGCATTCGTCTCCTGCGTCGAAGCTGCATTCTCCTCCGAAATCGCAGAAAGATTACTTACGACATCATTGACACGGTTCTTTGATTCATCACAGACATCTGCACGCTCTTTTACCTTGGCAATATCCTGCTCCGTAGTGATGATGCGCTCATTGACGATCCGGAACTTCTCTCTTGTCTCCTGTAACTTCTCCTGCTGTTCTGCGGTAAGACTTGATACATTACCCATGATCTCTACCATCTCTTCCGACTCCTGGATCAGGGTGTTGATAATCTCTTCAATACTTGCAGCGGATTCACTCGACTGTTCCGCTAACTTCTTGATCTCATCTGCTACCACTGCAAATCCCTTTCCGGCTTCTCCGGCACGGGCTGCTTCAATGTTTGCATTCAGACTGAGCAGATTCGTCTGGGATGCAATATTTGTGATCAGTTCCGTTGCATCCTTGATCTTTTGTACCGAATCGTAGGTCTTCTGGATCTGTCCAGCGACCTGTCTGATCGCGGTCGTAGTCTGGTCATTGGACGCATTTAATTCCTGCATGATATCTGCGGAGTTCTGACCTGCCTGCTTCATCTCCTGTGACAGATTCCGGATCTGTTCTAGTTCTTCATTCATCTTGCCAAGCACTTCATCCATCGTCTCGACTTCTCTGGTTGCATTCTCAATCTCTTCCGCCTGTGAAACAGCTCCCTTTGAGATTCCATCCACTGCCTGACTGATGCCATCCGATACCTGGTTACTACGTGCTGCCATCTCATTAACATTATGACCTGCGGTTGCGATCTGGTCGGAGGATGATTTAATCTCACCAACAATATGATCCATCGATTTTTGCAGATGCTCCATGCTTCGTCCCAGTTCTCCCATCTCATCCGGCATTGCTAAGACATCCTGACTTACTTCAAACTGTAAGTCACCATCTGCAAACTTCGTCAGATTATCACTGACACTCTGGATCGGCTTTAAGATTCTTCTTGCTGCCCTGCGGCTTAAAATAATACAGATAATACACATCAATACCGTAATGGCACTCTGAATATAAATATTCTGATAGTAGATTCCCCGGATATAACCGTTGGCATATGCCTTTGCTTCCTCAATATCATCTACATAATTACCGGTTGTTACCACCCAGTTCCATTTATCAAAGCCCTGGGAGTATGCAATCTTTGGAGCAACCGTCTTTCCATCCGACTTGGTAAAATAGAATTCATTGTATCCACCGCCTTCGGATGCACTCTTTAAAATATTCTGGATGATCATGACACCATTCTGATCCTCTAAGTTCTTACGGTTCGTACCTTCCTTATCCGTCAGAATCGGATGCATGACCAGATTATAATCCGTATCATCGATCCAGAAGTAACCGTCTCCGATACCGTCTCCGTCAAGGTCTTCGCCATAACGCATACCACGTACGACTTCCTTGGCGCTTTCCTTTGCTTCTTCCTCGGTCATCTCCCCTTTATCCGCCATATCTTAATAAGTCTGTAAAACAGAAACGGCTGTCTCTACCTGCGCCTTGATCTGATCATTATACCCCTGATCTGCCGCATCTTCATATTCCCTCATAGCAATATTCTGCATCCGCAGCATTCCACTGATACCGACTCCTCCGATCGTCATCACACCAACCATGGACATGCCTACACACACCAGCAGAACCATCTTCCTTACAGACATTCTCTTTTTTCCTTTTTCACTCTTTGTGTCTTTCTTCATCTTTCTATTCCTCCCACTTCACATAACTGCCATGAAATCCATGCAGACATGCTGCATTTCAAATAAAATAAAGTGTGCGCTTGCCGCACACTCTCGCGCCCGAGCGGATGCATCGCATAA
>OBLI01001936.1_pt1 | contig 18790 bp, 11 predicted proteins | sample 1519701 | NCBI WGS metagenome assembly OBLI01 (sample SAMEA3663005, study PRJEB22513) | pig gut metagenome | biome: pig gut; feature: pig-associated habitat; material: faeces | place: France | collected 2012 | reverse complement strand
ATTGTCGGCTGCACCGGCCCCCGCTGCGGCGGCCGGCGGGCAGGAACCCGGCAGCATGTAGGTGTCGATATAGTCGTTGAGGACCTTTGCGGTGCTGATTCCGGCAAGGAAATCCTTCACCGTCTTTTCAGTGCGCTTTATGCCGAGCTCGTCCATGCAGGCCTTGGCCACCGCCTTGGAATCCTCTTCGTCCAGAATCCTGAAATCTTTCGGGAAACCGAGCCTGTAGATATCCCTGCGCAGCATTTTCACGCAGAAGCCGTCGATGGTGCAGACGAAATCATTGTAGTCTCCGCTGTGGACGAAGGATGCGATGCGGTTCCTCATTTCCTGAGCGGCCTTGTTGGTGAATGTGAGGCAGAGAATGTTGGCCGGGTCAATGCCGAGTTCATTGACAATGTAGGCGTATCTGTATGTCAATGCCTTGGTCTTCCCGGTACCGGCTCCGGCAATCACCCTTATCCTTCCCTCGGTGCTGGTGACTGCCTCCCTCTGTCTCGTATTCAGATCGTTCAGAAATTCCATTGTAACAAGTGCTGTCTGAAATGATTCCGGAAGCATTCTGTCCGCCGCCGGAACCCCAAAGTTAAGGATTATTCTTCATTATCTTGAGGCAATTCATTATTTTTGTCGTCAGGATATATGATTGTTTTATGATAAAGAAACTGGAAAACCGCAAGTGGAAGGTCCTGAAGAGCGAAAAACTGCTCAACAAGGGGACTTGGATGAATCTCAGGCAGGAAAGGGTGCAGCTTCCTTCGGGAGCCATTGTCCCGGAATGGTTCATTCTGGAGTTTCCTGACTGGGTCAATGTCATTGCGATCACCGAAGACGGGGAGTTCGTGATGGAGGACCAGTACAGACACGCAATAGGGGAGACCCACTACGAACTGGTGGCAGGTGTGGTCGATCCCGGGGAAACCCCGCTTGAGGCAGCCATGAGGGAACTTGACGAGGAGACAGGATATGGCGGAGGGGAGTGGTCGCTGTTCATGAAGCTGTCTCCGAATCCGACGAATCATACCAATTACAGCTATACTTTTCTGGCCACCGGGGTCAAGAAAATCAGGGAGCAGCATCTGGAGTCCACCGAGGATATCCACATAGATCTGTTCACGAAGGAGGAAGTAAGGGAACTTCTTGATTCAGGCGAGCTTATACAGGCTCTCCATGCCGCCCCGCTCTGGAAATACTTCGCATTGGAGCGCTGATGGAATCATTTTCCGCCTGATCCGGATTTCATATTGAAATGACATTTTCGCTATAACCCGACCGCATCGAAAGCGGTCGGGTTTTGGGTTGTAAATATATGCGGTGGGTAGAATGATTTGCGTATAAATTTGTTTTAAGGATGAAAAATTGACATATTTTCAAATTTAATTTCATTATATGATATTTTGTTTGTAATATTGCAAAGTGAAATGTTTTAGAATAAGTTTAGTTTTCACATTTTAACGAAATTTTAACAAAACTGAATTTTTCCTGTCTATTTGTCAATCGATCAAGTTGCGGGCTGAAATACGGAATAATACATTTCAATCTTCTCTCACCTCCGATTATGCATTGAAATCGCCGGAGGGTCTCTCAGCCGGATACTGCGCACTTGAATATTTTTGCAAGCCTGCGTGCGAACCATGCGGGCTCGTTTCGTCGTACAATACTGCACCAAATCCAAAACCAACAAATAATGATGAAGAAACATTTATCTTTCACCTTGACAGCCATGTTCCTGCTGGTGGCGGGGATAGGCTGCACTGAGGATGAGTACAGATTCAGGATTGCTGAAGATCCTGGATATGTGGAAAATCCGGTAGTGTCAGTGAGAGCTCTGGACGGGGACAGATGGATTGAAGGAACCCTGGACAATGAATCCAGGACTGTCAGCTTCGAATTCCATGTGGCTCCTTCGCTCGAGGCCATTGTCCTCGATGTTGAGCTTGAGAAGAACTGGGCCGAGATGTACAGTCCTGCAGACACCAGGTTCGAGGCCAACTTGAAGAATGACTTCAAGTTTACCGTAAGCGACGGAATTGACAATATCTCATATTCCGTCAAAGGCTCCATCTATCAGCTGATCAAGTCGGTATCGGCTACTCTCGGGGAAGAGACCGTTGAATGCTCCAGGATTGACAACACCTACAGCGGAACATTCTCCTCGGCGTTCCTCCTTTCTGACCTCAAGGGCATTGACCTTGCGGTTGACATCAATGAGGGTACCGAGCTCGTTTCAGATCCTTCCATTTTCGAGGATGTTGATTTCTCAAATGGCGAAGGTTTGAAAGTTGTCCTCAAGGACGTGGCGGCGGATAGAAACCGCACCTATGTCATTTATGCGAATCCTTCCAATGTCGTTGAACTCGACTCCCAGTGGGCTGAGGCTACCAAGACCTGGCAGAGCAAGTACAACATCGAGTTCGGCAACATGAGAATGTACATCACCGAATCGCTCTTCGGCTACAGCGGCAATGTCGGCTACCTCTTCACTGTACCGGCCGGAAGGGTTGACATGAAGATTCTTGAGAAGAACAATCTCGCTGCAGGCAAAGCCAATATGTCTGACCAGGTCCGTTCCAACCGCGACTACACCCTCTTCATCTGCGAGCAGGGTCCAGGAGTGTATCGTATTGATGGACAGACCGCCAGCTCAGGCTTGACCTATTACAGCCCACTCGCTTACGGTCCGGACAAGACCGGTTTCACCAAGATTCTGAGAAACGACGGATGGGGCGGCAGCACCAAGGCGTACGCTCCTGCTCTGGCTCTCAATGACAGCAAGGCCTCCATGGAACTTGCCGGCACTGCCGACGGAGTCCTTTACAAATATTCTGATGCTCACGGAAACGGTGCTGAAGTCTGGGCCCCTGAAGCTGCAATGGGCGGATATTTTCCGATTGTCAAGGATGGCGCATGCCTCATCTCTGCAGAGGGCGACAGATACTATAATATCTACAACGAGGAATGGAGGCATCTCGGCGCCGGCCTCATGACATTCACATATACGGACTGGGGCAAGTGTGTTCCTATCCTTACCCACGACATGATGAGGACCGGCCGTATCGGAGTCGGCTGCACCGAGAGGGGAGACCTCGTGATTCTCGCCGTGGAGAAGTTCGTGAATACCCACAACCAGGGCCAGAATGTCGATTCAGGTCATAACGGAGCCTCTTCCGACCTCAGAGGCCTCACTCTCTATGAACTCGCCAAGGTCATGAGTGATATGGGCTGCAGCGACGTGATGACAGTGGAGGACTACAACTGGTCTTATCTCCTGCTTCAGGACGGTTCCGAAAGGGGCAAGGATGTATTCTGGACCAACAACAGGTGGGTGATTGATGCGAAGAACCCATCTTTCGGCACAATGAAGGCTGAAAGCTCGGAGCCTGTCAATCTTGTAATGGCTGCATTCAGATAAGAAATACTGACAAGACATGAAAAAAATAGAATATTTGATAGTTGCGGTTCTGGCATTGCTTGTATCCACAGGCCTTTTCGCCCAGAACAGCACGCGACAGATAAATGGAACTGTCAAGGACAGTGCCGGAGAGCCGGTCATCGGGGCTTCAGTCATTGTTCCGAATACCACTGTGGGTACTTCCACTGACGTTGACGGACGTTATGTTCTCAGCGTTCCGGAGAATACCCGTGCAGTGGAGGTGGCCTGCATAGGCTATTCCACATATACAGTCACGCTTGGCGCCTCTTCAGTATATGACGTCGTTCTGGCGGATGACAGCAACTTCCTTGACGAAGTGGTCGTTGTGGGATACGGCGTTCAGAAGAAGGTCAATCTCACCGGCAGCGTTTCCTCGGTGAGCTTCGAGTCCGAGAGCGTTAAATCCCGTCCTATGTTCAATGCCACCCAGGCGCTTGCCGGTGCCATGCCTGGTCTCCAGGTCATGCAGGGTTCCGGTAACCCTTATGGCGAGGGATTCTCGATGCTCATCCGCGGTACAGGTACATTGAATTCATCCGGTCCGCTTGTGCTTGTGGACGGTATGGAGCAGGGTCTCGGCAATGTCAACCCTTCCGATATCGCCTCCATCAACGTGCTGAAGGATGCAGCCTCCTGTGCAATCTACGGCAACAGGGGTGCGAACGGTGTAATCCTGATCACCACGAAGAACGGTTCGGCTACTGAGAACAAGGCTGAGGTTACTTACGACCTCACCCTCTCGTTTGACCAGCCGTTCAAGATTATCCATACTGTATCCGATATGGCAACCTATATGGAACTCTACAACGAGTCCTGCATCAATATCGGAGGTGCTGCCCAGTATTCCCAGTCCACCATCGACGAGTGGCTCGCAGCCAAGGCTGACCCTATGGGCCGCGCTGATTCAGGCTACTACAATTACATGGCCTATCCGAACACTGACTGGTGGTCGGAGATTTATCAGAACAAGATGATGCAGAAGCATTCCATCTCCGCCAGCGGTAAGGGCAAGTCAATGGGATACAACGTGTCCATGTCCTACATCAACAACCCTGGAATCATTGAAAATACCGGTTACAAACGTTATTTCGGCAGGGTCAATGTCTATGGAATGATTACTGACTGGCTCAAGGTCGGCGGCCGTATCTGGGGCTACCACACTGACCAGGACAAGAGCAATGTGGGCTCGCTCACATCTCTCAACACCCAGAAGATGACTCCGGATATCTATCCTTATTCCAAGTCTCTCGGTCTCTACGGAGGTCCTCAGGCATACGGACAGGACCCTCAGGCCCACAACCCTCTCTGGGATATGAACACCAGCCGCGGCTTTACCAAGAATACCCAGATATTCACCGACTGGTATGTCAATGTCACCTTCCTCAAGCATTTCCACTGGAACACTGACCTTTACTACAAGGACTACCGCCAGGAGGAGATGAGCGTGGACAATGCATTCGGAAAATACGATTTCCAGAATGACAGTTATGTGATTGCACCTGCCGATCCTTCCGAGCTGTACTCTTACATGTACAACAAGCGTGAGAACCAGGTGAAGCTCACATCGACTCTCAACTATTTGCAGACATTCGGCAAGCACGACGTAGCCGTTCTCGTCGGATATGAGCAGGAACATTTCCAGTACCGTGACTTCAGCTCTACCAAGCTGGGCCTCCAGGATGTGTCTGTAGGTGACCTCAATGCTGTCGTTACCCCTTATGCTTCAGGTGGTTATGGTACAGAGTACGCTTCCCGTTCATACTTCGGACGTGTGAACTACGCTTACGCAGGCAAGTATCTCTTCGAGGCAAACTTCCGCTATGACGGTTCATCCAGATTCGCACCTGAGTACAGATGGGGTTTCTTCCCTTCATTCTCTGCCGGATGGCGTATCAGCGAGGAGCCTTGGCTCAAGGAGACAGGCAAGGTGGACAACCTCAAGATCCGTCTCTCCTGGGGTCAGCTCGGCAACAACGCCATCGGCAACTACGACTGGCAGTCCACATACGGTACCGCAAACTATGTATTCGGCACTGACGATCTGACCAACGGTATCGCCATCACTTCCATCAAGAATTATGCATTGACCTGGGAGACCACCACGGTAGCCAATGTCGGAATCGACTTCGGATTCCTCAGGAACAGGCTCACCGGTACAATCGATGTTTACAACAAGCTTACAGACGGCATTCTCTACACCCCTTCGATGTTTATGGTGATGGGTAATGCGGGAGCTCCGAGACAGAACATCGCCGAGGTTACCAACCGCGGTATCGAGTTCGAGCTCGGCTGGCGCGACAATGTCGGCAAGGACTTTACCTACAGCGTTTCTGCCAACGTTACCTACAACAAGAACTGGGTCAGCAAGTACAAGGGCAAGCTTAAGGAAGGCTGGGAGACAGATCCTGCCACAGGCGAGAAGGTATGGAAGACCAACCTCGGAGACGTTTCCACCGGTTCTACCAACAGGGTGCTCGAGGGTCATATGATCAACGAGTTCTATATGATCGACACTTACAAGGGAAGTGGCAAGTACTGGAATGCGGACGGTACTCCGGATGTGAACGGAGGTCCTGTGGACGGTATGATCAGGACGACCAACGATATGGCCTGGCTCAAGGCAATGATGGAGGCCGGCTACCAGTTCTACCCGCAGCAGGGTATCGGCAAGCAGAAGATCTGGTACGGTGAGTACATCTACGCTGACCGCAACGGTGACGGCCTCTACGGAAACTCCTATGACGCCGCTTTCCAGAACAGGTCCACAACTCCTAAGGTCAACTACGGACTCCAGGCCAGTCTCGGCTGGAGGGGTATCGACTTCTCCATGAGCTGGGCAGGTGCCGCCGGATTCTCTATCTACTACTACAGGCAGGCATCCAACTCCAGCAACACCATCTACGGATACGCCATTCCTCAGAGTCTCGTGAACGACAGATACTTCTTCGACCCGAAGAACCCTGACGATCCGCGTACCAACATCAACTCGAAGAACCCTCGTCTCGTGAACCTCACTGACAGCCAGTCTTCGACTACTTCCTCACTCCACCTCTGCAAGGGTGACTATCTCAAGCTCAAGAACCTCACAATCGGCTACACTCTGCCTCAGGATTTGACCCGCAAGGCCAAGATCGAGAAGGTAAGAGTTTACGCTACCGGTGAGAACCTCTTCGCTATCACCCAGTTCCCGGGAATGGACCCGGAAATGCGTGCAACGGCGGGCTATTCTACAATGCGCCAGTATGCGTTCGGTCTCAATGTTACATTCTAACAGGAGTCAGGCGATATTATGAAAAAGACAATAATTTCAATATTTGCGGCGGCAATCGCCCTTTCGTCCTGCCAGTCCCTGGATCTGGTAAGCACCTATCAGGTCGCTTCTTCCAATGTTTGGGGCAAGGCCACATTGGCCCGTCAGGCAGTGAACGGCATTTACAATGAATTCTATACAAGATCTTCCACCAATGTCAATGAGGACAACTGGAAGGTTATGTATGAAGCTTATTCCTCGGTAATGGATACCGACAAGAACTGGTTTGAGAACCAGAAGGTCTGCTACGGCAACGGTACTCCTTCCAACGGTACATTCTCCGAGATGTACAAATACTACTACACCTTCGTGTTCAGGGCCAATGATGCCATCACTCACATTGACCAGGTTCCTGACATGGATGCTTCCGAGAAGGCAAGGCTCAAGGCCGAGGCCAAGTTCCTGCGCGCCTACGGCTATATGAACCTCAATGTGCTCTATCGTGGCGTTCCGCTCTATCTTGAGTATATCGAGGATGCGTCCAAGGCCAACAGGCCGCGTTCCGCTGAGAAGGAAGTATGGGAGGCCATCATCAAGGATCTCACGGCCTGCGTTGAGGAGGAGGCCCTTCCTGACAGATATCTTGCAGGCTCGCAGGACTATGGCCGTGTAAGCAAGGGAGTTGCACTCGCCTACAGGGGACAGGCCTACCAGTGGATGGCTGCCAGGTCGGGAGAGGACCCGCGTCATTATATTGAGCTTGCGCTTGCTGATTACGAGGCTCTCGAAGATCTTGGATATGCCCTTTACACAGGTGACGGAGCCAACAGTTTCAAGACTCTTCTCAAGCCTGCGAACGAGCAGTGCGACGAGATGATTTTCGCAATCCGCTGCACCCAGACTCCGGGAATGGGTAATCCTCGTGCCGTCCTCTTCGGAAACCGTGACACAGGCGTGACCTCGGGAGCATGGAACAACTACATTCCGAACCCGGCTTACGTCGAGTCCTTCGAGAATGCTGACGGAAGCAAGTTCGACTGGGAAGACTATTGCCCGGGATGGAACGACATGACCCCTGAGCAGAGGTCCGTCTTCTTCCTCCGCAATGAAATGACCGACAATGAGAAGGCCGACATGACCGAATATGGTGCGGATATGTCCAGATATCAGTCCAAGAGCAATGAAAGCCGTATCCAGGCCGCTTACGACAACCGTGACCCGCGTCTGAAGATGTCCATCATCACTCCGTACTCAGTCTATCACGGAGGAATTGCAGGAGTTGCATACGACTTCACTCTCAGATGGCCTTACAGGGCTGATACCAAGGAACCTCGCGACATCAGGACCGATACCAACTCGATGTACTATTATCTCTGGAGAAAGTACGTTCCGGAAGGACTTGAGAATACAATCCGCTGGGTCTATGAGCAGGACAACATCCTCTGCCGCTATGCAGAGATTCTTCTCCGCAGGGCAGAGTGTCTGAACGAGCTGGACAGGACTGACGAGGCAGTGGCCCTTGTCAATATGGTACGCTCCCGTGCCGGTCACATTCTCCTGAATACCAACAGCTACACGACAGTTGCCGGCAAGGATGACATGCGCGAGAGAATCCGCAATGAGTTCTACTGGGAGCTCGGCGGCGAGGATAGCATGTATTTCAATGAACTCCGCTGGGGAGTATGGCTTGACAGGAAGTTCCGTGACCGTTCGTCCGGAAATGTCGGCGAGATGAATTCCAACGGCCTTATGCAGATCTGGGGTTCCAAGACATACACCTGGTATGCCCTCGGTGACTACGTTGTGGCATGGCCTATTCCTGCCAAGGAGCGTGAGATGAATCCTAGCCTTACCCAGAATCCGGGATGGAATGACTAATTTCAAATCAGAAAAGTAATGAAAAGAATCATATATTTCTGCATGGCGGCGCTCATGCTTGCCGCCTGCGGGGAAAAGATAATTGACGAGCGTCCTGTCAAGCCGGGTGACGATGGGGATGGTGAGTGGATTACCACCAAGTACCAGAACCCGGTGATCAGGAACAATGCTCCGGACCCGTCAGTCTTCGACGACAGGGAGAGGACCGGATATTTCTACGCATATTCCACCCAGAACGGAACCAGCGATACCGAAGACGTGGTATATCTTCCGGTATATCGCTCCACTGATATGGTCAACTGGGAGCTCGTGGGCAATGCATTCGGCGGAATGCAGAGACCTCAGTGGGTTGCCGGGACCAGAATCTGGGCTCCTGACGTGGAGTACATTGACGGCCGCTATGTGCTGTATTATGCCGAAGGACATTGGAACGATCCTTCCCAGAGTGCCTGCGGAGTGGCTGTGTCCGACAAGCCTACAGGCCCTTTCACCTGGGAGAATGTCCCTGACATCCAGCCTCTTGCCAATCCTCACGGAATGCTTGTGGACTTTGCTTCCCAGGGCGTGAGCAACGCCATTGACGCCAATATCATCCGCGACCAGCAGACCGGCGATATTTACCTGTTCTGGGGAAGTTTCGGCTCCAATTCGGGTATATGGGCCATAAAGCTCACCGATGACGGACTTGCAATCGCTCCAAATGCACAGAAGACATACATCTGCTATGAGATGGAGGGTACATATGTGCACTACAAGAACGGTTACTATTACTGCTTCGGCTCCAAGGGTACGTGCTGTTCAGGTGCCACAAGTACCTACCACATTGTCGTGGCGAGGTCTCAGAACATACTCGGTCCATATGTCGGAAAGGACGGAAAGCGTATGGATACCAAGTCTTCCGCATTCGACAATGCCACCAATACCATCATGCACAGCTCTTCAAGCGGCATGTTTGCAGGTACCGGTCACAATGCCGAGATCATTACCGATGACAAGGGCAAGGACTGGATGTGCTACCACGCATATTGGAAGAACAACAATTACAACGGACGCTGCATGAACATGGATCAGGTTGAGTGGGGAGACGGCTGGCCGTACTTTGCCGACGGCGAGCCTACCGAGGGCAAGGTTTCAGGCCCGACCTGGAAGAATCCTGATGTCAAGTCCTTTGCTGTCAGGGTAGTGGACAATGACGGAGCGGGTCCTCTCGTCGAGACCGGTGACCCTTGCGGCTGCAGGAACACCTGGTCATTCTCAGAATTGAACAACAATACTTATGAAATCAAGCTATATGAATAAGTTTTATAAGTCAGCGATATTGATGGCGGCAGGAGCAATGCTCCTGTCCTGCCACAAGGAAATAGATGCTCCTGTGCCTAACAGGCGTCCGGAAATTCCGGAGGAGCCTGCAATCGTGGACGCACAGTTCGCATTTACCCGTACCCCGATGACAGGAGCCAATGTGAACTGGGTGCAGGGTGTCAAGGCCAGCGTATCTGACGGAGTTCAGGAGGGCCTCGTCTCATTCGAGGCAGCAGGCGTCAAGGCATTGACTGCCACCTTCTCCGGAAAAATCAGCAATCAGGCCGATCTCTTCTACATTCTCTATCCGGAGTCTCAGGTCAAGTCCTTCTCCGATGGCGTTGCCGTTATGGAAGTGCCTGAAAACCAGCTTGCAGGACCTGAGGGAGAGTCAATGTCGATTCCTGCGTCAGGAATGACTGCGCTTAAGACCGCGACTATGAGGAGCCAGTCTGCGGCAGTCGTTCTCAATCTCGATTATGACAATGTCAAGTCAGTCAGGCTCACCGCCATTGACGGAGAGCCTATTGCCGGAACTGTCAGCATTGACGTATATGAAAATGCGGCAAGCGTGGCTGAGGCGGGCGCATCTGCAGTGACAGTCACACCGGCTGAGGGCGAGACTCTCGCACCGGGAACCGTGTCGATTGCAGTTCTTCCCGGTACAGTGAACGGCGGATTCAAGGTTGAAACCGAGTCCCTGGATGGAAATAAAGCGACGAGCTGGTTCTATGAGCCATGCGAACTGACTGCCGGCAGGGCGGTTGTGCTTGGCGGCGTGCGCAAGCCTCTCGCCGAGAGGGAAAGCTTCACGGCTGAACTTGCCGAGGCCTCCTCTTCAACATTGACCTTCACCTGGGCTCCAAGCGGTGATGCCGCTGTCGATGCTGCAACCTCTTACACCTTCGGACTTTACAAGGATGAGGCCTGCACCGATCTTCTTGTCCAGTTCTCTACGGACGCATCTTCTTCCGTATGGAACAAGAAGTCTCCGAAGTTCATCTTCACCGGTCTCGAGCAGGGCAAGACCTACTGGTTCAAGGCCCTTGTGGATGACTACGCAGCCGATGACGAGTTCATCAAGGCAAGCAATGTTGTTGCCGGAACGACCTCGACATTCGATATTGTCACTGAGGCTTCAAGTGCCAATGTGGGCGATGTCCTTCTTGCCGAGGACTTTTCCGAACTTCTCTGGTTCGGTGATATGGCCGGACAGGCTGCAGGCCATGTGAATGTCCCGGGCTACAAGGACGGTGCAACGCTCAAATCCAATCCAGGACAGGCACTCGGAGAGGGCAATACTGACGCCAAGGTGACATTCATGCTCTACGGCCAGGAGGCAAGGCTCTTCAGCCACCTCGGTGCGGCAGTGAAGGATTCACGCCTTGACAGTTGGGGCCAGATCAATGAGGGCTCATCCAATCTGGTATGCGCAAGACCTGGCTATGTGAAACTCGGTGCTGCAAGCTATGTCGGCTTCATCGTTACACCTGAGATCGGCAGCCTCGCTGAAGGCAAGTACTATGACCTCAAGGTGACCTACAAGGCTGCAAGATATGAATCCGACCCTTGTCTGGGACTTGTGAAGGTAGTGACTGGAAGCAATGCTGAAAACCACGATGTGGATGTTCAGGAGACTGTCTGGAACACACCTGTCGAGATGTCCACCGAGGCCGGATGGCACGAGTATTCAGCAGTGGTAAGGTCCGTGAAGAAGGGTGACCGCATCGCTGTCGGAATGGACAGGGCAGGAAGCGGCACCAATGCCGGAAGCAAACAGCTCAGGACCATGGTTGACGATATCAAGGTCGAGGTTGTCAAGATCAATGATAATCCTGTTCTTTCCGACCCTGCCATCAACTACAGGAGGATTGCATACTCGGATGCTCTCCTGAAGTGGAATCCGGTTGCCAATGCTCTGGGATACAAGGTTTACCTTGACGGCAGTCTCTATTCAGAGACCACTGCCGCCGAAGTTGACATTACCGGTCTCAAGAACAATTCCGAGCATACTGCCCGCATTGTGGCATACGACAATACCCAGGAATCCTCTGTTGAACTTTCATTCAAGACAAAGAATGTATGGCAGATCAAGGGCAGGAACCAGGGCTGCCGTATGGCTACCTTCCAGTGGGATCCGCTTGAGGCTGATTTCGGTGCAATCGACATCAATGGCAACAAGAGGCTCTATCAGATGGAAATCTATTCCGACGCTGCCTGCCGGAATGTTGTTTACACCTGCTATCCTTACAACGGATACTCAGGCACGAACACGGCGTTTGCCAATTCATCGTGGCTTGGAAAGAAGAACGGTTCAAACCTGGTCTATGACACGAGGATAACCTTCGGAAGCCTCAAGCCGGCCACTACCTACTGGTTCCGTGTCCGCACTCGTGATACGTACACTATCACGTATCATGCTTCTGGCAATGACAAGACAATGACCAACCCTGCCGGAACCTGCGAGTGGTCCGAGCCTCTCGAGTTCACCACTCCTGCAAGACACACGCTCGCTGCCGATGAGGTTGCATACATAGGTTTCGATGATTTCTGCGTGCAGATGGACTACGGCAATGCCTGTGTCGGAACAACCCCTGCAACTACATCCCGAAACGGCTATGCCGCTGCCGTAGCAAACGGAGCGAACTATTGGACAGGTAATTTCTGCACCTATGAGTTCGCAATCGGAGGTCACCAGCCTGACACCTGGGGATTCGGCTCCGGAGCCAAGTATATTGACGGAAGCTCCAATCCGACCCCAACCCAGAGCTGCCTTCTCATCAATGCCAATGGCGGCGATGCTGCAGGATGCTATATGTCACCTCAGACTCGTCCTGCAATGGGAGCTGTAATGCTTGACGGTGACAGGAGATGGGTTTCCACCCCGGCTCTTGTCAGCGATAAGCTCAAGGCCGATGAGACGACTCCTTGTACATTGTCATTCACTTACATAGGCGTCTCCAACACTCCTGCTTCTTTTGCGCAGAATCTTGAGATCCGACAGTACAACCCTGCTGCCATCTATGACGGTCAGACCTACAAGGTTGTTAAGACTATCAAGCTGGATCCTCCATATCTTGAGGGCGCAGCGGCCACAGCCAGCAACTTCACTTCTGATTTCACCGGAGTGTCCGCGAGTGTAGATGTGGATCTGTACAAGGGTGAGGCCCTGATGATTGTGAATACCACCACGGGCGGCGTTTACCGTATTGTGATCGATGATATCAAGGTGGTTGTCAAATAAGCTTTCTTAGGATTGCGTTTATTTGTATGGGTGAGGGCGGCTGACATTTGGTTCAGCCGCCCTCTTTCGTGTATATGGGCAATGCCTGTCCTTCGGTGCTTTCTTTCCGGCTCTCATGATAATTGGAACTGTGAAACCATAATAGGGTATAATATTAGTGTAATGTTTCAACAATAATACAGACTATGGAAAAATTTGAAATGCACCTTCGCCAGGACAATATGGCGGACAACACGATTACGGCATACAAGCATGCTGTAAATGAATTCAACGGTAGATACAAGGAGGTGAACAAGAAGAACCTGCTCCTGTACAAGGCCTACCTTATCGAGAACTTCAAGCCTAAGACTGTCAACCAGAGGATTCAGGCCATCAACAAGTATCTTGACTATATGGACAAGCCTCACCTTCGCCTGAAATCGGTAAAGGCTCAGCAGAAGTCCTTCCTGGAAAATGTCATCAGCAATGCCGACTACATCTTCCTGAAAAACAAGATGAAGGAGGATGGGGCTACGGAATGGTATTTTGTCGTGAGGTTTCTTGCCGCCACCGGAGCCCGTGTCAGTGAACTTGTCCAATTGAAGGTTGAGCATGTGCATCTCGGCTATATCGATATCTACACAAAAGGTGGGAAGGTCCGCAGGTTATTCATTCCCAAAACCTTGAGGAAAGAAGCGCTTGAGTGGCTGAAAACTTCTGGAAGATGCAGCGGGTATCTGTTTCTGAACAGATTCGGGGAGCGGATTACCACAAGAGGCATTGCCCAGCAGCTGAAATACTACGCAGCCAAATACAAGATGAATCCCAAGGTCGTGTACCCTCATTCGTTTCGCCACCGCTACGCGAAGAATTTTCTTGAGCGGTACAACGACATTGCTCTCCTTGCGGACCTGATGGGGCACGAGAGCATTGAAACGACACGTATCTACCTCCGCCGGACAGCGTCCGAGCAGCGTGACATTGTGGATAGAGTGGTGGTGTGGTAGCTGCTGCCTGTTGTTCCCACGAAAAGCCTCCAATTCCTGAAAAGTGGCGATATTTTTGGAATATAATCCAAAAAATAGGCGGAATTTTTGGAATTAGGACATAATTCTTTATTTTTGCACAAAACGATTATATGATTGAAAGAACTCAGGAGCCAGCAATCAAGTCTCTGATAGGCTCAAATAAAGCAATTATCCTTATGGGTGCAAGGCAGGTGGGCAAGTCCACACTGCTTCATTCTCTGCTGGACGGAGATGAATCTGTCCTCTGGCTCAATGGAGATGACGATGATGTCAGGGATATGTTCCGGATCATCAGTTCCACCCGCTTCAAAGCCATAGTAGGAAACAGGAAAACAGTCGTGATAGATGAGGCTCAACGCATAGAGGACATTGGCCTTCGTCTGAAACTTATCACTGACCAGTTGCCGGGAGTCCAGGTGATTGCAACGGGCAGCAGCAGTTTCGAGCTTTCTTCAAAGGTAAACGAGCCTTTGACTGGAAGAAAGCGGGAATTGAAACTCTTTCCTCTGAGCTTCAGGGAACTTGTTTCCCATACATCATTCCTGGAGGAACACAGGATGATTCCACACCGTTTGATATATGGATATTACCCTGAGGTGGTATGTAGTCCTTCGAATGAAAAAGTGGTGTTGAAGGAACTGACAGACAGTTATCTATATCGAGACCTGCTATCTTTCGACACTCTTCGCAAGCCGGATGTAATCGTAAGACTATTGAAAGCCCTCTCTCTTCAGATTGGCTCTCGGGTGTCTTACAATGAGCTGGCCTCATTGCTTGGCCTGACGTCCAAGACCGTTGAAAAGTATCTGGACATTCTGGAGAAATCGTATATAATTTTCAGACTTGGCTCTTTCTCCAGGAATATGCGTAATGAGCTGAAATTGAGCCGAAAAATCTATTTCTGGGATCTTGGCATCAGGAATGCCGTCATTGGAAATATGGCCCCGCTCGAAAACAGGAATGACACCGGTGCCTTGTGGGAGAATTTCCTGATTGCGGAGAGGATGAAGGACAATAGTTATTCGAATAGTTTTGCTCAGTCGTATTTCTGGAGAACCAAAGATCAAAGTGAAATTGACTATCTGGAGGAAGAGGACGGCAACTTGAATGCTTATGAATTCAAATGGAATCCTGCCAAGTCAAAGACCAAATGCCCTGCATCCTTTGCAGCAGCATACCCTTCTTCCACCTACAAGGTGATTACTCCTGACAACATAGAAGAATTCATAAAGCTATGACAAACTCTCAAGGACATAAACTTCATAGCTGAAATCCATAATCGCAGAATCTGAAAATCTTCAATAAAAGACTAATTACTCGCTAACTCAGCGGTCCGGGGCTCCGATATCTTTAAAATGATGTGTAAAAGTCGATAAGACCATACGCGAATGAGACCTCACATTTTGCAACATAGCGGTTGACAAGCCACTATGTTGCAAAATCATTGAAGAATATTATTCATCTTTCAGCAAGTAGTTGGAACTTCGTCCTCCGTCTTCCGCTGCCACAAGTATTCCTTTTTCAATAAGATCTGTAATAACACGAAGTGCAGTAGCCTGTGAAGTCTTGGTCATCTTCGCCCACTTTGATGTAGTCAGTTTGCCTTCAAATCCATCCCACAAGCGATTTATAACCTTGACCTGCCTTTCATTCATTGAAACCTCTCTATGTCTCTGCCAGAAATAAGACTTCTTGACAACTCTATAGACAGTTGTCTCTGCATGAAGTATCGCAGCCTTCATTGTCTTCAAAAACCACTCATCAACCCCTGTATCTTGCCTTCAAGATGACGAACCTCCGACAATATGTTTATCAAGCGGGAATTATTCCATGTAAACTCTGCCCAAGTCGGATGTTGCCATATATATCGGTCTCATAACTATAATTTTCTTACACAAAAATAGCTCCATGAAGCGAAAAAACAAGCTTTTCGCATCATATTTTGAAGAGAATAAAACATCCATTCTAATCATCGCATGACATCTTTCGGGTGGAAATTCCATTGGAAAATTGGAATTTTCCAAACTCTCATTCATAGGTCGGTATGGGCTTGTCCGGAAAATTGCTACATTTGTAAGACTAAGCAAAGATTACCCTTAAAAAAGACAAGTAATTGTTTACATTTTTGGCTTATTGACAAGAGTTGTCACTGGCTCGTGGTATCTTTGCGGGATTGTAGGCAAGGAAAAGACACAAACAACAACATGGCGAATAAAGAACAGGAGAGGCAGGAGCTTCATCGTGCCATCTGGGCTATTGCGAATGAACTTCGCGGAAGCGTGGATGGCTGGGATTTCAAGAGTTATGTCCTTGGGTTCCTCTTTTACAGGTTTATTTCTGAAGACCTGAGAACATACATCAACAAGGGCGAGCAGGATTATGGCAATGCGGATTATGACTATGCTTCCGAGCAGGACAGCGTTGCCATCGAAGGAAAGGACGACATAGTTGCCGAGAAGGGATATTTCATCCTCCCCTCACAGCTATTTGAGAATGTCAGAAAAGGTGCTGCAAGTGACGAGAATCTCAATGTCACTCTCGCGCAGGTATTTGACTCCATCGAGGGCTCTGCCAATGGAACACCGAGCGAGGAAGACTTCAAAGGACTGTTTGATGACATCGATGTCAACAGCAAAAAGCTCGGCAACACCGTAGCCGAGCGGAACAACAAGCTCTGCAAGATTATGGAGCGCATTGGTGACCTTAAGCTCGGCAATCTGCAGGACAACACCATCGATGCCTTCGGCGATGCCTACGAGTTCCTGATGACGATGTACGCCAGCAATGCCGGCAAGTCCGGAGGCGAGTTCTTCACTCCGCAGGAAGTGAGCGAATTGCTTGCAAGAATCGTGACCACAGGAAGGACTCAGGTCAATAAGGTTTACGATCCTGCCTGCGGCAGCGGATCCCTGCTTCTGAAATTTGCCAAGATTCTCGGCCCGGAAAACGTGCTCAACGGGTTCTATGGTCAGGAGATCAACATCACGACTTACAACCTTGCCAGAATCAATATGATTCTGCACAACGTGGGCTTTGAGAAGTTCGACATCGCTCTCGGAGACACCCTGCTCAACCCTTACCATTGGGATGACCAGCCTTTCGATGCGATAGTCTCCAATCCACCTTACAGCACCAGGTGGGAAGGTGATGAGAATCCTCTGCTGATCAACGATCCGAGGTTTGCCCCTGCCGGTGTGCTAGCCCCGAAGAGCAAGGCGGACCTTGCCTTTACGATGCACATGCTCCACTGGCTTTCGACCAGCGGTACGGCGGCTATTGTCGAGTTTCCGGGAGTGCTGTACAGAGGCGGTGCAGAGGGGAAGATTCGCAAGTATCTGGTTGATAATAACTATGTTGATACGGTTATACAGCTGCCTGATAACCTGTTCTTCGGAGTTTCCATTGCAGTGTGCATAATAGTGCTGCGCAAGAACAAGAGCGAGGCGAAGACTCTGTTTATCGATGCTTCAGGCGAGTTTGTTCACGAGGGCAATAAGAACAAGCTTTCGGATGAGAACATAGTGCGTATCCATAAGGCTTATGCGGAGAAGAGGGATGAGGCGCATTTCACGAAGTTGGTGGACAACAGTGCGATAGCGGAGAATGATTACAATCTGTCGGTGTCGTCCTATGTCGAGCAGGAGGACAAGAGGGAGAAGATTGACATCGTGGAGTTGAACGAGCGCATCGAGAAGATTGTCGCCCGCGAGAATGAGCTGCGCACTGCGATTGATGCTATCATTAAGGATTTGGAGATATGATTTACGATGCCATCAGAATGGCCGGACATGACGAAGCCGCTCCGGCGGGGAACGGCTCCGATACGGACGGGGTTGCGGTCAAGGCTGTGGGCTTACCTATGACGGTAGTGAGCCTTCACGTACACCTTCTTGCTTCCGACCATTCTGAAATGGCCTCGTACAAGAATAAGTGCTTGAGCTGCTTCTTTGCACTCTTTGCAAGGACGCTCATCAAGTTTTATAGAAATGGAAATGGTTTTCATGAAGAATTATAATTGTTGCTTGAGAACTGAGAGCGGCCTGCCTTTAGTGCTACATCCCGTCCGTACTTCTCTAAATAAAAAAAGCATTTGCCCGGAGGCAAATGCCTTGTAAGAATTAAAGCTTGATGAGCGCTCTCTATAATTCTTTAAAACATTTCCAATGCAAAGGTATTAAAGTTTTTTGTAACTGCAAAAATATTTATGAGTGAGATAAGCGATATGATTCAGCGGCTCTGCCCGGATGGGGTGGAGTATAGGAAGTTGGGGGAGGTTGGAAATATTAATAGGGGTGTAAGAGTTGTGAAGAATGACTTACAAATTAGTGGACTATATCCTGTATTTCAAAATAGTTTAACGCCACTTGGACAGTATGATCAATATAATTACGATGCAAATACCTCCTTTGTGATAAGTGCTGGCGCTGCTGGAGATATAGGTTTTAGTAAAACTCGTTTCTGGGCCGCTGATGACTGTTTGGTGATAACACCTTTTGATAAGATTGTATCAAAATTTATCTTTTACTATCTTATGAGTCAGCAGCCTTACATAAAATCGCGAGTACGTAAAGCAAGCATACCTCGATTATCTAAGGATGTTATATATAACCTAGAGATCCCCGTCCCGCCACTGGAGGTACAGAGAAAAATTGTCGAGGTGCTCGACAATTTTTCGG
>OBLI01001933.1_pt1 | contig 18819 bp, 19 predicted proteins | sample 1519701 | NCBI WGS metagenome assembly OBLI01 (sample SAMEA3663005, study PRJEB22513) | pig gut metagenome | biome: pig gut; feature: pig-associated habitat; material: faeces | place: France | collected 2012 | reverse complement strand
TAATAATAAAAAGTTCTTATTGCGGAGTAGCCTCGTGAGGGGCGAAAGGCAGTCATAAAAAAGGAGCCGTCAGGATATAAAAAGCCTGACGGCTTTTTTGCGTACTGGCGTAGCCTTCGGTTTCCTTATTCAAAAGAGAGGTAGGGCCGCAAGCGTTGGCGATCGATAGCGGAGAACTCCTCCAACAGGATGAGGTCGTTCCAGCTCTGCAGCGGAGCCTTTCGGCGTAGGCGCTCGATTTGACGCACTTGCGAGGTGTTGAGGTAGGGGTGACGCAGCAGTTCCTTGAAGGAGAGTTGGTTGACTCGCAACGGCTGGATGCAGGTCGTATCTACCTTGAACCAAGTATGGAGGGCGTTGTATCGCTCTTCGTCGATGCCATAGACCTCTGCCAGTTGCTCCACGGTGTAGAAGCCACCTAACAGCTCCCGATAACCTACGATGCGGCGGGCGAAGGTGCTGCCAATGCCGGGAATCTTCTTCAGCGTGAGCGTATCGGCTTGATTCAGTTCAATGACTGTACCTGCAGGGAACTTGTTGGATGCCTGTTTGTAACTGTTTTGTCGAGGCAGGCGAGGCCAGGTTTGTTGGGGCTTGGCTGAACGTGGCGCAACGGTCGGCTGCTGCGAAGCTGGTGCTTCGATAGGCATGCGATTCGTTTCCGCTGTTTTGAGGCTATCCACGGCGGCGATGGGTGGTGCTGCTGGGGATGGGGTAGGGGAGTCTTCTTCGGCTGTGTAGATGATCGCGACCCATGTGAGGGCAATCAAACAAAGGAGCACAAGCAAGGCATTGCGCTCCCCTTTTGAGAAATAACATAAATCTTTGAGTTGCATAGTGGTAAGGTTTTAGTAAGTGATCCGAATTGCTTAGTTATGCACCAGTGTGCCGATATTTTCGCCGCTCATCACCTTCTTGAGGTTGCCCACGGTGTCCATATCGAAGACGATGATGGGGAGGTTGTTCTCCTTGCACATGGTCGTTGCGGTCAAGTCCATCACCTTCAGGCCTCGGTTGTAGATCTCGTCGTAGGTGATCTCGCTGAACTTGGTAGCTGTCGGGTCTTTCTCCGGGTCAGCGGTGTAGATGCCATCCACACGCGTACCTTTCAGCATCACATCTGCCTCAATCTCGATGCCACGCAAAGAAGAACCGGTGTCGGTCGTAAAGAAGGGGTTGCCTGTTCCGCCAGACATGATCACGACATTGCCCTGCTCCAACAGCTCAATCGCCCGCCATTTGTTATAAAACTCGCCGATTGGCTCCATGCGGATGGCGGTCAATACCCTTGCCTTCACGCCTTGTGCTACCAAGGCTGAGCTGAGTGCCAAGCTGTTGATGACGGTAGCCAACATGCCCATCTGGTCGCCCTTCACCCGGTCGAAGCCTTTAGAGGCACCGCTCAAGCCGCGGAAGATGTTACCGCCACCAATCACGATACCGATCTGTACGCCCATCTCGGCGATCTCCTTGATTTGTGCGGCATATTCAGCGAGTCGGTTCTCGTCGATGCCATATTGTTTACTGCCCATTAGCGATTCGCCGCTAAGTTTCAAAAGAATCCGTTTATAGTTCATTGTATTGCTGATTTGTATTGAAAAGATCGCCCCAACCGATGTCAGGGCGATCTAAACACTAATCTTGTGTTTTGTAAGCTGCGAAGATTAGTAAATTAATAAATGAAAGAATCTATCTGATTATCTTATTTCATCAAGATGTCTGCTGTATCGGAAGCGATCATGAATTCCTCATCGGTCGGCACTACGATGATCGTCACCTTGCTGTCCGGTGTGCTGATCACCATCTCCTCACCACGCATGCCATGGTTCTTCTCCACGTCGATCTTCATGCCCATGTACTCCATGCCTTGGCAAACGACACGACGAGTCTCCCACTGGTTCTCGCCTACACCACCTGTCCATACCAAGATGTCGCAACCACCCATAGCAGCCGCATAAGCACCGATGTACTTCTTGATACGGTAGTTATAAACGTTCAACGCCATGATTGCACGAGGATTGCCCTCTGCTACGGCTGCCTCGATCTCACGCATGTCAGAAGAGACACCTGAAAGACCGGCTACACCGCTCTGCTTGTTGATCAAGTTGGATAAGCCATTGGCATCCAAGCCCTCTTTATCTAAGATGAAGGACAAGGCTCCGGCATCGACATCACCGCAGCGGGTACCCATCAACAGACCCTCTGTCGGAGTCAGACCCATAGAGGTATCAACGCACTTGCCATGATCAACGGCAGCGATAGAGCCACCGTTACCGACATGGGCTGTGATGATGCGTTGCTCCTCATAAGGAACGCCCAGAATCTCACAAGCACGGCGAGACACATAGCGATGACTGGTTCCGTGGAAGCCATAGCGACGCACACCATACTTCGTGTAGAGCTCGTAAGGCAAACCATACATGTAGGCATAATCCGGCATGGTCTGATGGAAAGCCGTATCGAACACAGCTACCTGCGGAATACCCGGAATCAAGGCCTCCATCGCATAGATACCCTTCAAGTTGGCGGGGTTATGCAGCGGAGCCAAGTCGGAGCACTCGATCACCTTGTCGATCACCTCTTTCGTGATCAAAACACTGCTTGCGAATTGCTCGCCACCATGCACTACGCGATGACCTACTGCGTCAATTTCCTTGTACTCCTTGATGCAACCGTAGGTTGCGTCGGTCAGTACGCTCAAGATGAACTCGATACCCTCTTGGTGGCCGGGGATCTCCTTCTCCAGGATCACTTTCTTGCCCTCTTTGTCGGTCAATTTCAAGAAAGCGCCAGGAAGACCAATCTTCTCGATGCCTCCTTGTGCCATGACATTGCCAGAGGCCATATCAAACAGTTTGTACTTAATAGAGCTACTACCGCAATTTAAAACTAAGATCTTCATGTTGTTATGTGTTTTTAGGAATTAGACGCTTATTTGGCGGCCTTTAAGCCGATAGACTGGTTGCAAGCAATGGCTACCATCTTATAGACATCATCTACGGAGCAACCACGAGAAAGATCGTTCACCGGAGCGGCCATACCCTGCAGGATCGGACCTACGGCCTCAGCTCCACCAAGACGCTGAACCAACTTATAGGCAATGTTACCTACCTCCAAGGTCGGGAATACCAATACATTGGCTTTACCAGCGATCTCGCTTCCCGGTGCCTTCTTCGCAGCTACGCTGGCTACCAAAGCGGCATCGGATTGCAACTCACCGTCGATCTTTACATCAGGAGCCATCTCCTTAGCTAAACGAGTGGCCTCAACCACCTTATCAACCATCTCGTGGGATGCGCTGCCCTTTGTAGAGAAGCTCAACATGGCTACGCGCGGCTCGATAGCGGCGATGTCTCTTGCGGTCTTGGCCGTAGCCACTGCGATGCTGGCTAACTCTTCCGCGTTCGGATTCGGCATGACGGCGCAATCGGCAAAAACAAACAGACCATCCTCGCCATACTGCGGGGTCTTCGTGAACATCAAGAAGGCACCTGATACGCACTTCATGCCCGGAGCGGTCTTAATGATCTGCAAAGCGGGACGCAAAACATTACCCGTCGTGTTCTCTGCACCGGCGATCTCGCCATCCGCATCACCTGCCTTGATCATCAAGCAGGCCAAGAAGAGCGGATCCTCTACCAAGACAGCGGCCTTTTCTGGAGTCATGCCCTTCTTTTGACGAAGCTGGAAGAGCAAGTCGGCATAAGCGGCTTTCTTCTCGTGGTTCTTCGGATCGATGATCGTTGCCTGATCAGTGTGTGTCAATCCGAACTCGGCTGCCAGTTTATGGATCTCATCGGGATTACCAATTAAAATAATATCTGCTACTCCGTCGGCCACTAAGCGGTCGGCTGCTTTCAACGTCCTCTCTTCAGTTCCTTCAGGAAGGACAATGCGCTGCTTGTTTGCTTTCGCACGCGCGATAATGTCTTGCATCAAATCCATAACGGAATATATTTTTTGTTTGTATTGAATAAACGTACTCCTCAATTGTGCTGCAAAATTAGCCATAATTGCTATATGGAGTTTGCAATATGGCCCAAAGAAATGCCCGCTATCCCTGATGTTTCAGAACATTTAACAAACTTTTTGCTAACAATAATTGACTACCTCTCGTTCGCCAGAGAGGATTTGGCGCAAGGTATCTGCCGTGATGTTGGCCTCGATCTTGCCTTTGTGCGCTACGGAGATTTTCCCCCGCTCCTCAGAGACGATAATCACGATCGCATCCGTTTCTAACGACATACCCATACCGGAACGGTGACGCAAACCCATCTCTTTGGGGAGCTTGGCGTTTTGCGCAACCGGCAAGATGCAACCAGCCGCCCGTATCTTGTTGTCGGCAATGATCATAGCGCCATCGTGCAACGGGCTGTTCTTGAAGAAGATGTTCTCAATTAGACGGGCGTTGGGATCGGCACAAAACATCTCGCCTGTATGTTCATAGATGGAGAGATCCACATCCTGTTGCACCACGATCAAGGCACCGGTCTTCTTACGAGCCATGTTTTTGCAGGCCACGACAACCGGTGCGATGTATTTGCCCTCGTTCTCATCCGCGTTGCGCTTGGAAAAGAGATTGCCCAAGAATTTCCATCCGCGGTGGGAGCCGAGCGCCAACAGGAAACGGCGAATCTCATCTTGAAACAGGATGACCAATACCACGAAGCCTACGCTGATGATCTTGTCTAAGATAGCGCCCATCAGTCGCATCTCCAAGACTTGTGAAACCAAGATCCAGACGACGATAAAAGAGACGACACCACTGAATATGGCCAGTGTGCCAGAACTCTTCATGATCTTGTAGGTCTGGTACAAGAAGAAGGCGACGAGTAAGACGTCGATCAGGTCTTTAATGCCGAAGTGCATCCACATAAGCTGTCTGATTTGGAATTGATTTTAAGATTGGTGAAGTTGCTGGACGATGCGACGCGCTTCAACAGCCGCTTTGACATCGTGTACACGCAGTATATGCGCTCCATGCAAGAGAGCGAAGGTGTTTAATACGGTTGTGCCATTCAAACTATCCGCAGGCGTACCTCCTAACAGTTTATAGATCATGCTCTTTCGAGAGATGCCTACCAGCAGAGGCAGATCGAACGCATGGAACTCATCCAAATGAGCCATGAGCGTGTAATTCTGTTCGAGGGTCTTGCTGAATCCAAAGCCGGGATCCAGGATAATGTCGTTCACGCCCAACAACCGCAGTTGCTCCACCTTGCGGGCGAAGTAGCGCAAAATATCCTCCATCAGGTCGGAATAGTCGCAGAACTGTTGCTTGGTTTGTGGGGTGCCCCGCATGTGCATCAAGATATAGGGCACATGTAATTGGGCTACCGTAGCGAACATCGCAGGATCCAGTTCGCCTCCGGAAATATCGTTGATGATCGTTACGCCAAACTCCTCTATGCAACGACGGGCGATGTCTGCCCGGAAGGTATCGACCGATACGGGAATCTCCGGATAATGCTGATTCAAGATGCGCAAGGCCACCTCTAACCGGCGCATCTCCTCCTCAGGTGTCACTTCAGCCGCATCCGGACGAGAGGAGTAACCACCGAGGTCAATCAAGTCGCCTCCCTCAGCGAGGATTTGTTGAATACGTGCGTCAATCGCTGCCTCACCCTCTTTCCGGCTATCGGCATAAAATGAATCGGGCGTGACATTGACGATGCCCATCACCAATGGTGTCTCCAAGGAGACCAACCGCCCGTTCAGATTAAGTGTTTTCTCCATTATGTTTGCTTTTAGGGAGGCAAAGATAATGATTTCCATCGCTTCTTTTCGGCTGTGCGCTTCAGATTTATCAAAAAACGTTGATTGCGTTCTGTGGATTTCTACTATTTTTGTCCCCGAATCGCAAAAGGCGAGAAAAGACCAAATAAAACACGGGTAAATTTATGAATCTGATTAAGAAAACAGCGCTCCATGGGAAGCACATGTGCGTGGCGACAGGCTTGGCACTTTGTTGCTGGTTAGGCATGGGAAACACAGCGTATGCGGCCGATACGCGTTTAGCGATCGAGCATTTAGGCGATGGCCAAAGCATTGTTCGTATTGAGCATCCTTCTTCTTATTTACTGCTTCCTGTTGAGGAAGGGGTTGAGGAATCCAAAGTGTATGTGATTGTGAATAACGAGGTGATCAAGAACCTCAATGTGCGGTTGGCACGCAAGCAGGTGGATTATTTCGTACCACTCTCTTTGCAAGCGGCCAATGGTCAGTTGGTAGTGGTCAATGTGCAGTTGGCACCCGGAGGTAGCATTTGCTGGGACGAGATGAAACTCTCAGATACCTTTGATACGACCAATCGGGAACCGTTACGTCCCACCTATCACTTCTCTCCCGCTTATGGTTGGATGAACGATCCTAACGGCATGGTCTATAAGGATGGGGAGTACCACCTCTTTTACCAATATAATCCATACGGCTCCATGTGGGGCAATATGCATTGGGGGCATGCGGTCAGCCGTGACCTGTTGAATTGGGAGCATCTTCCTGTAGCGATCGCTCCGGATGCGCTGGGTGCCATCTTTAGCGGTAGCTGTGTGGTGGACAGTGAAAACACAGCCGGCTTTGGTAAGGGAGCGATTATTGCTTTCTATACCTCTGCCAGCGAGCGACAGATGCAGAGCTTGGCTTACAGCACTGACAATGGACGTACCTTTAAGAAATATGAGCGAAACCCGATCTTGACATCCGACCAACGGGATTTCCGTGATCCGAAGGTGATCTGGCATGAGGAGACACAACGTTGGATCATGGTGTTGGCGGTTGGCCAGGAGTTGCAGCTTTACTCTTCGCCCAATTTACGGGAGTGGACCTACGAGAGTAGTTTCGGAGAAGGAGAGGGGGCTCACGCTGGAGTGTGGGAATGCCCTGATCTCTTTGAGTTACCCGTGGATGGAGGGCCACAGAAGAAATGGGTATTGGTGTGCAACATCAATCCCGGTGGACCTTTTGGTGGGTCGGCTACACAGTATTTTGTAGGCTCGTTTGATGGCAAGCGGTTCGTCAATGAGTCTCCCGCATTGACTAAATGGATGGATTATGGCAAGGATCATTATGCGACAGTGACTTGGAGCAACGCCCCGGACAATCGGACGATCGCTTTGGCTTGGATGAGTAACTGGGAGTATGCCAACTTTGTCCCGACTAAACAATTCCGAAGCGCAAACTCTGTCCCCCGTGACTTAGCGCTATTTACGCGCAACGGACAGACCTATCTGAGCAGTACGCCTTCACCGGAGTTGTTGAAGTTGCGCGACAAAGCAACCACTACCTCCTCTTTCAAGGTGGCTCGCACGCATGAAGTGAACACTTTGCTGCCTCAACCGACAGGTACTTTTGAGATTGAGCTGACGGTGCAAAGTAATGGGGCTAATGTGATGCGTTTCGCACTTTGTAACAGCAAGGGCGAGGAGGTAGAGATGCGCTATAACCTCTTGGATCATCATTTCGTGATGGATCGCCGAAAGAGTGGTCAGGTAGATTTCAGCAAGAGCTTCGCGACCGCCACTTCAGCGCCATTGGCTTCAGGCAAGACCTTTACTTTGCGCCTGTTCGTGGATAAATGTAGTGTGGAGGCATTTGATGGCAAGGGCGGTTTTGCGATGACCAACTTGGTATTTCCCTCAGAGCCTTACAACAGCCTTCGTTTTACGGCGGAAGGGGGCGCTTATACGGTGACGAACCTGAAGGTCTATCCCTTGCGTCTGCCTTAAACGGCATTTAACGAAAGAAGAAACGACCTTTACGAGGCTATTAAATGACATTTAATTTTCAATAAATAGATAGATCATGGAAAAGAAACCGATTGTAGTAGGTATGGGCGAGCTCCTTTGGGATGTATTGCCTACCGAGAAAAAGGCAGGTGGTGCTCCGGTCAATTTTGCCTATCATGCCTCCCAATCAGGCGCAGAGGCATACGCCCTCAGTGCGATTGGCCAGGATGATTTGGGTGATGAGCTCATGCAAGAGTTAGCGAAGAATAGCATCAATGGTGATTATATCAACCGAGTAGCTTATCCGACGGGCACCGTACAGGTGGAATTGAAGGAGGGCATACCCTCTTATACGATTATCGAGGGGGTGGCTTGGGATTATATTCCCACGACCCAGGCGGCTATCGACTTGATGAAGCAAGCCAGTGCGGTTTGTTTCGGTACCTTGGCGCAGCGTGCTTCAGAGTCTCGCAACACCTTGCAGACCTTGCTTTCGCATGTGCCTGAGGATAGCTTGCGCTTCTTCGATATCAATATCCGTCAGCATTTCTACAGCAAGGAGCTGATCGAGGAGTCTTTGCGTATGGCCAATGTCTTTAAGGTGAATGATGAGGAGTTGGTATTGTTACGTCCGATGTTCCACTTGGAGGGCTCAGACGAGGAGGTTTGCCGTTGGTTCATGAACCGCTTCAACCTGCGTTATGTGATCTTGACCGCTGGAGCGGAATACAGTACGATCTATGCCCGTACGGAGAGCTCTACGCTGCCTACTCCGAAGGTGCAGGTAGCCGATACGGTGGGTGCCGGTGATTCCTTCTCGGGTGCTTTCGTAGCCGCTATTTTAGCGGGTAAATCCTTGCGTGAGGCACATCAACAAGCGGTAAAGGTGGCCGCATTCGTTTGTACACAACATGGCGCTTGGCCGGAATATCCTAAAGACTTATAAGCCATGAATCAGACAGCACGTACTTCTAATTTGGTGTTGATCCCGTTGATTTTGACCTATTTCGCGATGGGTTTTGTGGATCTGGTGGGTATTGCCTCTAACTATTTGAAGGTAGATCTGGGATTGACAGATGCGGAGGCGAACATTTTCCCCTCGTTGGTATTCTTCTGGTTTTTGATCTTTGCGGTGCCGACAGGCATGTTGATGAACCGTATCGGTCGCCGGAAAACCGTGGTATTGAGTTTGGCGATCACTGCGGTTTCGTTGGTGATCCCGATTTTCAGCGATGCCTATATGGTGATGTTGGTTTCCTTCTCGTTGTTAGGCATTGGTAATGCGTTGATGCAGACCTCCACCAATCCATTGCTGACGACTATCGTAAGCGGTGATAAGTTGGCCAGCAGCTTGACCTTTGGCCAGTTTGTGAAGGCAATCGCCTCTTTCTTGGCTCCCTACATTGCTATGTGGGGTTCTACACAAGCCATTCCCGATTTAGGCTTGGGTTGGCGTGTGCTTTTCCCCATCTACATGGTGTTTGCGGTGATCGCTGTGTTGTGGTTAGGTGCGACCCCCATCGTAGAGAAGCCGATCGAGGGCAAACCCTCTACGTTCGGTCAGTGCCTTTCTTTGTTAGGTAATCCCTTTATCCTGCTTTGTTTCATCGGTATCATGTGCCATGTCGGTTTGGATGTAGGTACCAACACCACAGCACCGAAGATCTTGATGGAGCGTTTGGGCATGGATCTCTCTGAGGCCGGATTTGCTACCAGTCTTTACTTTATTTTCCGTACTGCGGGTTGCTTCACAGGTTCGTTTATCCTGCAGAAGGTGCAAGCCCGTACCTTCTTTGGTTTCAGCGCCCTGTTGATGATTTTGGCATTGGTAGGTATGCTCTGTTTCGATACGAAGATGATCATCTATGCTTGTATCGCTATGATGGGCTATGGCAACTCTAACATCTTCCCGATCATCCTCTCGCAAGCGTTGTTGGCTTTGCCTAACAAGCAGAATGAGGTGTCCGGCTTGATGATCATGGGTATCTTCGGTGGTACGATCTTCCCGATTTTTATGGGTGTCGCTTCCGACATGCTCTCCTCACAGAGTGGTGCGGTCATCGTCCTGCTGGTTGGTGCGGCCTATTTGATGGGCTTCATGCCGAAGTTGAAGAAAGGTTGATAGTATTAAACTTACGGTAAACAATAAAGGGCACATGCTTTTTTGACGGAGTATGTGCCCTTTCTCATTCTTTCTGCCTACATTTGGACGTTCAAACGATGAGGAAGGAACTATGGTCGCAAAATTCTTCAATACGGCAGGGCCCATTAAGCCTAAGATACATTATAATGTGGATCCTTTACACCGCATGGATTTAGATGAGATCCAGCTGTTGATTGATCAACAAAAATATTTCGTGCTACATGCTCCACGGCAAACCGGAAAAACCAGCTGTATGTTGGCACTGCGGGATTACCTGAACCAACAAGGTGTGTATATTGCGGTTTATGTGAATATAGAGGGGGGACAAGCGGCAAGAAATGATGTGAGGTCGGCCATTGGCGGTACGATTGATCATATTGCTGAAGAATTACGAGCTGTGGTAGGCAATCAATTGCCGCAGGAGGTCAGGGATAGTGTGCGAGAAATTGATCCAACCTCACAACTTACCACCTTTTTGAGGCGATTATCCGAACGACTTCCTCAACCACTTATTCTGATTTTAGATGAGATTGATGCGTTGGTTGGTGATTCATTAGTTAGTGTATTGCGACAAATCCGTGCGGGTTATGATAGTCGTCCAGAACGGTTCCCCCAAACTGTCATTTTATGCGGTGTGCGTGATGTGCGTGATTATCGCATCGTATTGTCCAATCAAGACATTGTGACGGGTGGATCAGCTTTTAATATCAAGGCGGAATCTTTGCGTTTTGGCAACTTCTCTATGGAAGAAATTCATGCGCTTTATCAACAACATACAGTCGCCACGGGTCAGGTGTTTGATGAGGCTTGCTTCCCTTTGATTTGGAATGCTACCGAGGGCCAGCCCTGGCTGGTCAATGCTTTAGGGTATGAGGTGACGATGAAAATGCGCGAGAATAGAGACCGTACGATTCCTATCATTCCTGAGATGATTTATCGGGCACAAGAGCAGATTATCTATCGAAGAGATACACACATAGACCTGTTGATTGATAAATTGAGGGAGGAGCGTGTTCGCAGGGTGATCGCTCCCATGTTAGCTTGTGAGACAGAGGCGGATGAGAATTTGATTCCGCAAGATGATGTGCAATATGTAGCGGATATGGGACTCATTACGTTGGATAAACCCCGTCGTATTGCCAATGCTATTTATCGGGAAATTATTCCGAGAGAATTGACTTCATTGTGTTCGATCGTTCTTCACGGAAAAGTTGGGATGATAAGTTGTGGCATAGATCAGCGGCATATCAAAATCGACAAATAGAGCTATGGGGTATGTAAGGCAATTAGTATGGGTATGTCTCCTGCTTGTTTCGTGGGTGGTTGATGCCTCTCCCCGCTATCGTTTCCGGGTCTATCTGAATACGAAGGGAGAGGCGGGGTATCGTGTGGATAAGCCGGAGGCCTTTCTGTCGGCGGAGGCGATTGACCGCAGAGAGCGGATGGGGATCGCGATCGAGGCGGATGATTGGCCCATTGCGCCGGCGATATTGGATCAGTTGGCACGAACGGGCGTGAAACCGATACTGACAAGCAAATGGATGCAGACGGTAGTGGTAGAGAGTGAGGATTATGGGGTAGAACAGACACTGCGACAGCTTCCGACGGTCGATTCCGTGCGATTCGTTTGGCAGGGAGAACCAACTACTCCCTTGGATCGGGCGGAGAGCAGGGAACGATTGACACCTACGAAAGAGCCGAAAAAGTCCCCTTATGGCTATGCGTTGGAGCAGATTAAGCTGTTGAACGGCTTGAAACTGCATCGGGCAGGCTTCCGTGGGCAAGGAATGCGAGTGGCGGTGATCGATGCCGGTTTCTTAAACGTTGATCGGATAAGTATGTTTGATTCACTGCATCTGTTGGGCACGTACAATGTCGTTTCGCCACAGCAATCGGTCTTTGCGGAAGATGAGCATGGCACGAAAGTGCTCTCCTGTTTGGCCGCCAATGCGCCGGGATGGATGGTGGGTACTGCGCCAGAGGCCAGCTATTGGCTGATCAAGAGCGAGGACAGCCGTTCGGAATATCCGATTGAGGAGGACTATTATGTGGCGGCCTTGGAGTTTGCCGACAGTGCAGGTGTAGCGGTGATTACCTCCTCTTTGGGCTATTTCGCTTTTGATGTCGATTCAATGAGCTATACGCAAGCCGATCTGGATGGGCGCACGGCCTTTATCAGCCGAGCCGCACATCGAGCGGTAGAGAAAGGATTGCTGCTTTTCAGTAGTGCGGGCAATGAGGGGAATGGCACATGGGAAAAGATCACTTTTCCTGCGGATACGGAGGGCGTACTGACCGTGGGATCAGTGACGAGCCAGAAAGAGCGGAGCCGGTTTAGCTCTAAAGGATTGACGGCTGACGGACGGATAAAACCGGATCTCGTAGCGTTGGGATCCGGCAGCTGTGTAGTGATAGGATCCGGTGAGATCAGCTATGGCAGTGGCACCTCTTTTGCCACGCCTATTCTGGCGGGGATGGGTATCTGTCTTTGGCAAGCCCTTCCGCAACTGACACCGCAGGAATTGATTGACCTATTGAGGCAGAGCGGTAGCCAAGCGGAGCGACCGGACGCTGAGTTAGGTTATGGCCTCCCAGATTGTTATAAGACCTATAAGAAAGGAAAGAAATATGCGAAGAACCATCTCTGATCCCTCACCGGCCGACCAGGCACTCTCTTTGGTGGAGCTGAACCAGCGCATCCACATGACCTTGGAGCAGGCTTTCCCCGATACCTATTGGGTGCGGGCGGAGATGAGCGACGTGCGTGAGAACAGTGCCTCGGGGCATTGCTATTTGGAGTTTATCGAGAAGGATCCCCGTAGTGGACAGCTCTTGGCTAAGGTACGTGGAGCCATTTGGGCGAAGACCTTTCGCCTCTTGAAGCCCTATTTCGAGATGGAGACGGGGCAACGCTTCGTCTCGGGGTTGAAGGTGCTGGTGCGGGTCACGGTGGATTTCCATGAGTTGTATGGCCTGAGCTTGACGGTGGTGGATATTGATCCGGCTTATACGTTGGGAGATATGGCGCGCAAGCGGTTGGAGATTATCCGCCAGCTGCAAGAGGAGGGCGTGTTTGGTTTGAACAAGGAGCTGCCGTTGCCACTCTTGCCCCAGCGGGTGGCACTGATCTCTTCGCCGACTGCGGCAGGCTATGAGGATTTCATGAATCAGCTGATGCACAATCGGGCGGGCTATCCCTTCTATGTGAAACTGTTTCCCGCCTTGATGCAGGGGGAGCGCACGGAGGGCTCGGTGATCGCAGCGCTGGATCGGATCTATGCGCATCAAGAGCTGTTCGATGTGGTGGCCTTGCTGCGTGGCGGTGGAGCCACGTCCGACTTGAACAGTTTTGACTCCTATCTGTTGGCGGCAAACTGCGCGCAATTTCCGTTGCCTATCTTGACCGGTATCGGGCATGAGCGGGATGATACGGTGGTCGATCTGGTGGCGCACACCCGTCTGAAGACACCGACAGCCGTGGCGGAGTTTCTGATTGCCCGGATGGATCAAGCGGCCAAGACATTAGAAGATCTCCAGCAGGCCGTGATTCAATCAGCCTCGGTGCGACTGTTGCAAGAAAAGCAACGTTTGCAAAGCTTTGCTACCCGTTTCCCGGTGCTGGTGGGGCAGCGCATCGAGCGGAACCGGACCCTGTTGCATCAGTTGGGTGCGAAGTTGCCAACGATGGCACACGGTTTTGTGGAGCGTAAGCGGGCGGTGGCCGATCGGTTGGCCATGCAGCTACGCAATAGCACTGCTGCGCATTTGGCGGAGAAGCAGCGTTATCTGCAACTGCAAGAGCAATTCGTGCGGATGGCCTCCCCTGATTATATTTTACGTAGAGGGTATAGCTTGACCCTGCGTGAAGGCAAGATTATCAAACGAGCGGAGGAGCTGCAAGCCGGAGAGGAGTTGACCACCCGTTTCATGGATGGCGAAGTAAAGAGTATCATAAAGGAATAAACAAATCGTTATGGCAAAGAAAGAAGAATCCTATAATGAGGCGATTGAGAAGCTGCGTCGCATCGTGGCGGAGATAGACAAAGACGAGTTGGATGTGGATCTGTTGTCGGAGAAGGTCAAGGAGGCAAGCCGGCTGATCAAGCTCTGCAAAGAGAAATTGTATAAAGTAGATGCCGATGTGCGCAACGTGTTGGAGGAGTTAGACGCATGAGCCGATACATTATTATTGTAGCCGGAGGGAAAGGCCTTCGGATGGGCGGCGACCTGCCGAAGCAGTTTATTCCGATGGCGGGTAAGCCGTTGTTGATGCACACTGTGGAGGCGTTTCATCGTTGGGATGCGGAGGCCCATATCGTGTTGGCATTACCCGTTGATCATCAAGCCTATTGGGCGATGCTCTGTCGGGAGATTGGTTGCAAAGCGCCCCATGCCGTGGTGAATGGCGGAGCTACCCGTTTCCATTCCGTGAAGCAGGGGTTGGATTGGGTATGCGCCGAGCAGGCCCGTAGCGGTGAGCCGATGGACAGGGCCTGGGTCGCCGTGCATGATGGCGTGCGTCCCTTTGTCACACCGGAGATGATTAGCCGCTGTTTTGCGGCGGCGGAACAGCATCAGGCGGCTATCCCGGTTGTGCCGATGATCGACTCGTTGCGTGAGCGAGAGGCGGAGGGAGGCAGCCATCCCGTTGATCGCAGTCGGTATGTAGCCGTACAGACCCCGCAAGTCTTTGCGCTCCCACTCTTGAAGCGTGCCTACGAACAGCTTTTCAGTGAGCAATTTACCGATGATGCCTCCGTCGTGGAAACGATGGGTGAACCGGTAGCTGAGGTAGAGGGTTTGCGGGAGAACATCAAGGTCACCACACCTTTCGACCTGATCGTTGCGCAAGCCCTGTTTCAAGACGTTAGCGCAACCGCCGTTCCATGAAGAACCGCCGTGTGCGGAACAGTAGCAGAAGGGCACCGGCGATCTGCGATCCGGCAGTGAAGGCGAAAGCCGCCGTGTAGCCCGCATATTCGATCAACACGCCACCCAGGAGGATGCCCAACCCCATTCCGAGGTCCCACGAAGTAAGGATGGTCGAGTTGGCCGTGCCTCGCTGGTCGTTGCGGGCCACGGAGATGAACATGTTCAAGAAAGCGGGGAACATGCGGCCATTGCCCAGTCCGATGAACAAGGCGGAGAGATAATAGGCCCACTCGCCCGGCGACAAGACGAACAGCGTAAAGCCAACAGCACTGATGCTTGCGCCCTGCATCGCATTCTCAGACAGATACCCCTCACGCAGTGACTTCGCCCCATAAAGCCGGGATACGACCAGCCCGATGGAGAGCAGCGCGAAAAAGGCGCCGGTGCCGTTGGTGATACCGAACACCTCTTTGCCGTAGATAGCCACATAGTTGCTCATCACGCCCCAGCAGAGGCCGAAGAGCAGAATGTTGATCGCCAATAGCCAACCTCGTGTTAAGAAGAAGCGATCTACGCTTAGGTGAGGCTTCCCCTGTATGGGAAGACGCTTGGGCAGGCGCACGGTGGTCGTACAATAGAATCCGATACCGGCCGCAATCAGCGAGATCCAGAAAAGCAGGTCGAAATCGCCGGTCAGCGAGTAGAGCCCAATGCCAGCCGAGGGTGCAATGGCCATAGCCAAGTTGTTGCTCAAACCGTAATAGCCAATCCCCTCGTTGCGGCGTGACGAGGGCAACGTGTCAATCGCCACCGTGCTGTTGGCAACGGTCGTCGCCCCGAACGGGAGGCCATGGAAGGTGCGGATAATGGCAAAGAGCAGCAGCGTGGCCGCTCCTAAATAGCCGGCGAAGCAGATGAAAAAGAGGAAAAAACAGCTCATCAGCACCTTCTTGCGATCGAACGTATCGACGATGAAGCCGCTGAAGGGTCGGATAAGCAGGGCCGCCACCACATAGCCCGACAACACGAGGCCGATCGTGTCTTTATCAGCCCCGAACCGTTCCGCCAGATAGATCGGCAGCAGCGGCGTAAGCAGGTAGAACGAGAAGAACAGCATGAAGTTGCTGCACATCACCTTGCCATACTCTCTGTTCCACAAACGTTCTTCGTTTCTATTTGTATTCATAATGCCGGAGAAATAGGTTTCTCGCTCAAGACAGCTGAGATGTTAGTGAAATCAGCAATTACGTCTCGATAGTTCGGATGATCATTCCGAATGATTAACGTTGCAGAATTATATACTCCTTCTAAATCAAGGAGTGATGTTGTCATGCAAGTAAACAGTTTTGCATAAGCATAGGTTTCAAACCAGTAGCTAAATAAACGACTACGAGCCTTCTGTTTGCCATCGCTCGTTTCGCATAGCTGATTGTTAGCATTGTTTATCACAAACTGATAGGACTCAGCAGTTGTGATTAGATCATCATCCATGAAGTCTATCGTTAACTGCACTTGATTCTTCGTGATGAAATAGTATAAACCACTGGCCTCATCACGTTTAACTTTATATGGAGAGACGCTATTTAAATGCCCCAGACAGAGTGGGTTCATAGCGAATAAACATATTTAGGATCTGTGCCTGTGTGTTCCTTAAATAACTCCCGTGCACGAATTTCCATCTCAGCAAGACGTTTGCGCTTTCTTTCTTTGGAAGCCTCCACTTTCGCTAAAATATCCTCTCTGGTCTGTGATGTCGTATTGTTCATAAGACTAATCTTTTTCCCGCAAATGTAATACATAGTATTTACTTTTACAACATATGGTAAAGTAGAGACATCACATTGTGGCGTTTCAACAGGGAAAAACGGGGTTTATTAGGTGATTTCTCGGCGGCTTTCCCTATCTTTGTTGCTAATGCGGTCAAAAGCATCGGAATAGGAAACGGTATAACATTATAAATAGATTAGATGACAGAACGCCTCAAACGAACTGAGAAGGAGAAGATTAGATTACATTTCGTGAACGAACCATTTTATCGCTTGTGCAGAGAGATACACAGGGAGTTTCTCGACCACCGATGTACCATTCCCATCTCGCCGGAAGAGTTATTCATTGATGCCATCCAATTGCTGGATGAGCTGATCAGTTTCCCTGAGAAAGCCTATTCCCGATGTGAGAATCTTTGGACAGACACTTTCGGTGAATATCGCATTATCGACGCATATAGCAAAAACAAGGACATCATAGCCGAGGTCGCCATGATTTATACCTCCCTTTTGGAGACGCTGCGCAAAATTCCGGATCCACTTTATCATAAAGGATTGATGGACCTGCTCTATTCTTGCCTTTGCACACGCTATGTCAAGGGCAACGAGGAGCACATGCGCCAGATTTGCCTCCCTAACTACAGGAAGTTCGTAGGTGAATTGATTGACTGGATACTTGTCTATGTGGAGAGCGAGGAGAGCCTCTCGAAGGAGATTGCGCAGCTCTTAGCTCGCATGGAGAAAAAAGGAGACTCCCATCAATCCGCTTCATCTGCTTGCTATTTTAACTACGAAGGAGAAATTGACGCGGTCATGGAAGACATCTTCCCATTCATGCAAGAGCATGGACTGATCGCCAAGGAGACCAAGATGCGTCAACTCAAGCTGATTTTCATGGGAAAGGAGACCTCTGTAGTGATCAAATGGACGAGGGAACTGCATTTGCTTACCCACCTGTTCAAAGATCTTTGTGACGGTGAAAACCCGCCTGTCACTACTGAACCTGATAAGCGGTTCAAATGGACAATTGTGAAACGCAATTTTGTCGATAAGGATGGGAATAGGCTCCCGAAAGACATCCGCAGCGAGCGTAAGCGCACGAAAGAGGAGACGAAGGCATTAATTGCGCATATTGTGGAGGCGTTCAGGATGAATCTTTATCCTAAGCCGGATCGCTTGCGTTGAGGGTAATCTATCTTCTTGCCGCCCCCACCATTTTTTACTACGCTTCAGGGGCATTTTACAACGTTGTAGATTTTTGTCGAAAAAATAGTTCACAGCGTATGAATCATTTATAGCTCGGGTTACTACGCACAAAAGGGAGGGGACGAACGTAGTAACTTTTCCGTCCTACCTTGCGCTCATAATCATTTAAATGTTAAGTGTATGAGCAAGAAAACAAGTAAAAAAATCGTATGGATCAAGCTGCCGGTCAACCTGATGGATGACGCACGGATAGCGGAGTTGGTAGCCCAGAAAAGAATCGGGGGATTTGGTGTCTATATCGCCATTTTGATGGAGCTGTATCGCCGTTCCAGCCGCTGCCTCACCTTGACGCAGGCCAAGGCGATCAAGGTGCATGGGGCCTCGCCGACAACGGTGAAGGCCGTGGTGAATGACCCGAACCTGTTTCGCATCGATCAGAAGGGGGTTGTGCGTTCGGCAATTGATTTTTTAGAGTTCGAAGAGGAGGGCGAAAGTTTCACGGAAACGCAGAATGGTGAAACGAAAATTGATTTTGAGCTGCCCGCAGCGCGCCCGCGCGTATATATAGATAAAGACATAGATAAAGACAAAGACCTTCTTCTAAAAGCGGCCGATGCTCCCGACCTGCTCGACCAGCTGCGGGCGGATGATCCGTGGGCGGAGGCGGTGATGATGCGAAGCGGGTTTAGCGGGCTGTTGGCTCGCCATTGGACGGAGGCGATCCGGCAGTTTCGGCTGCACGCCGAGGCCAACGACAACCTGCGGGGTATCCGCTCGCTGCGGGAGGCGAAGCAGTATTTCAGTTGTTTCACCACCCATCCTGTCACCGGCCCTGCACTGCGCAAGGCGTTGGAGGCGTATGAGGCGCAGCATCCTAAGGAGAATCCCTATCGCTTCGAGGACAAGGGCAGCTGTCCCGGCCATCGCCTTTATCACGGCATCCCTTTGCCCGATGAGGCGCCTCCTCGTCCCGATGAGCGGGCCGATTGGGACTTTGCGGAGCAATGCTGGATTGTGATTTGAATTTTGAGTTTTGAGTTTTGAATGATGAATGCGAGTAAGTATGATTTGAGTTTTTATGGCATCTCGTTGCAAAATGCCAAGGCGG
>OBLI01001931.1_pt1 | contig 18826 bp, 19 predicted proteins | sample 1519701 | NCBI WGS metagenome assembly OBLI01 (sample SAMEA3663005, study PRJEB22513) | pig gut metagenome | biome: pig gut; feature: pig-associated habitat; material: faeces | place: France | collected 2012 | reverse complement strand
AGCCCGAGGCGGTCAATGTCAACGATATCAAGGTCGATGCCTCCGCGGGCGGAATTTCCGTCGTCGCGCTGGACAATATCTCGGGCATGTATGTCGAGGATGGCAGCGACGAGGTCATGAGCGGCATCTTCGCCGTGACCTTCCGCAACGATTCCGGCAGCGATCTGCAATATGCAAAGCTCGTGCTGACCGTCGGCGACGAGGACTACACCTTCGAGATATCCACCCTGCCCGCCGGTGCGACCGTCCGCGCCATGGAGGCAAACAAAAAAGCCTTCGTTGCCGCTAAGGGCGATGTGACGCTCACGCAGGAGAGCGTCGCATGGTTCAACGACCCGCCGTCCATGCACGAGGATGTGTTCAAGATCATCGAGCGCGATGGAGCAATCATCGTTGAGAATATCTCTGACAAGACCGTCGCCGCACCGATCTACGTCTACTACAAAAACTACGTCGACGGCGAATATGTCGGCGGCATCACCTACCGCGCCGGTACGCAGGAGGAGCTCGCCCCGGGCAAGGCGGTCGCGCTGAATGCATCGCATTTTGACCCCGATGCCTCGCGGCTCATGTTTGTGACCTATGTACCTTAAGTGTTATGATTTTTCCGGGATCCGCCTCGGCATCGAAAGCGAGATCCTGCTTGACGACAACGACCGGCTGGAGAAGTTCCGCTTTGACGGCGAGCCGGATTATGTGATATCGCTGCGCTTCGTGGAAACGGTTCCCGAGACCTCCGACTGCGCCGATTTCTGCGTGAAAACGGTGCGGTTCGAGGCAGGGGAGGGCGAACGGCCGTTCGTGTGCACGGAGTATTACGACGATCGCTGCGAAATGCAGGTGCTCGAAAAATACCGCGGCAGCTTCGAGGTCGACTCGGTGCTGCGCCATCTGCCGCTGAGCCACATGCTGCTCAGGTTCGACGCATTTGTGCTGCACGGTGCGTACATGCTCAAAGACGGTGAGGCGATCATTTTTTCCGCCCCCAGCGGCACGGGCAAGTCTACGCAGGCCGAGCTCTGGCGCGCTAACCGCGGCGTTGACCTCATAAACGGCGACCGTGTGCTTGTGCGCAAGGGCGAAAACGGCTTTACCGCAGGCGGGATATACTTTGCCGGAACATCGGGCATTTGCGAAAACGTCACCGCACCGCTGCGTGCGATAGTCGTGCTGGGGAAGGCAAAGCAAAACACCGTGCGCCGCTGCACCGGCTCGCAGGCGATGCACTCGCTTTTCGCCGAGAGTGCCTGCTGCGACATTGATGGTGAGCCGCTGCGGCTCGTGGGGCTGCTGTCTGATCTTATAAATTGCACCGAGGTGCTGAGGCTTGACTGCCTGCCGGATGTCTCGGCGGTCGAGGCGCTGGAAAAGCGCCTCTATGGAGAACAGTAATGGAACAAGAATATGTAGAATCGAGAATAAGCCGCCACCTGCACGCCCGTGCAGCTCGCGCGGGAATTCCGCTGTCGGGTACGTTTGAGCTCACGCCCTGCTGCAATCTGGCCTGCAAAATGTGCTATGTGCGCAAGCCGAGAGCCGAGGTCGAGGCCGAGGGCGGACTCATGAGCGCCGAGCAGTGGATAGCGCTTGCACAAAAATGCCGCGAAAGCGGAATGCTGTACCTGCTTTTGACCGGCGGCGAGCCGCTGACCCACCCACAGTTTCGCGAAATTTACACGGCCGTGCGGAAGCTGGGCTTTGTAGTGTCCATAAACACCAACGGTACTCTCATCGACGACGAGATGATACGCTTTTTTGCCGCCGACCCACCGGCGAGGGTGAACATGACGCTGTACGGCGCAAGCCGCGAGACCTACGCGAGCCTGTGCGGCGTACCCGAAGCGTACGACAAGGCCATGTATGCGCTCAAGAGCATGCGCCGCGAGGGCTTGACCGTCAAGGTCAACTACAGCGTGACGCGATATAACTGCGGCGACATGGCAGGTATCCTGAGCGCCGCAAGGGAAAACGACTGCAATATTCAGATCGCAAGCTACATGTTCCCGCCGCTCAGGCGCGACGGAAACTCTGTCGGCGAAAACGACCGCATGACTGCCGAGGAGGATGCGGCGTTCTCCGTTGAGTGCGAGCGCTGCCGCCTGCCGGAGGAGAAGTTTATAGAGCGCTGCAAGGCGCGCATTGCGCGAAGCGGCGGAACGATAGACGAGGAGTGCTTTGACGCACCCAGCGAGCATATCCGCTGCCGCGCGGGCTCCACTGCGTTCTGGGTCAACTGGAACGGTGATATATCCCTTTGCGGCATGATACCGCGGGTGTCGGCGAACGTTAAAACGACCGAGTTTGGCGAGGCGTGGCGACGCGTGCGCGAGGACACGGCGAAGATACTCATGCCGGCAAAATGCACCGCCTGTGCCGATCGCGAGGTGTGCATGGTGTGCGCCGCATCCTGCTATTGCGAGACCGGTGGCTTCGAGAAAGCGCCGGAGTACCTGTGCCGAAGAACGCGGGCACTGATAAAAGAAAGCGAAAAGGCTATTGCCGAGGAGTGCAAAAATGAAAACTAACCCTGAATTTATAGCCAGAGACATCGCCGGCGAGCTAGTGCTCGTGCCGGTCGGCACGGCGGCGAAGGACTTCAGCGGCCTTGTGACCTGCAACGAGGTCGGGGCATTCATATGGAAAACGCTCGAAAAGGGCGCGACCATGGACGAGCTCGTTGCCGCGATACTCGACGAGTTTGAGACCGACGAGCGCACCGCAAGAGGCGATGCCGAGGAGTTTATCGCAAAGCTCAAGGAGATAAATGCGGTAGAATAAAGCAAAAACCCTCCGGCTTGATCGGAGGGTCTACTTATTTATCATAGTATGAGTTGTCGCGGTGCACGACGGTGTGCAGCTTTATAAGCCATGGGCGCAGCGAGGCAAGCCGCTGCCACGGACCTGCGTAGAAATTCCAGAGCGCGTCGCCGGGCTTAATGTCCCTGCCGTCACGGTCAATGTGCGTCACGATGGCGAACACATGCTCGGGTGCGATGGGCCCTTCGATGCGCTGCTGGCTGTCGCCGAGCATGTACAGGCCGCTGTCGTCGATACGGCATACGCGGTGCAGGATGTATTGCCCGTTTGCGCGCTGAAAAAACGCGATGTCGCCGATGCGAAGCGCGCGGTCGGGCGCTTTGAAGAACACGGTGTCGCGCCCGTTGCGCAAAAACGGGTACATGCTGCGTCCGCTGACCTTGATGCTGACCTCGTGGCCGCTTTCGACAAGCTCGCGCAGCACGGATATGTATTCAAATGTATCTATCTTGCGCATGGATAACACCTCTCATTACGGCCATTATAATAAAAACCGGAGGCATTTTCAATAGAAAAGCCCTATACTAGGCATTTACATTTATGGAATTAGGCAGAGCAGATAGCCGGTTATCGAAATTGTTACAAACTTCGACAAAACCAGGCGCAAAGACTGGCAAAATTAACAAAATAATTATTCTTTTTGACCTTGCATTGTGCGTTGATATATGTTAATATGATTCGTGTAAGAAAGACGGCAATAGCGGGATCACATATGAAAAATTCGGTAAAAAAAACGTGGAATGTAATATCCACCATTTTGGTGGTGATAGTGGTCGTCATAGCCCTGCTGCTTGTCGGCGCGAGAGTGTTCGGCCTGCAGGTGTATGCGGTGCTGTCGGGCTCCATGGAACCGACTTATCATGTGGGCTCGATCATATATGTCAAGCCCGTTGACCCGAGCGAGATAAAGGTCGGCGACCCGATAACCTTCGTCATGAACGAACAGCTTACCGTCGCGACCCATCGTGTCGTGCGCATCGATGCGGAAAACAGTGCGTTCTACACCAAGGGCGACGCAAACGAAGATCCCGACGCTTCGCCCGTGCATTTTAACAATCTCTTGGGCAAGCCGGTGTTCACGATACCGTACCTTGGCTATGTGTCAAGCTATGTGCAATCGCCGCCGGGCATCTACATTGCCGTGGGTGCGGGTGCGCTGCTTCTGGCGCTTGCCTTTCTGCCGGACATGCTTTCCGGCGATAAGAAGAAGCAAAAAAATTAGTTCAATATAGGGCAAATCCCTTTTTGAAAATATGTAGGAATTTCTATTTGATCGAAAGGAGACAATCAGATGAAGAAAAAACTCACAACCGTATTGGCGATTGTTTTGGTCGTCGCCCTGTCAGTCGCGGGTACATATGCATACCTGACCGCACAGACCGATAATGTCACCAATACATTCGCAGTGGCCGGCCTCATCGATGATGATGCAGACTTTACTCTCGTTGAGAGCAAGGCAAATCAGCAGGCAGACGGCAAGTATGTCCTCAACCCTGCCGATAAAGTCCAGGCTAACGAGTATGTTGTCGTTCCCGGCGTTGACATGCCCAAGGATCCTACCGTCAACCTCAAGCTGAAGGCCAACATCGACGCATATGTTTTCCTCGCAGTTGACAACAACCTCAAGGGCATGAGCGTCACCATCGATCCCGCATGGGGCAGTGCTATCACCACCTACACCGATGAAAATGGTGCTGCATGGGACATCTATGCTCAGAAGGTCGTCGGCACCACCGCTGCTCAGGACCTGACCTTCAATGTCCTCAAGGGCCAGACCGTCACCGTCGACAAGGCAGCTGATGCCTATGACGGCAACATCCTCTTTAACGCATACCTGACTCAGGCCACCGGCTTTGATACCGCACTGGCTGCATGGAATGCAACCTTCGGCGTAAAGGCGGCATAATCGCATCTGAACAGTCGATTTTGGCCGAAAATACCTGAAAAACCCAACCCTGCGGTCGAATTTGGCCGCAGGGTGTCGGTGGATTTAGAACATTGGGCGCTCCACCGATATTTAGCCCACAATACGCAGCAAGCTCTGCGCATATGGAGGTTTAACCTTGAAAAACACAAAGACAAAGATCATAGTCTTGGCTTTGGCGGTCGCCCTTGTAGCCGTTTGCGCTATGGGTACCGTGGCATTTTTCACCGACCGCAGCACAGCGACGAATGTCATCACGACAGGCGGCGTTGATATCGAGCTGCTGGAGACCGCCGTCAAGGACGGCGAGGTCGTCCCGTTCGAGGATGTCTCCGGCGTTCTGCCCGGCGATGAGATATCGAAGATCGTTGAAGTCAAGAATACAGGCAAAAGCGATGCCTATGTCCGCGTAAGCGTCGAGAAGGCTGTCACCCTGGCCGAGGGCCTTGAGGGTGAGGTCGACCTGTCGCTTGTCAAGCTCGATATAAACACCGAGAAGTGGACCGAGGCTGACGGCTATTATTACTACAACGAGGTTCTCAAGCCCGGTGAGACCACTGCACCTCTGTTCACCACCGTAAACTTCGACGGACAGATGGGCAATCTCTATCAGAACTGCACCGTTACTGTCAGCGTCGCCGCCCAGGCAACTCAGGTCGCCAACAACGGCACCGGCGCACTGACCGCAGCAGGCTGGCCGGAAGCATAAGAAGGGGGCTTAACTAATGAAGAAAAAGGTTTTAGCCCTTGTGCTCGCCGTCATGATGGCGGTCGGCTGCTTCGCCGGCTTGGGCGCCGGTGTGATGGAGGCTGCTGATTATGAACTCTATGAGCAGCTTATGGCAAGTACGACATCAGATGAGTTTAATACTATTGCTATTTCTGCGGCTGAATCGGATATCAAGGCGCTGTCCGACAGCGAGCTTACTGCGCTGCAGGAGCATTACGATGCGATTGATTTGACTAATGATAGCGCCGAAAACAAAGCAACTGCTCCCGTCACTGATGCTGGCCCGTTTATGCAGGCAGTAAAGGTCACTTCGTCCAGAGCAAAGTTGATGGCAAAGATGGCCACTGCGTTGACTGAAGATAACGGCCTTGAGTTTTCAAAGACAGCATCGAAGACCGGCGATAACAGCTACACCATAAGCATGGAGGCTTATACGACCGGTATTGTCACCACAGTTACAAAGACGAACCCGGTGGATTTCATCTTCGTGATCGACCAGTCAGGCTCGATGGACTTCAATATGAAGGGTCGTGATACGTCAAACAACAGCGAGAAGCGCATCACGATCGTAAAGGAACTTATGAGAGACTTCCTTTCAAAGACTGTTGAGAAGACAAAGAACGCGAGTGGCACGGTTACCACGCATCACAGAATCGCTGTTGTAGGTTTTTCGTCAAAAGGATATAACAATAATGAAATCCTGACCGGCGTAGAATTTAACGAAAACAATAAGACTAATGGCGCTCAGTACGGAAGCATTACCGATGCTCAGTATGCCGCGGCCTTGCAGGATGTGTCGACCGCTGCAGGAGAGAGCAACGTCAATGCGGCAATCGATGCACTGACTGCAGAAGGCGGAACACAGCCGAACTACGGCTTTGAGATGGCACAGAACATCTTCAAAAACGATAAAGGCGTTGCCGGAGAGGCCGAAAGGCAAAGAGTTGTCGTTTTCCTGACTGATGGTGAGCCTGATAATATTGGTGCAACCGGCGGCGGTCACGATGTGGCAGAAAACGCAGTGAAATCCGCATATCCTTTGAAGGCAACCTACGGCGCAACTGTATATACCATCGGTATTTTCAACGGAGCTGATCCCAGCTATATTGGCGTGACAGGGACAGCAATGCTTGATTTGAATAAGACTGACAGAGCAAACCGCTTTATGAACCTTGCTTCGTCGAATTATCCGACTGCAGATAGCTTTTACCTCAAAATTCGGGTTGGTGTGCTCCGTTGGCTGGACGATGTCCCTGCAAGAGCGGAAGGCAACTATTATCTTTCTGCCAGCAATAGACAGGAACTAGAAAATGTCTTTAAAACTATTTCGGACCAGGTCGGCTCTGCAAATATCGATCTTGACGGCAATACCGTCATAAGAGATACCGTATCAAAATATTTTGTCGCTCCCGAAAATTCCACGGATATTAAACTGTATACCGCCGACTATAAGGGATCGGGCGTCTTTGCCGATAAGGTTCCTGCTGAAGGCGTAACGGCATCTGTTGCCGGAGGCACTGTCTCTGTAACAGGGTTTGATTTTAACGCAAACTTTGTATCCGAAAATGCAAAAGCCGACGGCACCTATGGCAAAAAGCTCATTATCGAGTTTACGGTTACGCCTAAGGACGGCTTCCTCGGCGGAAATCAGGTTCCTACCAACGATAAGGCAGCTGTTTACGATAAAGACGGCGGCGAGGTTGAAGCTGCTGCAAGCCCAGTCGTTGATGTTCCTGTTGCACAGCCTGCATTGAGTGTAAGCGATAAAGTCATCTACGAGGATGGCAGCATTGCGCTGAGCGAACTTTACAGCACCAATGAGTATACGGGCGAGAATGCGTGGAAAGCGGACTATGTGGATATCACAGTAGATACGGGCGTATCCGGAAGCGCGGTTTCCCCTGAGGACTGCACTGATTATAATATCAAAGTTAGCTATACGCCTAAAAATGAAGGCACTGAAAATGAAAAAGACGTAAGTGCCACCGCCACAGTCCATGTCCTCAAGCCGACCGTCACCGTTAACGCCAACGATGTCTGGAAGTACTACGGCGAAAGCTACAATGCTCCCGACGGCAGCGGCATCACCGGCTCGGTCGCATGGTCGGAGAAGAACGGCCATGATGTGAGCGGCATTGCCGTTATCGGCTCTGAGCCCTACGGCACGGACGATCTTCAGTACAGCTATGAAAACGGCAGTTTCGTTGTTCCCAACACCGACACCACGATCAATGTTGTCGTCTCGGCAAAGGGCAAGGAGCTTACAAGCACCTCTTATGTCGTGCGCCCGAAGTTCTGTACCCTGACGATCAACAAGGATGTTGCAGACCTCCACGGCGCAAACGACAGCTTCATCTTTGATATCGCCTATGAAGGCAACGTTGAAGGCTTTACACCGGCTCAGGTAGTCATCAACGGCGCTGGCACTGCTACTCTCACCGGCCTTCCCATCGGCACCTACACTGTCAAAGAGGATACCGACTGGTCTTGGAGATACACCTGCGACAACAGCAGCGCTTCGACCACTCTGAGCGCAAGCAAGGATAACGACAGCTTGACCATCACAAATAAGCTGACCGAAAACAATTGGCTCGGCAACGAGACCTTTGTCATCAACAAGTGCGAAAGCAAGACCATCGAGAAGGTATCTTTCATCCAGCAGGCAATTGATTTCCTGCTCGGTAGATAAGGAGGGGCTGTAATATGAAACTGTTTTCTTCACGCAGCTCCCATGCTGCAAAAAAGCGCGGCGCAAAGAAGCTGCCCACCGCAGCAATTGCGATCTTTCTTGTGGTCATCATGGCTATAGGCGGCACGGTGGCATACCTTATGGATCGCACCGACAGCGTTATCAACACCTTTAAGCCCGCCTCCTCGGGGATAACCATCGAGGAGGAGGTCAAGGAGAACTGCAAGACCGAGATCGCGGTCAATAACACTGGCGATGTCGGCGTGTACGTCCGTGTTTCGCTCGTAGCTAACTACTATGACAAGGACGGCAACATCACCGGCGCAGCTAATGTCCCCGAGTTCACGCTCAACTCTGAGAAGTGGTTCGTGGGCGAGGACGGCTACTATTACTACAAGCAGGTGCTCCCCGCAGGCAAAGTGAGCGACGATATGCTCGCCGACGGCACTGTCATGGAGCTTGACGAGAACATGCAGGTCGTAGTGCTTGCACAGAGCGTACAGGCAAGCCCCGCGAGCGTGGTTCAAGACAAATGGGGCGTGACCGTCATTTCCGACGGAACGCTTGCGAAGTAAGGAGGCTTGAATTATGAAGAAAAGATTTTTAGCTATCCTTATGGTTTTGGCGCTGTGCCTAAGCATTGCTCCGGCAGCCTTCGCCGATGCTTCCGTAAGCTACAAGGGCAGTGCGGATAAGTTCGTGTTTACTCCCGGCAGTGAGTATTCGCCCACCGACCTGTTTGAAAACTTCAAGGATGTCATGCCGGGCGATACGCTTACCCAGCAGATCGAGGTAAAAAACGATGTTAAGAACGATGTCAAGATCAAGCTGTACATGCGTGCTCTTGGCGCTGATGCGAACTCCGAGGGGTTCCTGAATCAGATGAATCTTACCGTTAAGGCCGCCGACGGCAGCGAGCTGTTCGCAGCTCCCGCAGGCGAGACCGCTCAGCTTACCGACTGGGTATGCCTCGGCACCTTCTATTCCGGCGCAAAGACCACTCTCGATGTGACTCTGAATGTCCCCATCGAGATGGGTAACGATTACGCAAATCAGATCGGCACTCTCGATTGGGAGTTCGCCGTTGAGGAGCTGCCTGTCGAGCCCACCGATCCCGTCGGTCCCAAGACCGGCGACGACACCCCCGTTGCACTGTACGCAGCCATCTGCGCAGTCTGCGCCGGTGCTGTAGTGTTCCTGTTTGCGACCAGGAAAAAGAAAGAACAGTAATCAAAAAAAACTGGCACCGCTTTGCGGTGTCAGTTTTTTTTTAATATTCAATTGAAAAAGGAGATCAATCTCAGTTATAAACGACAATTTGCTTTCAATAAGCAGTAAATATGCTCATTTTCTTGACATAATGACAGAATCTGTCTATGATTGTAGTAGGTATCAAAACTTAAGGAGTGTGTACATGATTGCCGATTACAATAGAATGCAACAGGAATTAAATGGAGAGTATAACTTGTTTGTGTTAAAGATTTCGAAGAACGCAAAAGAAATAAGAGAGGACTATTCAAAGCTTTCTAATGAAAACCAGAGGCGTTTTATGCAGGAAATTCAAGCGTTACTAAGAGCTTCTTCTGTCGCCGATATGTTAAATGAGGTCGCAAACTGGCGGCCAAATAGGTAAAAGTATGAAAGAAAACAAGAGATTAACTTATTTGTTTCACAGATTGCTAGAGGCTTTGTTCAGTGGAATAGTTTTGGCGGTAGTAGCTTCTCTTTTAACCACATCGATTATGGAAAATGAGCAACAGAAAAACGCGCAGGAACGCTTAATACTTGACATTCCAAGGATATACATAGGATGCAACATGGATTGGATGAATGAGCATTTTGGAATTCCGCAGTTTACGGGAGAAAAGAATGATTACACTTTATGTGCATACATTTCTGAGTACTTTGTAATTCAAGCAGCATTTGATAAATCCGGCTCGATAAAAGCGTATTTTGTTACTCAACTTGAGAGTTACAGCGATATTTTTTCGGTCAATGACTACACAAGACTCTCTAGTGATGAAGTTTCACTGTGTAACACATCTTATTATGATTTGCCTAATGCCCCAATTTCTGCTTTTGGATTTGTATCCAACGGAAATGTTCGAGCACTATATTCAGAAGAGTATTACTCTAATGGAGGAGGAAACTATTATAGTTATTACTTTGCAAGCTTTGATTTTGGAAAAACCAGAGGAGATGTTTTGTCATTTATAAGAGAGTTTTGCTTAGAGGGTGAAAATAACGCAGATGATGAATTGCCGAGGGAGATATCAAAAGGAAATATACTTAAGAACCGTCGCATCTCTTGTCCCAATACATATGGAGTATCAGACTTAAATGCGAGTGAGACATGTGAGCTCCTTTTAAACTATGACTGGTTTAATAGTATGCAGTTAAGGAATAGATATCATGATACTGCAAGCCTTTTTGAGGATATTCAATAATCAATGCAATAGTGCTTACATACGCCATATAATCCGAACTCAACACCTATTGGGCAATTCTGTTGCAAGCTGTAAACCATCGCAATATTTGCGAAAAACCTTTACAAAATACCCATTGCATTGCGGCGGGTATTTGTATTATACTGATCGTATCAAAATTCAGAGGGCGAAGGATTATGCGAAAAGTTATAAGAACCATCGTGCTCGTCGTGTGCATTGCGGGCTTTTGCTTTGCAGCCTACAAGCTGTATGATTACTATTCGGAGATGAAAAAAGGCGAGGACACGGTCGACAAGCTTAAGGATATTGCCGTGACCGAGGCCAAGCAGGGCGAAAAAGCGCCAATAAGCGTTGATTTTACGGCGCTCCGGGCCGAAAACCCCGACATCATCGCGTGGCTCTACAGCGAGGATACGCCGATAAACTACCCCGTCGTGCAGGCCGATGATAACCAGTACTACCTGCGCAGGCTCACTGACGGCAGCTATAACACCAACGGCACGCTGTTCATGGATTTTCGTGATCCGGCCGATCTCAGCGGCTTTAACACGGTGATCTACGGCCACCGCATGCGGTCGAAGGCCATGTTCGGTACGCTGCCGGAATACCTCGAGGATGGCTATTACAGCGAGCATCCTGTGATGTATCTGCTAACGCCGGAGAAAAGCTACAGGCTCGATATCGTGTCGAGCTTTCTCCTACGATCTGACTCGGACATCTACAAGCCGATCGAGACAAATGAGGATAAAATAGCATTTTTGGACAAGATAACGACCGATTCGGCATTCAAGCCGAATGTCGAGTTCGGTACCGATGACCGCTATGTGCTGCTTTCCACCTGCTCGTACGATTTTGATCAAGCCCGCCAATTGGTCATTGCAAAACTCACCGAGCTATAAAAAGTCCCCGATTTTCAAATCGGGGACTTTTTGTGCTTATTTATAAGCCATATTCCTCGGCGAGTGCCTTGAATGCGTGGAGCGAGCGCTTGATGCGGTCATAGGGCACACAGTAGGCAAGGCGAACATAGCCGGGGCAGCCGAAGGCATCGCCGGGGACAACGAGAATGTCCTTTTCCATCGCCTTGCGGCAGAAAGCCTGCGAGTCGCCGTCTGGGGCCTTGATGAAGAGATAGAACGCACCGTCGGGCTTAACGCAGGTAAAGCCCATGTCGCTGAGCGCGGAGTAGGCAAGCTGGCGGTTGTCGTCATACTTTGAGATATCCGCCGTCACGCCGAGGCACTCGGCCGCTGCCTGCTGGAACATTGTCGACACGCAGACATAGCCCAGCGCTCTGCCGGCACCACACACAGCCGCCCAAGCATCGTCGTGATAAGCCATCTTCGGCGAAAGTGCAAGAAATCCTACGCGCTCACCGGGGAGGGAGAGCGACTTGCTGAACGAATAGCAATACACGGTGTCGTCGTAGTAGGCCGGAATGAACGGCACCTCGACATCTCCGTAAACCAGCTCACGGTACGGCTCGTCGGCGACAATGTAGATGGGGTGGCCATACTCGGCCGCCTTTTTGTTGAGCAGCTCGGCGATGGCCTTCACGCTGTCTGCTGATAGCACCGCGCCGGAGGGATTGTTCGGAGAATTTATGATGATAACGCTCGTTTTCGGGGTGAGCCTTGCCTCCAAAGCGTTAAGATCGACTTGAAAATCCTCATCGCAGGGCACCTCAATGAGCGTGCCGCCTGCCTGCTCGACGTAGATTTTGTACTCGGGAAAGTATGGCGCGAGTACGAGTGCGTCTTCACCCTCAGAGACGAGTGCTGCAAGGATGATGGCCAGCGCCGAGGATGCGCCGTGGGTCATGTATATATCGTTCGGGGAATACTCAAGTCCGAAGCTCTCGGACAGGTACTTCGCGACGGCAGTCCTGACACTTTCGAGTCCCGCCGCCGGAGCGTAGGTGTGCAGCTCGATGGGTGAGACTGTCTTCATGAGTCTGTCGAGAACATCAAAAAACTTTTTGGGCGGCTCAATACTCGGACTGCCGATGGTAAAATCATAGACATTTTCGGGGCCGACGACCTTCGCACGCTCAGCGCCGTAGGCGGCCAGTTCGCGGATGACAGCGCCGGAGCTGCCCCAAGTGACATACTTTTTCGGTATCATGCTTTTCCCTCCAAATAGTTTTTAAGATAGTTTATCGCCTGCCTGTAGCCCTCAAAGCCGAGCCCCATGTAGGTTTTGATGCAGGCCATGCCCGCATACGACACCTGCCGGAACGCCTCACGCTGGCTGACATCGGACAGATGCACCTCGACGGCGGGTATCGCCACCGCCTTGAGCGCGTCCAAAATTGCGACGCTCGTGTGCGTGTAGGCCGCGGGGTTTATGACTATGCCGTCGATATTGCCGAAGGCGGCCTGAATGCGGTCGACTATGCTGCCCTCGTGGTTGGACTGGAAAATTTCACACTCAACACCGGCCTCGCTGCATGCGTCCGAAACGAACTTTTCAAGATCTTTGTAGGTCTGCCTGCCGTAGATATCCGGCTCTCTTGTGCCGAGCATGTTGAGGTTCGGCCCGTTTATAATAAGAAGCTTCATTTTATCATCTCCACGATAGCGTTGACAGTTTCATTAATATCGCCGTTGTTGTCGGCTTTTATATCCGCAAAGCGCTCGTAGAGCGGAAGTCTCGCGGCGTAAAGCTCGTTTAGGTCGGAGCTGAGGGAAATGGGTCTGCCGTCACGGGCAAGCTTGTTTGTGTCGCGCTCTATCCACACGATAACGCCGTTTTGGTGCAGAAGCTCGTAGTTTTCCGCAACGGTGATAACCCCGCCGCCGGTCGAGATTATATTGCCGCTGAGCTTGCCAACTTCGGCGGTCGCTTCGGTCTCAAGCTTGCGGAAGCCCGCTTCGCCTTGGGCGGCAAAAATTTCGGGAATGCTCATGCCCGCTTTTTCGGAAACGATGGTATCCGTGTCGAGTATCTTCCTGCCTAGCCTTTCGGCGAGCATGGTCGAAACTGTGGTCTTGCCGCTGCCGGGCATGCCGATGATGACGATGTTTTGCATCCGGTGGGACAAAATACGCTCAATGCGGTCAATTTCGCTGTCGGGAATGCTGTTTCCCGTGAACAACTCGCAGCTGCGCTTTGCCTGCGAAACGAGCATGTAAAGGCCGCCTGCGCAGGGAATGCCGAGCCGTTCCGCCTGCAGAAGCAGGGCTGTCCGTGCGGGGTTATATACAACATCGAGTACGCCGCTGAGCTTTGGGAACATCTCAAGGTCGACAGCGGCTTTGCCGTTATTGGGGTACATGCCGACGGGCGTGGTGTTTGCGATGATCTCGGCATCATTGTGCTTTGCAATGTTCTCGTAATTATCCTCGCCCTTGCGTGAGATGACGACGACATCGCGTGCGCCGAGGTTTTTGAGCACTGCCTGCGCCGTGACCGATGCGCCGCCCGTGCCGAGGACGAGCGCCTTTTTGCCACGCACTTCAATGCCGTTGTGCAAAATGAGGTTTTCAAAGCCGAAAGCGTCGGTGTTATCACCCAAAAGGCTGCCGTCGGGGCGGCGGACTATCGTGTTCACGCTGCCTATCTGCGCCGCCGTCGGCGAGAGCTCTTTGCAATAGGGCATGACCGCCTTTTTATATGGTATCGTGACATTCAGCCCGTCAAACTCGCCGCTTTTGAGGAAGCCTTCAAGCTCCTCGGGCGATTTTTCAAACAGCTTGTATTCGTAATCGGCCAGCATGGAATGAATCTGCGGCGAATAGCTGTGGCCGAGCTTTTCGCCTAATAGCCCGCACTTTAGCATCATATCACCTCACTGTAGCTGCCTAAATACTCGAACTGCTCGCAAATGTCCTGAATTTCACCCATGAGCTGAATGAAATTAGGCGAGTAGACGGGAACATCGAGGTCGAAGTAGAACATGAACTCGAAGTCACGGTCGGGCAGGGGGCGGCTTTCAAGCTTATTGAGGTTGATGCCGAGAGCGTAAAATCTCGACAGCGCCTTGTACAGTGAGCCGGGGGTGTGCGGCAGCACCATCATGAGGCTGGTGCGGTTTGCGCCCGGGTAAATTTCAAGGTTCTTGGAAATGCAGATGAAGCGGGTGTAGTTGTTGCCCTTGTCCTGAATGGACGAGGCAAGGCACTCAAGGCCATAGAGCTTGACACAGGAGAAGCTGGAGATGGCGGCGATATCGTGCCTGCCGGACTCGGCGACCATTCTTGCTGCCTCGGCGGTGTTCTCGCAGGCGATGACCTTAACTCCGGTAAGCGACTGGAGATATGCGCCGCACTGGCTTATGGCCTGCTCGTGGGAGTAAATTTCTTTTACATCACTGAGCTTCGTGCCCGGTAGGGCGAGCAGGTTGTGATCTATCTTAATGCGCACGCTCTTTATAATGCTGAAGCGGTGCTTCATCATGAGGTCGTAAACCTTGTTTACAGAGCCCGCGGTGCTGTTTTCAAGGGGAATAACGCCGTAGCGGCACAGCCCTTTTTCTATGGCGGTGAATACGGCCTCGAAGTTCTTGAAATAGAAGATGTTCGGGTTTGTGAACACCTTGTCGCAGGCAAGCTGCGAGTATGCGCCCTCAACGCCCTGACAGGCGACCAGCGGTGCGTTCGGCAGAAGCTGCGGGGTGTTCTCAATGGCGTTTTCAATCTCATCACAGATCTCAGAATGCGTGCCGAGTAAGCGATTTTGTCTGCTGCGGCTGAGCTCGAAAATTAGCGAATACAGCGAGAAGCCGTACTCCTTGAGCTCATCTGGAAGCTTTGCGGAAATGTCGGCGAGCTTTTTGCGCTCTCTCGCGGGGTCATAAACGCCCATGGCGTTTTCCTTTTTATACTCTGCGACCTCGGCTGCAAGCTTCATGCGCTTATAAAAAAGCTTGGTCAGCTCGTCGTCAACAGTGTCTATCTCGTTTCTTATCTCGTCAAGGTTCATTTTGTATCCTTTCGTTTTTCAAGCAATGCGTCGTAAACTGCGATGGCGGCCGCCGCCTCAATGCAGGGTACGGCTCTCGGCACGATGCAGGGATCATGCCTGCCGTGCACGGTGAGCTTCGTGTTTTCCATCGTGCGCAGGTCAACGGTGTCCTGCTCGCGGGCAATGGACGGCGTGGGCTTAACGGCCGCCCTGAACACAATGGGCATGCCTGTCGTTATACCGCCGAGGATGCCGCCGCAGTTGTTGGTTTTTGTGATGATATTGCCGTTTTCCACGGCGAAGGGATCGTTATTTTCGCTGCCGAGCATTTTTGCAGCGTCGAAGCCTGCGCCAAACTCGATGCCCTTAACGGCCGGTATGCCGAATACCAGCGAGGAGATGCGGTTTTCCATGCCGCCGAACATTGGATCGCCGATACCGGCGGGGCAGCCTGATACCGCGCATTCGATAATGCCGCCGACGGAGTCGCCCTCTGCCTTGGCACTCAAAATTGCGGCCTTCATTTTCTCGCCGCACTCGTCGTTGACAACGGGGAAAGGCTTGTCGGCGGTGGAGCAAATTTCGCCCTTGTCGGCAACGCCGCCTAGCTCGGCAATACGGGTCACAACGCTGATGCCCTCGGCACGGAGCAATTGCAGGCACAGGCCGCCGACTATGCAAAGCGGAGCGGTGAGGCGACCGGAAAAATGTCCACCGCCGGTGTAGTCCTGCGCATTGTTGTATCTTTCGCCGGCGGTGAAGTCGGCGTGCCCCGGGCGGGGCTTATATTTAAGCTCGGAGTAGTCGCCCGAGCGGGTGTTCGTATTTTTGATGATTGCCGTGAGCGGTGTGCCACAGAGCCTGCCGTCAAACAGACCCGAGATGAATTCAGGTACATCTGCCTCGCTTCTCGGGGTCGAAAATTCGTTGCGGCCGGGGGCTCTGCGCTGCATAAATCGTGCAAGCTCGCTCATGTCCGGCTCAAAACCGGCGGGCAGTCCCTCGACTGTCACGCCGATGGCGGGGGAATGCGACTGACCGAAAATGGTGAATTTGATATTTCCGTTGAAGCTGCTGCTCATTGTCTGCACTCCAATCCGTTGAATTTTTCCCAAAACCGTGGGAAGGATTTGTTCACGCACTCGCAGCCCGTGACCGTGACGGGATCTGTGCAAATGCATGCTGCCACCGCTGCCGACATGGCAATGCGGTGATCGTTAAAGCTGTCGATCGTGCCGCCGTGAAGCGGTTTGCCGCCGTGGATGATAAGACCATCGGGAAGCTCCTCGACGGATGCGCCCAAGCTGCGAAGCAGAGTCGCCGTGGTCATTAGCCTGTCCGACTCCTTGAGCCTGACTCTGGCGGCGTTTATAATATGCGTGTCGCCCTCGGCTGCTGCTGCAACTGTGGACACGACCGGCACGAGGTCGGGTATCTCGGCAGCATCGACCGTGCAGGCAGTGAGCCTGCCTTTTTTGACCGTGACGCTGTCGCCGCTGACCGCAACATCTGCGCCGAAAAGGCGCAGAATGTCGATTATCCTCTTGTCGCCCTGACTTGTGCGCTCGGGGATATTCTGCACCGTCACGCCCTCGTCGGACAGTGCGCCCATGCACAGGAAAAACGCTGCATTTGACAGGTCGCCCTCGACTGTGCAAGCCTCACTGAGATGGTAGCGCTGCCTGCCCGGGATGGTGTATACATTATCATTTTTCGTAAACTTAATGCCCGACTGGCGCAGGGCATTTTCCGTCATGGCGATGTATGCGCTCGATTCGAGCTTGCCCGTGACGGTGAGCGTGCTGTCAGTATTAAGAAGAGGAAGCACAAACAGAAGCCCCGAGATAAACTGCGAGGACACATTGCCCGCAATCTCAAACTCGCCGCCCGTGAGCCTGCCTGCACAGTGAAGCTCAGTGCCGATACGCTCAAGCGTCATGCCGTGTGCGGTCAGTACCTCGTCAAGCGGGCTGAGTGGGCGCTCGGAGAGCCTGCCCTCCATTTTAAACACGACGCTTTCGCCCAATGCGCCGCACACGGGGATGAGAAAGCGCAGGGTCGAGCCACTTTCGCCGCAGTGCAGGGCCTTGGCACCGCTAGTCGGCTTTGCGCACGGCTCAACACGCAAAACACCCTCCCCAAGTTCGGTCACATTGGCGCACAGCGTCTGCACGCAGCTTGCCGCAGCGGCAATATCCTTTGAGATATCGCCGCAATCGAGTGTGACAGCGCCTTCACCCAGTCCGGCGCAAATGAGAAGCCGCTGGGCGTGTGATTTTGAGCTGGGAGCGGAGGTCACGCCGCAGCGCTGTCCGCTTTTGAGGGTGATGTTCATACTAACTCCTTAAAGCCAGTCCCGCAGAGCGTCTATATCGATGCTCTCAATGCGGCACGAGCCTATCTTCTCCGGCACGATCAGATGCATCTTTCCGCCGGAAATTTTCTTATCTGCCTTCGAGGCTTCAAAAAGCTCCTCGGCTTTGAAGCTTGTCTCGGTCGGCAGGCCGTATTTTCTTAGTGTATCTATAATTTTATCACGGCAGTCTGTGCTGCAAAAGCCCTTGTCGGCTGCCGCTCGGGCTATCATCGCCATGCCGACGGCAACTGCATCGCCGTGGTGCACGGCGTAGCCGCTGCATTTTTCAACGGCGTGACCGATACTGTGTCCGAGGTTTAAAAGCATCCTCGTGCCGCGGTCAAACTCGTCCTCGTTTACGATATCGCTTTTCATCTTAACGCAGCTTGCTATGACCGCTTCCTCACTCTGCTTGATACCACCGGAGGACACCGTGTCAAATAGCTCACCGCCCGCGAGAACGCCGTACTTCACTATCTCGGCGCAGCCGCAGCGGTAGTCGGCATCGGGCAGGGTCTTGAGCGTGTCGGGGTCGCAGAAAACGGCGATGGGCTGATAAAAGCAGCCCGCCTGATTTTTGCCGGAGTTTAGGTTTATTGCAGTCTTGCCGCCGACTGAGGAGTCGACCGTCGCAAGCAGCGTCGTGGGTACCTGCACAAAGCTTATGCCGCGCAGATAAGTTGCAGCGACAAAGCCTGTGAGGTCGCCCGTCACGCCGCCGCCCCGGGCGACGAGGATATCCGAGCGGCTGATGTGACTATCGCACAGGAAGTTTAAAAGCTCACCATAGGTCTCAAGGCTCTTTGCCGCCTCGCCGCCCTGGTGGATAAAGTGCAGCACCTCAAATCCGGCGCTCTCGAGCGATGCCGTAACGGCTTCACCGTAGAGCGGGTAAGTGTTCGGACCGCTGACGATGACGGCCTTTGCGGGCTTGGTGAGCTTTGCCGTTTCTTCGCCG
>OBLI01001930.1_pt1 | contig 18834 bp, 17 predicted proteins | sample 1519701 | NCBI WGS metagenome assembly OBLI01 (sample SAMEA3663005, study PRJEB22513) | pig gut metagenome | biome: pig gut; feature: pig-associated habitat; material: faeces | place: France | collected 2012 | reverse complement strand
ATATCATCCTTCTCCGTATGAATGGTAAAGCCTTCTCCGTCATCATGGTACTCAAGCGTATATTGCAGCTTATCATGTTCCCCACGAATATCACACTCAAAATCATAGACTGTTGTTCGTGTACCTCTGATATATTCCCGGTCTATCAATACAAGGTTTTGAACATCATCCGCAGTCAAAGGCGGTTCTTCTTTCTGCTCTATGGAAGGCTCGCCCTCATAACGTGACGCATACTGTCCGGCATCCTTTAACAGTCCGTCCATCTCCAGAGCTTTTTCTGTTTCGCCGCTGATTGTCTGCATCATTACATAGTCTGCCGCTTCTGCAAAAAGGAAATCATAGACCTCTTTTCCTTCTATAGTGCGCTCATCGTCAGCAATCGTGACTGCCTGTGTTTTCTCGTTCCAGCCAACCACATCTTTCCGGTCTAATGCTCCGCAGATTTTAACCACAGCCGACATTTCAGACAGCCTTTTATTTAACTGCTCTATGTCTGCTTTTTCGGTTTCAGGTGCTTTTGCTTCTCCTTCAGAAATGGTTTCTGTTTCTTCCCTCTCCGGTACAGGCTGTTTTTCCGGCTCCCTTTCCAATTCCTGATACCGCCTTGCCTGATTGGTAAAACCGTCAAGCACAGCCGGATGCGAGGTTACAATGAGATCTCTCGTATTCCATTCTGCACTCGGTACAATGCCCTTTGCCCATTCCTTGTTATTGACAGAAAACCGCCCGTCATGGGATAAGTGTGTAATGGTATTGGCAAGGACATATTCCACACGTTCCTTTCCATACTGCTCTATAACACCTTTTGCGGTATCTCTCGGAAGCGTGGTACCGTCAAAGTTTTCTGCAATCGCCTTCTCAATGGCTTCCTTACATTCCAGGCGGGTGCCATGCTCTAACTTCTCCTGTTCTTTTTGCATGGCTTTCTCTGCCTGTTCCTGTTTGTACTGTGCATAGGCTTTCTTTCCCTCCGGTGAAAGGTATTTATCTGCCTGCACAAGCTCCCGCACACGTTTCTCCACTACATTCCAGTTTAAAAGCACCTTTGCGTAAGGACTGCCATAGTTACCTTTCTCCAGACGGATACCTTTGGCATCGTGATCCTCGTGCGCTCTGTCACTTCCCGGAAGTGCGTGGGAGCTGCCGCCCGTACCATATTCATTCTTCAGAAAAGCAATGTTGTCTTTCTTGTCATGCCCTTCCATGAAATACTCATAGATACGGAATTTTCCATGTTCAAAGCCGCTTCCTCCTGTCAGCCTGTAATCAATCTCGTCCTGTGTGATGAAGTCCTCATTCCTTACCTCAACCGTATCAAGTGCCGGAAATTCTTTCTTTTCCACACCTAAATCCGCAAGCTGTTCTAATAAATAATCCGGTCTTTTCACATACCGCCATTTAATCTGCTTTTCTCCGCTGTCAAGCTGTGCCTTTGCCTGTTCAAGCTCATCCTTAATCAGTTCTCTGCCCTCAGTGGTGGATAAAAGCTCGCATAGCCTTTCCATACTTGCCGGGTAGTTAGAAAATTTAAGCTCCAGACTCTCCGGCATTTCCGATATACCGTCACGGAAGAAATTGTTAATGTCCGTAGCAATTCTCTCACGCTCCACCGCATCCACAAGAAATACTTCATTGGCACTCATATAAGTACCATTCTCCACCATAACACGGATATGGCTCTCCACTTCGCTCCAGCTCATCACTGCAAGGGTATTTTCCTTTGCCGATGTACCATAACCGATACGCATACCCATTTCATCAAACCACAGTGAAACAGGATTTCCGTCAAACTCAAAACCTTTTCCGGTGGTCTTATACTCGTTCTTTAAAAATTCTGCCATTTCTTCCGGTGTCTTACCCTGCTGATACTTGGCATAGATACGTTTTCTGCTGTTATCCCTACCGCCGCCACTACGCAAGATACTGTCAATCTGCTCCTGTGGCAAAGAAAAAGCAGCGGGCATGGTATATTGAATACTTGCTTCCGCTGCTGCGATTGTGCCGACCTGTTCCTCAAAGCTCGGAAACAGGCTTAACTGCTGATAGGTTCCCTCCGGCTGTTCGATATTTAACTGTAGATCAGTTCCGTCATCACGATCTCCTCTGCCGAGTGTACGATGCTGTTCATCTTCGCTACCCAGAGCATCTGATTCTCTGCTTTCATCTGCTCCGTTATCCCCTCTCTCTCCTTCATCTGTCTGGTCAGAAGCTCCATTCTCTCCTCTGCCTGCTCCTGTATCATCAACAAGTGTTCCTTCAGCTTCCCGCTCAGAAGAAGTCCCGTATATACTCCGTTCTTGTGCTCCTGTAAAAACTTCTTCCTCATCAGTCCGTACTTTGTCAGTACCTCCTTCGGCTGTTCGTCCATTGCTACCATCGGTATCTGATAATCCCCGTTCTTCTCGTATGTCAGATTCATCATATTTGCTCCTTTCCCCGATTTCTCCGGTCTGTGTGATAGATTGTTCGTCTTGGCTTTCGCTTTCACGCTTTAACGCATTATAGTCTGCTTCAGATGCATTTGCAAGTCCTTTTTCGATATTTTTCTCAAGGGTGTCGATATGTTCCCTGCCTACTCTCGTTTCTTCCCGATTTTGGGCAATCTGCCTGTCATACGCTCCGATTGCTTTTCCAATTTCCATAAGGATTGGCTTGGATAAATCAGACACATTACTGCCAAGCTGTGACAGCGTTTCCACAGTGTTAAACTCATGAATATAAGGAAAGTTTATCTCCTCGGCAAGCTCACTCTCCGCCATGCCACATCGTTTTAAAACGGTATAAGCAATGCTGTCGACAAGGGTTTCCCGTATCCTTACTTCCACGTTCAGCTCGTCCAATTCCTCTAAAAAGCTCCCTTCCTTTAAGTATTCCATATCTGAAGCAAGCTCTTTATAACAGTCCTCTGCAATCCGTCCGGCAATCTCCCGGATACGTCCCACAAACCCGGCTTCCATGTCGGTATCACCGTAAGTCTGTTCCAGACGTGAAAGCACCGCTTCCATGTGTTCCTCACGCATTTCCCAAAGGTTAGGGAATTGTCCGATTCTTCTTGCCTTATGCACATCTGAAATATCAAAGACGTATTTCAAACCGGAAAAACTATCCTCATCAATCAGTGCAATGCCCTTTGCACCTTTGTTTACCCAGCAGTGCATCTTTTCATTCCATATCTCTATGGAAGCACAGGCGGTTGCATCCGGTCTTTGGGCATAGATTAAAAGCTGTTCCTTAAATGGATATTTATACAATTTGGAAGCAGTATTTAGGTATCTCCTCCAGCTTTCTTCATTCCGCACGACTTCTTTTGCTGTTTCCTCTGCCAGTGCGGAAATCAATTTATATTTTCTCATGGTAAACCTCCATTCTTATTTGATTTTCTGCAACAAAAAAGGTGGCTATGGTTCGTTCATGAGCCATTGCCACCAGTGACGATGTACTTTATTCAATTTTTGTCCGCTCCTTTCTCACATATGAAAATAGCACTTAAGATTTCTCCTAAGTGCCTTTCTCTCCATAGCAACTATTTCAATTATGCCCGTTTCTACACTCGACCTCTACTACGTGGAGCACGAATCCTGTTCTTTAATAATTCGTATAATTTTACAGATTTATCCTCCACTTGATATGTAACTACTAACGCATAATCTTGCTTTTCTGTTGACCAATTCTTTTTACAATCAACAACTAGATAATAATTGTCTCCATATGAAGACCTTGTAAACTCAAATGTCCCTTTTTGTAAAGTGCCATGTTCTCTCAAAGCTTTACCACAGTCTTCCATATTACAAACATACTTAGCTTCAAATCGTTCTGCTTTATCCGCTTCATCACGTCCTGCTTGTGAAGCACATACTTGATATACTTCTTCCAAACTTTTTCCTCTAATTAATTCAAAGGACATAGTTTTTCCCAAGTAATCCATTCTTGTTTTTCTAACATCCGGATTATATGCCAATGATACTGTTATTCTTTTTTTCCCTTTTGCAGACTCAAATTCTCTTGGAATAGGGAGCTCAAAAATATGGGTTTTATCAACTTCGATTGCATTTTCTTGTCTCATATCTGCAAGTAACATGACCCTCTGTTCAAAAGAGTCTGTCGCCACCTCCTGATTTGGATACCCATATCCAGCTAAATAGTGTAGCATTTTCTTTTTATTACTTTTTATTTGTCCTTTAGCATTTAATCGAAAACTCGGCTGAAGCATATCAATAAATGTTTCTGTATCTTCGAGTTTTTCTACCTGCAATTCAATTTCTCTTGGAACATCGGAAGAACTTACTAAAATAGCTCTTAATAAATTATTAGAAGCTTCTGGATATCGTTCCAATATTAAAGCTGCAATATGAGATACATATGGAGCAGCATAGCTTGTCCCTGCATCCTGACTAAATATACCTTCTGTTAACTTATTAGAAAGAGACATTATGCAAGTTCCCACATTTTTACTTGTTTTGGAAAGTATTGTATTAAATGCATCATCTCCCCCATACGCAACAAACTCAGGTTTTATTGCCTTTTGTATTCCTGGTCCAATACGTGTACCAGAGGATATTTGATTTTTCAATGATATTGGTAAAACATTGAGTGTCTCATCACGTAATGCAAAAGGAACTGAAGAACTTGCCATCCCTCCCACGGTAATTGAAATACTTGAAGCAGCAGGATCAATAACTCTTGCTTGTTCATCTGTATAAAAATATTTAGGATAATCTTTTAATATGCCTTTTTCATCATGTTCTTTTGCATAATCATAATTTCCAGATGAAACAATAAATAAAATATCATACTCTCTCTGTAATTCATCTAACACACATGTCCATGCTCTTGGTTTCTTATCATCATATGGATAATTCAAATCACCTTGTGATAAATTAAAAATACGGCATCCATAGTTACTATTGAAATATGCAACAATTTCTCTCATTTGATTAACTATGAGTTTTTCATGCATATGCGTATACTTTTTTATAATACTTTTTGTCTCAGGCACTCTGGTTTTTAGCTCTAACTTTTCAAACAGTTGTTCCTGTGTGATTTTTCCTGAAAAATAGTTATATAGAATTTCTTCCTGTTCCATATTTATTTCTATTTTTTCATCATCCAACTCCTGCTTACATAATGCAAAGTCACCTATATATTCCCCATCATGTATTTTTGCACTATAAAGATAAATACGAGGCACAAAAGTATCTTCAGGGTGAATGATTCCATATTCACAAATTCCGGCAACCATTGTTCCATGACCTGCTATATCATTCTCATTTGCCGTATACCCATCCGTAACATAAAATGTCTTAGAATCACCTATTGCATCTTTAAGTAAAGGATGTCCTGATAATATTCCACTATCTATTACACAAATACTAGAAGATTTTTCTGTTAAAAAGTCACTATTATATTTTATATCACTTAAGCTTATATTGTTGATATACGTTCGTTCTGTTCGCTTTATATGGTAACTAGGTATTCTATCAATTTTGTATACCAATGGATGTTTAAGGAAATAGGGTAACTGATTTTTCTGAATTTTCAAGCGGACTACTGCAACTGTTTGAGATATATACTTATCGCAATATTTTACACAATTACCCTCTGTATTCTTTATAAATTCATCTGCTTTTTTCTGCGTTTCATTAAGTGAGTCAAAAATCCAAAGATAACAATCAATATAATCTACTTCTGACAATTCATCAATATCTTGTCCCTTTCTATCCTCTTCATCCCATCTAGAAACACCTTTAATCGCACAAAAAAGGTCCTCATTTTCTATTTTAGTGCGAGCTATCACTCCTTGCTTATAATCATTAATTGCTTTATTAAACTCTTTTAATTCATAATCATCCGCAAAAAGCACCATAAGTTCTTTTTCTTCTGTATCAATTACTTTTAATCCCATTGATTCCAGTTTACTTATATTCGCTTCACTAAGAATTGCATCCTTTTCAAGTTCCACCTTCATTACTAAATGAGGTTCAAAACGAAAACGTCGAATATCATCGTTATTCTCAGTCACCTGATTCTTGACCTGGGACAAAAGTTCTTCACCATGCTGTATATTACTTTTTCTATCGCCTCTAGGCACAAACCCCTTTTTCTTTCTTCTATCCTGTGGCGGTTTGTCAACTTTCGTAAAGTATAAATGTTCCATAATTATTCCCCTATTTTTTGAATCAAATTAGCACGTTTCAACTCCATCTGAACATTCTCCGCAAACACCTCATTCGTTATTGGTCTGTTTCCATTTATAATACATTTTTTAATTGAAGCCAAACACACTCTTTCTATGTCAGCATATGAACATCCCTGTAATTCTTTTGCAAATTTTTGTACATCTAAGCATTCAACCTGAAAAGCTCGCAATTTCTTTTTAATCAACAATATAATCTGTTCATAATTAGGCTTCTCAAATATTACAATTTCATCAAACCTTCTCCATAACGCAGTATCAATTGCTTTTTCGTGGTTTGTTGCTGCAATTACCACAGAGTCACAAGTAAAACCATCTAAAATTTGCAAAAACGAATTTACAACTCGTTTCAATTCGCTATGTTCTTCAACTGTATCCCTACTCTTTCCAATAGCATCAAATTCATCAAAAAATAAAACCCAATTATTTTTACTTGCATAATCAAAAACTTTTCTTATATTTGAAGATGTTTCACCTAAATATGAGGATATAAGACCATCAAAGCAAACATAAAGTATGGGCAAATCTAATGCATTTGCAACAGCTTCTGCACATATTGTTTTCCCACATCCTGGAGGTCCGCAAAACAAAAGTTTCTTTTTGGGAACTAAGCCATATGCCTTTAAAATCTCTTTTTTCTCATATTCCACAATAACATTATCTAATTGTTTCTTTATCTCCTCTGGCAAAACAATATCATTAAAGTTCTTTTGTGGATAAATGATTTTTACTAATTCTGTACCATCATCCTTATCTTTAGGTAAATCCATAAACCGATTTAATTTATTTGTAAAAGATGATTTATTATAATTTACTTCAGGTACCGAAGATAACGTTTTCTTCAATTTATTCGCTAATACATAATGATTTTTTGCTTTTTCTTCTTCAATTAAAGTCATTCCTGCTTTCATAAAGGCACTATCATCATTATTCCTGTATGCCTCAAACAAAGCTACAAGCAATTCTCCTGTTGTCATCTCACAATACATCCTTTCAATAAAATTTAATATTTAACAAATAGCTTTGCGAAAACATATATCAAATCTTTTGATATTTTTGTTGCCCCGAGGATGTTTTATTTATTGGTGTAACAATATTAGCCTTCTGTTGCGTCCAATTCAAAAATAATGTGCCCAATAACAACCTATCTTTTCTTGGAATTCTGTTCCATAAATATCCTTTAAAAAGTTCTCTAACTAAGAAAACTTCACCGCTATTCAGTTCCTTTACCTCTTGTATAGCATATTCTAATAATTGGTTCACATTCATATATTTATTCTCCTAACAACGTTGTTAATAACTATTATAAATAATGTTTATTAAATGGTCAAGATTTCTTCTCCAATCATCGCAATGTTTTTACCAGGCTGCAAAGGCTAATATTCCTTTGCAGCCTGTAATCAGTTACTTATCGGCATCAGGCATAAAAACCATGCTCCTCAATGCCTTTTTCCAGAATACAGTTAATCAGTTCCTCAAGCTCCACGTTGTTAATCTCGCTGACAACGATCAGCTTTGCAAGGGTATCCTTCGAAACGGATACCGCATAACGCTCCTCATCTGCTCGAAGCTCATGGACACAGATGCCAAGTCCCTCTGCAATCTTGCACATAACACCAAGTTCTGGCTCCTTAACCCCTGCCATAATGTCAAGAATTGTTCTCTCCGGCACACCGGAAATTCTAGCAAGCTCCGCAATCCCGATTTCTTCCTCTTTCATCACATTTAATAACTTATCTCCTGTTGTATACATATCCCACTCCTCCTATATTACGGCTTCCTTTTTCTTTTCCGGTGCAGAATGCTCTTTCCCGGCATTCATCTTAATAACAGCATCCTTCTTCTCCGCAAGTTTCTCCTTTACTGAAACACGCTCATGGCGGTTATCTCTTTTTTCCTCTTTTTGCTTGGCACGTTCCTCTGCCCGGTCACTGCGGAACAGTTCATGTTCTTTGGCATCATACTCATACACATGATCCGAAAGTCGTTCTCCCGGCGCCACCTGTGTTTGATTTACTTCCTGCACCATCTGCTCAAGTTCTTTAAACTCCATTCCCGCATCTTTCGGTATAATCAGCATTTCATGGATTGAAGAAGGCAGCATGTAAAAATCTCCTACCTTCTCAGCAATCTCCTGTCTGATATCATCATTTAGTATTGCAGCCGCACCATTTACTTTTGTATCATTTGTCAGCACATACATGGTATCGGGAATATCCGGCATCATCTGCATTGCCATTTCTTTTGCTTCATCCATACCCACATTTTGTTCTCTTGCAATATCAACTGCAATCATCTCCGCAACCGTCTCATTCATTCCTTTGAAACTATGTGGCTGCAAAGTATCCATATTCTGCAATGCCTGGTCATGCAGTTCTTCAAGTGTGATTCCATATCCATCCATCAGATTATCTGTAATGGTAATGGTCGCAGTTCCTTCTCCTGTTTTATCCATTAAAATCTGATACACAACTGCTAAATCTTCCAGCTTGGAGTACGGTTTATCCTGAAGGAACTGCTGATTTGCTTCCTCGTTGATCAGCTTACATACAATTTTTTCCTTAATCTTGTCAAAATCGGTAACTGCCGATACATCTATATCATGATCTATATAATGTGACTGATACACACTTGCAATCTGAGCTAGCACATCATCCAATTCAGCACCATCCTGTATCTGCTCAAAATATGGATTCAGATAAATGGTAGGTGCAATATTACTTTCTTCTGTTCTTACCATCAGACCGTCCAGAACACAGTCATTATTCTTTACAATCTGATTGACCTCAACTGCAGCATCTGCAAACTTTTCAGGAAGAAAATCCTGTATCTGTTCTTTTACCTGTTCTACAAAATCTCTGTATTCCATTACTTTCTCTCTCCCTTCTTGGTGTCATTCTGTGATTTCTCTGTCAGCTTTGATACTGTGGCACCATACATTTTGTACCTCTTCATCATGTTTCTCTGGCTTGTTACATTGATTTCTTTTTCTAACTGCTTCATTCTGGCTTTCCTCCCTACTCTGCTTTTCTTCCAAATGAAAATGTATCTTCTTTTTCCTTTTTCGGGGCAAATCTGCCTTTGACTTCCAAAAGCCTTTTTTCCATAATGGAAAACATGGCTTCCACCTGCTCCTGTGTATACTCATAATTGGTGCGGTTGGAAAGGTTCTCAAGCCTGCCGATTGCATCAATGACCTTGTTCACACGATACTCCCCAAGACGGACAAACTTGTCCGCCTTGCTCTCATTGTCCTGTACTTTCTTTGTTTCTTCTGCTCCCATTGTTACGTCCTCCTTTTATTTTTTCTTTCCTGTAAATTTCCTTTTGGGAAACTCCATGACAAACTTAAACTGCACACCGGACTTTTCTTCTCCGTCCTTTGTGTAGTGGTATTCTTCCGTACCGCTCGGAATGATATAGGCATCGTATTTCTTGCCCGCCTTGCTCGTCAGCCCCTTTAACAGTGTCTTTTTCCCGGCAAGCAGGCTTTCCACCTGTTCATCCGACAGGGCAACGCCCATGATCCGGCTTACATTCATGCCGCACTTATTCTTACAGAAAGCTCCGTATTTTCCCTTTACTACTTCTCCGCCGCAATTCGGACATTTACCAAGTACCTTCTGCTCCTGTGCAAACATCTTTTTCTGCTCGTCACTGACTTCGTGGTAGGTGTGGATTAAGTCAGATACCATTGTTTCAATATCTGCCATAAAGTCCTCACGCTCCATCTCTCCCTTTGCAACAAGGGTAAGGGCATTTTCCCAATCAGCGGTAAGTTTCGGTGACTTCACCACATCGGGAAGCACCGTAATCAGCTTCATTCCGTCCTCTGTGGGGATCATCTGCTTTTTCTCACGCTTCACGAAACCGTCCTTGACTAACTTCTCTATAATGTCTGCTCTGGTGGCAGGTGTACCGAGTCCTTTGCGCTCCACATCGTCACTCATGTCCTCGTTTCCGGCTCGCTCCATTGCAGACAAAAGGGAATCTTCCGTATAGTGCTTCGGCGGTGTGGTGTAATGCTCGCTGATCTTCGTCTGCACCCCGTCAAAGGTCTGCCCCTCGGAAAGCTCCGGCAGTTTCTTATCCTCCTGCTCCTTATCTTCCAGTGTCTTAAAAGAGCGCTTAAAGGCATCTTCAAAATCTTTCCACCCGTTTTTTAAAACCGACTTGCCGGAAGTGGCAAAGGTGTAACCACCACAGGCAAGCTCTGCTTTAACCGTTTCATAAAGATGTTTCTCCCCCGTAGCACACAGCAGTCTGTTGGCCACAAGGGATAAAATCTTTCGCTCCGTTTCCGGCAGTGCTGCAAGGTCAGCTTTGGCAATCTCCATTGTGGGGATAATCGCATGGTGGTCTGTAACCTTTTTGCTGTTTAACACACGCTTAATATCCGGATTGAACATCCTATTTTCCTCAAACAATATGGAACCAAAAATTGCTTCAATCACATTTCCGGCTGTCTGCTCCATATCGTCAGACAAATACTGGCTGTCCGTTCTCGGATAGGTACACAGCTTCTTTTCATAAAGGCTCTGGGTGTACTCCAAAGTCTGCTTTGCAGTAAAACCAAATAAGCGGTTGGCATCCCTCTGGAGCGTGGTAAGGTCATAGAGCTTCGGCGGTGCCACCGTCTTTTCTTCCTTTGCCACAGACGTAACAAGAGCCTGTCCGTTCAGACAAGCTCCTGCAACATTTTCTGCTTCTGTTTTACTGTCAATCCTCTCTGTGACCGCATCCACGCCGCCGCAGAGGATATGAGCCATAAAATACTGCTCTTTCTTGAAATTCATAATCTTTGCTTCACGTTCCACAAGCATTGCAAGGGTAGGTGTCTGTACCCTGCCCACCTTTAACACCTTGCCGCCATATAAAACGGTAAAAAGCCTTGTACCGTTGATACCCACAAGCCAGTCCGCTTCCTGTCTGCAAAGTGCGGAATGGTATAAATGATCATAGTCACTTCCCGGCTTTAAGTTCTCAAAGCCTTCCCTTATGGCACTTTCCTCCATAGATGAAATCCATAAGCGTTTCATCGGTTTGCTACATCCCGCCTGTTCATACACCAAACGGAAGATAAGCTCTCCTTCCCGTCCTGCATCTGTTGGTTAGTTGGAATAGGTGACTTAGGAAATATCCATTATTCAAGGGTTTCCAGTGCCCCTATGAATTTGTAATGGATTGTAAGTCGTTGAATTTTCTCCCCGTTTATTTCTACGGGTTCAGAAATTAGAATTTTGTCTATGAGTTGATGTACTATCTTGTAATTGAGTTCCGTTATCCCTGCATATCCGCTGATTTGCTCCGCAAACTGCTCAATGGAAGATAACTGTTCCCTGTCCGCTGTGGCACTTTTTTCAAGTTCCTTTATCTTCGCTGACAGTTCCTCCTGCTCGCTGTCATAACGTGCCGACAACATCTGAAAACGCTTCTCCGTTATCAGCTTTCTTGTCATGTCCTCGTACAGCTTGGCATACAGATTTTCAATTTCCGACACTCGCTGTTTATACTGCCTTAGTTCCTTTTTCTGCTGTTCCCTATCCGCCGACAGTTGGACATTCAGACGCTCGGCAATTTCTGTTACCATGGCTTTCCTGTCCGCTAATGCCTGTCCTGCGTGTCTTTGAATATCCGCGAGCACTACCTCATGTACTGTCCTTGCCTCAATGTTATGTGCTGAACAAGCTTTTTTCCCGAACTTACGGTACTTGGTACAGCAATAAAAGGTTTTGTCCAAAACATTATTGCGCTTTCTTTTGTTCTCCACCTTTGCAAGCATGGCACTTCCACAATCAGCACATTTGATAATCCCTCGGAAAATGTTGTCATATCCGTTTGTACTGTCACCGATAATGGGTGGTCTTTCTGCCATGATTTTCTGCACATTATCCCACCTGCTCTGTTCAATAATCGGCTCGTGTGTGCCATATACGATTTCACGCTCCGCAAACGGGATATACTCTCTTTTCTTTGAGCGCATGGTCTTGGTCGGTCTTTCTGCTACAGTCAGATTTCCTGCATAGACAGGATTGTGTAAAATCTTGCTGACATAGGCAGTGTCCCAGTCATACATCTTTTCCTCGTCATTGAACCGTTCAAACAGTTCATTCTTGTAAAAGCTCGGTTTCAAGACCTTTGCCTGACGCAATCGGTTACAGATGGTATGAAGCCCCACGCCCTCCTCGGCTATCGAAAAAATCAGTTCCACAACGGGTGCTGTCACTTCATCTATGACAAGGTGGTTATGGTCGTTTTCGTCTTTCCGATACCCAAAAGGTGGGGTAGTTGCCATATACTTTCCCTGTAACCGTCTTGTACGGAGTGCACTCTTGATTTTCCTTGAAGTGTCCTTTGCGTACATTTCATTGATAATGTTGCGGAACGGGGTAATATCCATTTGAGTGTTGTCTATGGAGTCCACTCCGTCATTGATTGCAATGTAGCGCACATTGTGGTTCGGAAAGAATACCTCGATATATGTTCCCGTTTCAAGGTAATTTCTCCCCAGACGTGACAGGTCTTTTGTGATGAGTGTTGCAACTTCCCCATTGCGTATATCCTCAATAAGCTGTCGGAACGCAGGACGGTCATAATTCGTACCGCTGTAACCGTCATCAACGTAGAAGCGACAGTTAAGAAAGCCATTGCGCTTTGCATACTCTTTCAGCATGGTTTTCTGTGTACTTATGCTCATGCTCTCGTTGTTCGTACCGTCGTCTTTGGAAAGCCTGCAATATAAAGCAGTGATTTTGTCGTTATTTAGTTTTGCCCTTTTCATGTCGTCCTCCTTAATGAAAAGGGACTTCCTCAACCCTTATTATACTATATTCCCTTTTCCATTTCCACCACTAACTGGCGTTGCTTTGTGCCATATCCTTAACCTTTTTCGTTATCTGTTCCTCGGCGATCCGCTTGAATACCGTTTCCATTTTTTCAGTGCCTACATAATGTCTTTCCACAACAATTTTTGTGGGTTTCTGTTGTCGGCAGGCTCGTTGTCCCGCCTTACTGTTTTTACTCATAGATCTGCTCCTTTGCATAAAAATAGAGCGCATAGATTGTGTTTCTATACGCTCTGACGCTGTGTTGCTTATTTTATTGCGATTATATTTACAATTCTTTCTCCCTATGTTTGGTCTTGTACTGTTGTTCCCCTTGCTGTCGGCTCTCATTCTGAAGCTCTCTCGCAAGGTTCTTCCTGTTGTAACTAATTACCTCGGCATAGGCTAACTCTGTGGCGGTTTTGCTCTGCTCTTTGCTGATACTGTCATACTCGGCTTGCAAAGACTGCATTTCTGCTTTCCACTGCTTCGGGGTTATCTTCTCTCCCTGCTGTAAAAGGTTCTGCATACGCTCCTTTAGTTCGGGGTACTTGGCAAGGCTTTCTTTATTCTCCTTGTCATACTTCATTTTTGCAAGTCCTTTAAGGGATTGGCTCTCTTTATAAGTGGCTTGGATTGGGGCATAAAGAGCATACATTTTTGACAATTCCTTTAATCGGCTTAGCTTCTGCCCCTTTGATAAATGTACCGTTTCAAGCTGTCGGTATTTCTGTTCCCTGTCGGCTGTAAACTTGGCAAGGTTCTCAAAGCTGTCTATCTTTCTTGAAACAATGAATTTCTCCGCATTGTCGGCTGACTGTAAGGCTGTTCTGTCGGATATTTTTCTTAGATATTTTCCGCTGACAATCGGCAAGTCCAATCTGCCCTTCCGTTTCGCCACTTTTGCAATCATTTCCATGACTTCATTCTTCACATTGACTGCAACCTCTTTCAGACCAGAATACTGTATGCTCCGTACTTCCTGCTTGGCAAGTTCAAGCATTTCTTTTGCCTGTTCCAACAGCACGTTGCCCCTGATGATTTCCCGATTGATGTTTCCCCTCTCGGTCTGTATGCCCTTGCGTTCTAAAGCATTTGCAACCGCACCGATATGGATTGTCGGTTCTTTATCAATTCCCTGCTCCTTAAAGGAGCGGTGTTCCCAATGCACCGCAATTCCCAACTGCTCATTGGTGGCATTGATTGTGTCAGCTAAATCCCTGCGCCACATCATTGCATTTTCCCTGCTGTTCCAGTCGGTACTTTCTACGGTTTGACATTTCCACTGTTTACGGTTACGCTTATCCACTTTCTGTTGTCCTGTCTTTTTATCAATGAGAGGAATACGCTCCCCATTTTCGTCAAGGACATAGACCTTTTTGGTTTTTGCTCCCCACTCCCCGTTTTCCGTAAGAGGACGCATGGTAAGCAGCACATGAATATGAAGATTGCGTTGCCCTTTGTCGTTCTCGCTGTCATGGATTGCCCAATCTACACACATTCCCTTATCAACAAAATTTCTCTGCACATAATCCCTCACGACTTCCTCCGCAAGCTCATAACTCCACTCATTGGGAAGTGACGCTTTTAACATTCTTGCAAGCTGTGATTTCTGCCCTTTCTCCGACAGTTCCACAGCATTCCACAAGGTAGCTCTGTCTGCATATTCTTTCGGTGCATTTTGTGGCAGACTGATTTCGCTGTGTACTAAATCCTCATGGTATTTTGGTCGATAAGTCTGTCCGTCATATTCACTTACAAGAATGCTCCTGCTGATGTAGGAAGCCTTTTCCACTGCCGACTGCCCTTTGCTCCGTTTAACTATGGAAAAACGTGTGCTTGCCTGTTTCGTGATATTAGCCATACGAAGCACCTACATTCTGCCAACGGGGTAGTGGGATGCACTCATAAACTTTGTGGGCAGATAAAAGCTGCACTTTGGCTTTTGTCTGAACGCAAAGTACACAAAAGGGTAGGTGCGTTCTTTGCACCGCAGGGGAAGCGTAGCGTCCCCTGTTGGCTGTCGCAAGACAGACAATGCTCTCCGCAGGAGTCCCCGAAGGGCGCACATACCACCTCTGGTGGTATATCTGTGCGCACCCCGTAAACGGGGTGAATAAGTTACCTCGGCTTTTCAGCTTCTTTGCTCCTGTCATCCAGTATCGCCCTCGCTTTCATTTTCGGCATTGAAAATTGTGCTTTGTGTTGAAATACTTTCCCTGCTTTCTGACTTGATTTTAGCGATAATCTGCTGACACTCCCTTGTCTGCAATGCAACTGATAAAATACGGTTTAACTCGTCCTCGTCATATTGGTAGCAGTCGGGAAAATACTTCACGATAATACCGCCCATGATGTACTTGTGGTGATTTTCCGCTTTCCGCTTTTTCTCGTTCTGCTTCTTCTTTTCGTTGGCTACTCGCTGTTTTGCCTGTTCCAATGCTTGTAATGCTTTTTCTAAATTTCTGCTAGCTTCATTCTTGCTTTCAATCATTTTGATACCTTTCCTTTCTGTGATAAGTTGATAGTTACTGGAAATAAAAAAGGTAGCTGATTGTCTGTTAAGATAATCGCTACCAAAAGGTAAACAATATTTAGTTTCGTCCATAAATTATTTCATCTTTTCCCACCATGAGCTGGATAATACAATATCCCATATACTATTAGACACAATCGGTTTCAAAAAAACTCCAATCAAAAGCATAGCTACTAAAATAACGAGAGGTTCATATCGTAACACATCTTCTTTATTATCGCCTAATCTTATAGGTAATTTAAAAGACAATCTTTTGCTTATATAATAGCCTATAACTGTTCCTGCTGTATTAGTAATTAAATCATCAATATCTGTAAGTCTAAAAGTAAATATCTGTAATATTTCGATACAGACTGATAATGCTAATCCCATGAAAAACATTGTTTTTATGGAACGATAATTCTTCCAAATAGCAGGTACTAAAAATCCCATTGGTATAAATAAAATAATATTTAAAATGGTGTTTTTGATATACTCAAGTGGACTATTTACAATGTCTATTAGTGGTATCAGATTAAAGCCAAAATCAACTTTGAATGTACCAACCGTAGGTATACCCACAACTGAAAAAACCGCTATTGAATATAATGCAAATATAAATACTGCAATAAATTGATTAAAATTACGTTGTCTAAATATTGCATACCGTAAAATTATTACAGCAGGAATAACAAAAATGATTGATGAAATGCAATCTATTCCAATAGATAATAAACGTATCATTTCTTCTGACCTCCAAATTTCATAATGTTATAAGTTTATCATACTCTCGATTACAATTCCATTGATATTTACTTAATATTTGTTTAAATCCTTTTATTCCGTTCAATCATCATCTGCCTTGCCCGTTCCCTCTGCTCCATGCTGACCGCCCTCGGCTTGCGGTAGCTGACGTAGGATTTTGGTAACGAATAGGTCTTAGATAACTCGTCCTGCTTCATCAGTTTGTATGTAGTGGGGAAGTCGGCAACCAACGTGTCAAGTTTCCGCATGACTGCCTTATCCCTTGTGTAAATGGTGGCGGTCTGCTCCCCTGCATTGTAGCTGACAATGGTTTCCTGTTCATATCGTGACAGCTTCATAGCTCCATGCCTGCCTTTCCTTTTCTGCCAATCCTGTTCTGTTTTCCCTCGGTAATTGTCGGCTTTTTTAATTGTTTCTCTGCCTTTGACAATCTTACCTTGATGGAGTGGTCACGCTCTGTCAGTTTTCGTCTTTTTGTGGTGGCTGTCAACTCCGCACACGTTTCTTCTGACAAGACATTTAATTTCTTCAAAGTGCTACATACAATCTGCTTGGTGTCATTGTCCTTTATCTGTGGCAGGATTGCGGATAAATGAGCGCATGTTTCTGCTTTGCTCTGTTCCCCAAACTGATAGATAAGATTGATTTCATCAGCAGTAAAGGGTATCTGCATATTTGCGTCCTTACATAGGCGTTCCACACCCACGCATTTAGGGATATTCCTTGTCAGTTCATAATTATCCCTTGCTGTTATTGTTCCATGGCTGTCGGTCTGTCTTACCTCCACATCATGCTGGCTTTTCTGCTCCAACACAAGCCACTGGTATCTGTCATTCTCTTTTGTGAATACGGTCTGATTGCTGTCAGAATAGCGGTCACTGCGAATATATCTGTCTGTGATGCTGTAATAGTCTACAATCTGTTGTTCTTGCCTTTTATTCATGGTCTTTGCCCTCCTGTGGTGGTACATCTATGGTTAGATGTATAAGTATTGATTGATAGGATTGATTGATAAGATAACTAACATCATTCTCTATCTCTCTGTCTTTTACTTTTCTTTGGTTCTTTCTTTTGCTTTTCTGTCTCTCTTTCTCTTGCCTGCCATTGGTGAGTGAAATTGATGCGGTAAGTGATAGCTGTTGCATTTGGTACTGATTTATGATTTTCTCGCCCGCTAGTTATCGCTGGATTAGATAGCGGAATATTGTAGGTGGGTATTTCTTTGCTTTAGGGAATATGATTTCATTTCATACGGTAGTTACCGCATGAAAAAAGGCTATAACCGTTACTGTCATAGCCTTTAAAGGATTGAGGAAGTCCCTTGATTTACTTGTATTTGTTTGTCGCCCCTACGCACTATCCAACATCTGTGGCACATACTACCTCATCCACTCTGCTGTCATGCAAAAGACCATAAAGCACATTGTACTGATCTCTGGTATCCTCCTTGATCTCATACTGCCAATGCTCCGGATTAACGGGAAGGCTCTCGTAAGTCCATTTCTTCCACTGCTCTCCATAGCTTTCCGGTTCTGCAAGCTCGATTAAATGTCCCACGCACCAGCTTACAAGATAACCGCCGCCCTCAAAATATCCGTCCTGTCTGTCTAAGACTCCCAATACATCTGCTATGCTTTTCGCCACACTCGGCTTTTCTGCGATTACTAACTGCATTTATTCGTCCTCCTCATCGTCTTTTTCAAAGAAATCGTCCTCTGTGTCCTCGGTTTCGTCCTCATCTTCCAAGACTTCTTCTTCCTCGTCCTCCTCATCATCTTCATCAATAAACTGCTCTTTCTTTTTCTTGACTACCTTGAAATAGTAGCCTGCGCCGATACCAATGACTGCAATGATGCCAAGCACGATATAGGTTCCCATCGGATTATCGGGCTGTGCGGGCTGTTCTTCCGGTTCCTCGGTACTTTCTTCCGTACTTTCCTCGCCATCCTCCGGTAATTCTTCTGTTTCTTCAGTATCCGTTTCTGTATTATTGTTCGGCAGTGCGCTGTCACTTACCGGGATTGCAGACTCCAGTGCTGCGGAATTTTTCGGAAGTGTCTCGCTGTTATCCGTTGTCGTATTTAACAGGTCATTTTCGCTGATCTCTGTAAGGAAGTAGACCATTTCCTCATCACCGTCCCTGTCGATAATCAGATAAAACACCTTATCACTTGCGGTCTGAATGGTATAAAACTCTTTCCCATTCTCTGACTGCTCTGCATTATTTTCTGCCTGCTCCGAAGCATCTGCTTCCTGCATGGCAGCTTTTTTCTGTTCTGCAAGACTGGTTTCCGATGTGGTATTGCCCTCACTATCCGTTTTCGTATGCTCCGTTACCTGTCCGGTTGCTGAGGAAGGCTTGGTTGCTTCTGCACTGACCGGGAGCTGCTTAGCCGAATCGCTTTCGTTACTGTCCTCCGCTTCCGGATCGGTGTAATACGGATTGGCTGTCTTATAGACCTCCGACATATTTCCGGCATTGTCCATTGCGGAAATGGTAAAATACTGATACCCTGCATCAAACTGTTGCAGACGGA
>OBLI01001923.1_pt1 | contig 18887 bp, 20 predicted proteins | sample 1519701 | NCBI WGS metagenome assembly OBLI01 (sample SAMEA3663005, study PRJEB22513) | pig gut metagenome | biome: pig gut; feature: pig-associated habitat; material: faeces | place: France | collected 2012 | reverse complement strand
TCTGATATGTAGAAAATTCGTATTCTTCTACATATTTCCATGTTTTATATAGCAGGTATTTTTATTGATAAGTATTGTTAAGAGTAAATCATTTGGTCTTGCAGCTGCAATGACTTTAATTTGTTCCGTGGCAGGTATTTTTATAGCAAAATTACCCTATGTTAACTTGATTGGTGCGTTGGTAATTGCACTTTTATTGGGAATTTCACTGCAGGTTTTACCAGTTGGGGTAAGAGAAGAAGCAGCACCAGGGATTGGTTTTATTTCTAATAAGTTTTTGAGATTAGGAATTATTTTACTGGGTTTTAGACTTAATCTTACTAAGTTAGCTGATGCTGGTATTAAAACAATTTTAGTTGCAATGCTAGGGGTAAGTGGAACGATTGTTTTGACTTACTGGCTTAGTAAAAAATTTGGGGCAGAAGATGAACTAGCAGTGTTATCAGCTTGTGGCTGCGGAATTTGTGGAGCAGCTGCTGTAATGGGCGTTTCCCCTCAAATTGAGAGTAGAGATGAAGAACGTAAAAGAGAAAACGAGGTACTTGCTGTTGCGGTAGTTTGTGTGATGGGAACAGTATTTACACTCTTAGAAATTGTGATTAAACCAATGCTTGGGTTAACAGATTCACAATTTGGTATTGTTGCTGGTGGATCTCTTCATGAAATTGCCCATGCTATTGCAGCTGGTAGTGCTTTTGGTGAGGCAAGTTTAGATAGTGCATTAATTATGAAATTATCGCGTGTTTTACTTTTAGCACCAGTCGCTTTAATAATTGGATACTGGTACCAAAGAAGACTGGTAAAAGAAAGTGCGCAAGATCATACACAAGCACCTAAGAAATTACCAATTCCTTGGTTCTTAGGCGGATTTATTTTAACCAGTATTTTAGGTACTTTCTTACCATTCTCACCAGTAGTTTTAGATGGCTTAGTTCAAGCAGCATATGTCTTTTTGGGGATGGCAATGGCCGCTTTAGGTATTTCAGTTAACTTCAGTGTTATCTTCAAACGTGGTGGTACCGTATTTGGGGCTGCTGCAATTAGTTCTACTTGCTTGATGATCTTCATGATTATTATGAGTAAGTTATTCTTTTAAATTAATGATAAAAAGCCGATTGCTTCTTCACCAAGCAATCGGCTTTTTTACATTTGATCATATTTACTCCATTGATCCTGCAATTTTTCAATTAAAGGCATAAGACGAGTTCGGTTTTGCAGGCATAGAACTTTTGATGAGTCACCTCATCTGATAAGGGACGAACGGACCGGTTATTTGGAATGTTAGTTTTACTCATATTTTTAATCTTGGTGAATGTATATCATCAGAATTTAAGTGTATATTGGACCAGTTTCTTGATCATCGGTGGAAGCCTGTTGTTTATTGGTGTTATTTATAGGATTATAAAAATTATCAAGGAATAGTTGGATAATAGATAGCCTTGCTGAGATATAAATTAACTATTTATGATTGATTTTAATAATAGTTCATGATATCTTAATTGTATCAATTGAAATTCACCTTTAGAAAGAAGGGTCGCTGTTGCGTCTTTAATCTTGCAAAACTAAGCATAGTTGAAATTATTCGTTTTCTATTAAAGGGATGAACTATGCACTTTTGACAAGATTATTAGACGGACATGATCTTCTTTTAATACGTAAAAACATGAAGAGTCTGTACTTGTCATAAGTGCAGGCTCTTTTTTCGAGGTGATTTAAATGGGTAGTATTAAAATTTCGAATGTATCATTTAGGTATGAAGATAGCAGCAACCATATTTTTAATAATTTAAATCTAGACTTAGATAGCTCTTGGAAGTTAGGATTAGTTGGTAGAAATGGACGAGGAAAAACAACTTTTCTTAATCTTTTACAGGGAAAATTAGTTGGAAGAGGTGAAATTCAAACTAAATTGAATTTTTCCTATTATCCAATTAGGATTAAGGATCCAGCTAATATCACTTTATACGAATTACAAGATCAAATTATGTTTGAACAATGGAAACTAGAGCGTGAGCTGAATTTAATGCACGTTGATTCAAATTTAATCTGGCAGTCATTTAATACTTTAAGCGGCGGAGAACAGACCAAAATTTTATTAGCCTTATCATTTATTGATGAGAATTCTTTTCCTCTTATTGATGAGCCTACAAATCATTTAGATGAAGAAAGTCGTCAGGAAATCTGTAAATATTTAACTAAGCATCATAAAGGATATATTGTTGTAAGTCATGATCGTAATTTTTTAAATCAAGTAACTGATCATGTGCTAGCAATCGAAAATACTGAAATTCATTTATATCAAGGAAATTATGCAACATATGAACAAATTAAAGAAGCACGTGATGAATTCAATCGTGAAAAGAATGAAAAAATAGCTGGTGAAATTAAAAATTTACATAATCAAAAAGAGCAATTTTATCATTGGGCACAAAAAATAGAAGCTAGAAAAAATTTGGGACAAAAAACACAATATATACTTAACCGTAGAGCTAGAGTAAATAAGGCTGCGATTGGACATGCAGCAGCCAAAATGATGAAGAAATCTATTACACGTAGAAATAGAATGGATAAAAAGATTGAAGAAAAAGAAGGATTGATGGTTAATATTGAAGATATACCAAAATTAACGATGAATTTTCAATCTAATTATCATTCCGCTTTTTTAAAATTCTTATTGAATAAGGTCTCAGCAAATAGTAATGGGAGATGCGAGCTAACTAATGGATTAAGAATTTCGTATTTACCACAAGATTTAACAATATATCAAGGGAGTTTAAAGAATTTTGCGCTTCATCAAAAATTGTCTTATGAGGATTTGCTTAATATTTTGAAGAAGATGGGCTTTCCTCATACTAACTTTAATGTGCCAATTGAAGAGATGAGTATGGGACAACAGAAAAGAATCGCTTTAGCTAAATCACTACTTGAACCAGCAGATTTGTATTTATGGGATGAACCAGCAAACTATCTAGATGTTTTTAACCAAGATCAATTGATTAACTTACTACAAGAAGTAAAACCAGCTATGCTTTTAATTGACCATGACCAGTATTTTATTGAACAAGTTGCCGATGAAAGAATTAAATTAGCTAACTAAACCATATTAAAAAATGGATAGGGAAAAGAAACCTATCCATTTTTATTTACTTATTTAGATATGTGAAAAAATGATTAATTAAAATTTGAATTTTCTTGTAAAAATAGGGTGAGTACGGTGGTCTAAGTAGGCCGCTTCTTTTGGTGTAATTTCTAAAACTCGCAGATCTTCTTTTGCACCTTCAATATCATCTGCATATATTTCATTTAAATAATCATTTTTTTCAAAAATCTCGTCAATATATTCATGTTCGACATTTTTAATTGTTCCCCGAATCGAAAAGCCACATGAATCCATCGTGCCATCTCCTTTGTACCCATTAATAATCACCTTAGGTTGATGGATCAAATCTTGAAAGAAGGGATTTTGACTAGAGGTAACAATGTAGAGCTTACCATTTTTATTCAAAACTAGATCACAGACTTGAGCAGAAGGTGCACCATGATGTGTCGTAGCAACATCAACATTGTGAACTTCATTAGTCGCAAATTCTAAGAATTCTTCATTACTAGTTTGATTATTTAAGATACTAACCATGTCTATTCCTCGCTTAAATTTATTTTTATTCAAGTTCTATTATAGAATGGATTTGTGATATATCTATATTAGAAGTATTTGATTCGAAGTTTTCCATAATTATATTTACTTGAAAGTATGATGGCTTGTAAGTATACTTTTAATTTGTAAGTAGATATACAACCTATATTGAAAGAAGGAAGATTGCTGTGGCAGAAGAAAAATATTACGGTGCAAATGCAATTGTTGATAGCTTAATTAATCATGATGTTAAATTTGTCTTTGGAATTCCAGGTGCCAAAATTGATCGAGTATTTGAATTACTTGAACATTCTAAAGATCCACGGACACCTAAATTTATTTTAACTCGGCACGAACAAAATGCGGCCTTCATGGCGGCGGGAGTAGGAAGGATTACGGGAAAACCAGGTGTTGTCCTTACTACTTCAGGTCCAGGGGCATCAAATTTAGCAACTGGCTTAGTAACTGCTACAGCAGAAGGTGATCCAGTACTAGCTATTTCTGGTCAAGTGCAGCGAACAGATCTTCTGCGTTTAACTCACCAAAGCATGAAAAACGCAGCTTTGTTTGCACCTATTACAAAATATAGTGCCGAAGTTCAAGAACCTGAGAACATTTCTGAGGTGATTGCTAACGCATATCAAGAAGCAGAAGCATCTAAGCAAGGGGCAAGTTTTGTTTCTGTTCCACAAGATGTCACTGATGCAGAAGTAAAGACGAGCGTGATCGCGCCACTTGAGCCTCCGAAGCTAGGCCCAGCTAGTCCAATTGAATCAACTTTACTTTCACAGCGTATTAAAGCCGCAAAGCTTCCTGTACTTTTGTTAGGAATGCGGGCATCTGATCCAGAGACTACCAGAGCTATCAGACGTTTAATTGCGGAAACTCATCTACCTGTAGTTGAAACTTTTCAAGGGGCTGGAATTATTCCACGTGAATTAGAGGATGATTTCTTCGGTCGTGTAGGTTTGTTTAGAAACCAACCAGGTGATCAATTGCTTAAAAAGAGTGATCTGGTTATTGCAATTGGTTATGATCCAATTGAATATGAGCCTCGAAACTGGAATTCTGATCGAAGCGCAAATATTGTTGTAATTGATTCTATGCGGGCAGAAATTGATAAAAATTATCAGCCTGAACGAGAATTGGTTGGAGATATTTCTCAAACTTTAGACTTTCTCTTACCATATATGAAAGGCTATTCCATGCCAAGTGAATCTAAAGAGTATCTTGATTCATTACGTAAAACCCTGCAAAAACGTGATACTCCACCAGTTGTGACTAAGGATCAAGTGAAGAGTCATCCCTTGAGTATTATCCAAGCTCTGCAAGACAGAGTTACCGATGACATGACGGTAACAGTAGATGTGGGTAGTTTTTACATTTGGATGGCGCGACACTTCAGAAGTTATGAACCACGGCATTTGCTTTTTAGTAACGGAATGCAGACACTTGGAGTCGCTCTTCCTTGGGCAGTCGCAGCAGCTTTGGTAAGACCAAATACAAAAATTGTTTCCGTTTCTGGGGATGGGGGATTCATGTTCTCCTCACAAGATTTAGAGACTGCTGTTAGATTAGGTTTGAATATTGTCCATATTATCTGGAATGATGGAAATTATGACATGGTTAAATTCCAAGAAGAATTGAAGTATGGCGATTCAGCAGCTGTTAAATTTGGCCCTGTAGACTTTGTTAAATATGCAGAAAGTTTTGGTGCTAAGGGCTACCGTGTAGAGAAGGCGGCTGATTTAGATAAGGTTTTGGATAAGGCCTTTAAAGAAGATGGACCAACTGTTGTTGATATACCGGTTGATTATAGTTTTAATCAAGAATTAGGAAAGACAATCTTAGAGGACCAACTGCATTAATGGAAGGTAGAAAAATTATGACAAAATATGAAAGAAAGGTTTATCAGCATGGTACTTTGGGGATGCTCGTGCCAGGATTGTTTGAAGGGACAATGACAGTTGCAGATCTGTTAAAACACGGTGACTGGGGCATTGGAACAGCTAGCGGCCTTGATGGTGAAATGATTTTACTTGATCATGTACCGTATTTAGCTCAAAGCAATGGTGAAATTAGAATCTTAAAACCAGAAGAAAAGGTCCCATTTGCGACAGTTCATTTTGAAGAGATAAAAGATAGTTTTAAGGTCGAAAATTTAACTCAAAAAGAATTAGAAGATAAGATTTTAGCTGACTATCCTTATAAAAATGTCTTTTTTGCAGTTAAAATTGTAGGGAATTTTTCAACTGTTAAAACAAGAGTAGTTGAAAAGCAGACAAGACCTTACAAGACTTTATTGCAAGTAGCAAATGAACAAGCCGTTTTTGAATCTACTGATGTTTCTGGTACAGTTATAGGTTATTTTGCACCGAAGATGTTCCAAGGTATGGCTGCTGCTGGATACCATTTACATTTTTTAGCAGATAATAAATCAATTGGTGGACACTTATTAGACTTCAAGATAAAAGAAGCAACTGTTTATTTACAGCCATTTACTACTATTGAGCAGCATTTGCCAATGGATAATCAGGAATTTTTGAACAAAGATTTGGATATTGCTGATATGCATGATCAAATCCAAAAGGCTGAAGGATAAAAAAGCAGATCATTACCGTTAATTATGGTAGTGATCTGCTTTTTTATAATTTATGATTTAACTGCTTTACTTGGACTTTTACTTGATGATAGATACATAGCCAAATAATTAAGTATCCGATGATATACAGTGCCGTAAAAACTAGAAATGGGATAATTTGTAACTCGATCCAATTGTTAAAAACATAAAAGAGAAGGTAGTCAACGTAAATTACAATCGCATCAATCATAGTTGCAAGTCCAAGAGAGATTTTTTCAACTTTAAAGACTGCACTAATACCGCCAGCGATAAAGGCTAGTAATAGACTGGAAAGAATATTTTTATTTACGTTTTGAATTGAAATAGTATGGAAGTTAAATGCAAAACAAAAGATTGCAGAAGCAACTACTCCTGAAGAAGTAACTCGTGCTCAAGAAGAAGGAGTTAAGAACATTAATAATATTAACGTTCCAACTACTTCTCCAGCTAAGGACGCAGCGAATGCTGCAATTGATCAGGCTTTGAAGAACAAGAAGGATGAAATCAATAACGCAACTAACATTTCTTCTGAAGAAAAGACTGATTTAATTAAACAAGCAACTGAAGCTGCAAATATTGCTAAAGACAACATCAACAATGCAACTACTAATTCAGAAGTTGAAACTGCTCAAGTTGATGGTGAAAAAGCTATTGCGGACGTTACTGTTCCAGGTTTATCTGACATCAAGAAGGAAAGTATTGATCTTATCAACAAAGCCTTAAATGAAAAGCAAGATGAAATCAATAACGCTTCTAACTTGAGTCAAGATGAAAAGCAAGAGCTTATTGATCAAGCAAAGAAGATTGCTACTGAAGCAATTAATGAAATCAATAATGCTCAAACTAATGATGAAGCTAAGGAAGCTGCAGATACTGGAGTTAAGAACATTGAAAATGTTTCAATTCCAAGTATTGAAGATGCTAAGAAGAATGCAACTCAAGCAATTGATGATGCTTTGAATTCTAAGAAGAATGAAATTAACAACGCATCTAACTTAACTGATTCAGAAAAGACTGATTTAATCAATCAAGCAACTGAAATTGCCAAGGCTGCTAAGGATGCTAAGGATGCTATCAACAGTGCAACGACTAATACTGCAGTTGAAGCTGCCGAAGATAAAGGTGTTGCTGATATTAACAACATTCACTTCACTAACTTAGACGATTCTAAGAAGGCAGCAAATAGCGCAATTGAAGATGCTTTGAACACTAAGAAGGATGAAATTAATAATGCATCTAACTTAAGTGATTCAGAAAAAGCTAAGTTAATCAATCAAGCAACTGAAATTGCCAAGGCTGCTAAGGATGCTATCAACAATGCAACTACTAATTCAGCTGTTACTGCGGCAGAAAACAAGGGAATTGAAGATATTGCAAATGTTAATGTTCCAAGTTTAACTGAAACTAAACAGGCAGCAATTGACGCAATTAAACAAGTTCAAAATGCTAAGAACAGTCAAATTGAAGAAGCTAAGAATCTAAGTGCAGATGAACAAAAGAACTTAATTGATCAAGTGAATAAGATTGCTCAAGACGCAATTAATAAGCTTAACGATCCAGCAACAACTACAAATGAAGTTATTACTGACACTCGTGATAAGGCAATTGATCAAATTACTAACTTGTTCATTCCAACCTTAGATAGTGTCCAAAAAGATGCTCAAGAAGCAATTAACTCTGCTAAGGAAGCTAAGATTGACGAAATCAATAAGGCCGATAATTTAACTGATCAAATGAAGCAAAACTTAATTGACCAAGTAGATCAAGTTGCTGATAATGCTACTAAGGCCATTAATAATGCTCAAACAAATGATGATGTTAAAGAAGCAGAAACCAAGGGCTTAGAAGACATTAATAGTATTCAAGTTCCAAGCTTAGTTGAAAGTAAGGATGATGCTATTAAGGAAATCGATGATGCTTTGAAGAAGAAGACTGATGAGATCAATGCAGCTGATCTTGATCAAAAGCAAAAAGACGAATTAATCAGTCAAATTACTGATATTGCTACAGAGACTAAGGCCAAGGTATTCAATGCTACAACTAATGCAGAAGTTGATGCTGAAGCCAAAGCTGGTATTAAAGCCATCGAAGCTGTGAAGATTCCAGCTCGTATTGCTGACAACAGCAATGCTGAAAGTCATAATTCTTCAACTAATGTAACTCCAGATCACAATAATGAAGAAAACAATAATGCTCAGAATACTAACCAAGTAAGCACTAATACTGAGAGTGAAAGTAAGGAACAAACTGTAATTACAAATTCAGTTCAACCTAAGAGAAATGCTGTTCGTCATAAGAATGGCGCTCCAGTAACCAAGAAGGCTACTTTACCACAAACTGGTAAGAAGGATAACTCTAACTTAACGTTAGCAGGAGCTGCACTTCTTGGTTTAGCAGGTGTATTCTCATTGTTTGGATTAGGAGACAAGAGAAAAAAGAATAAATAGTCAACATCGTTGATACGAAAAAGAGCGATACTCCCTAAAGTGGAATATCGCCTTTTTTGTTTGGAAATGTAATAAAGGCAGAAGCATTTAATTGTGCTTCTGCCTTTATTACATGATTTTATTACGCTTAACTGGAAATAAAAAAGAAATAACTGGTATAACTACATAAAGAATCATGGCAAGTCTAGGAAGAACAAACGATAGACCAATGAGAACAATATTTAAAAATAAGGTGACAGCAACCTTTCTAATAAAAGATCGACTGATAATAATGTTCATGATTTGGGAATATTTCGCCGTCTTCTTAGCATCAAAATATTGAATCAAATATTCTAAAATTTTAGCAATTAAAAAAACTACTCCAAAATTAGCTACCGCAAATGTTGAACTTTCTGCCATAATCCATTTTGTCATTACTGGAAGTAGAGAAAGGTCGGCTAAGAAAAAGAAATCTAAAACAGCTATTGTTTTCGAAGGCTTAAATATATAGTAGGAAAAAGCTAAATGCAGATCATACCAAAAATCCGCCACGATGAAGAATGTAATTAAAAATACAATAATATTTGCGAGAAATTGTCCATAGTGGATTTCATTAATAGCTGGCTGGATTTCTAATACAATAATTGTAATAATGATTGCCATTACTCCATCGTTGAAAGCTTGCAGGTGTTCACGCAGGCTTTCTGGTTCTTCTTCTTGTGCTTGAATAAGTTCTTGACGAACAGTTTTTAATTTCTCTTTTTCTTGCTTTGAAAAATCGTTAAAAGTATGTTCTTTTCTATTTCTTCTTTTCATTTTATCTTTCCTTACAATTTACTAACATTAGCATTTTACAATATTTAAAGATTGTTATTAAGATGGAAATAAATAAAATATACATTTAAGCTATAGAGATTGATACATTTTGAATCTTAAACGGTTAAAAATTTTTCTTTTAAAATAAATTTAGTAAAGAAAGGAATGTTTTTATGTCTATTTTTGATGAAACTTTAACTATGAATAATGGTTTAAAAATTCCTAAGATGGTACTTGGAGTATGGAAGATTCCGGATGATCAGCAGTTGAAGAAGCAATTAAGATTGGATATCGCCATATCGATACTGTTTAGGCTTATGGGAATGAACGAGGAGTAGGTGAAGGAGTAAGAAACTCAGGAATTGCTCGGGACAAAATTTTTATTAATTCAAAAGTCGCTGCTGAAATAAAAGATTATAAAAAGACAAAAGCATCGATTGATGAGACTTTAGAGAAGATGGGATTAAATTATCTAGATATGATGATTATTCATAATTCTCAACTTTGGAGTGAAGTAAATCAATCAACGGATCGTCACTTTGAAGGAAATCTTGAAACTTGGCGTGCCATGGAAGACGCTGTAAAAGAAGATTTAGATAATTTAATGCAGAATAGTTCTACTAACCTGCTGTTAATCAAATTTTAGTTCACATTTTTTCTTGCAAGAGTCTAGCAAAAAGAGCAATATTTTTACTATAGACTATTAAAGATAGAGGGGAAGTTAATGCTTAAGAATATTATTTTTGACTTTGGAAATGTCATTATGAACTACAATCCAGATGAGATTTTAAATCATTATGAATTGAGTCCCGAGGATCATGATCTAATTAGAAAAACTATTTTTGAATCTAAAGAGTGGGGCGAAATAGACTCTGGAAAAATTACCGAGGAAGAAGCCACTGAAATTTTTATTAGTAAAGTTCCGGATAAATTAAAAAGTAAGGTTAAGCAAATTATGGTAACTTGGCCAGAAAATGTTGATTTCTATGAGCCAGTTTTTAATTATATGGAGGAACTACGTAAACAAGGCTATAAGATTTACGGTTTATCCAATACGGGAATGCAGTTTGCTAATTTTGTTAAAAATTCTGAGATGGGCAATTATTTTGATGGTTATGTTTTTTCTGCCCAAGAGAAATTAATGAAGCCAGATAGAAGAATATATGAAAGATTAATTGCTCGTTATATTTTAAATCCAGAAGAGAGTATATTTATCGATGATTTAAAAGCAAACACCGATGCAGCAAAGAAGCTTGGTATGTTAGCTTTTACCTTTAAAATTGATAAACTTGGCGAATTACAAGAATATATTTCTAACCATTAAGTAAATTTTAGGTGATTGAAAAATGAAAACAAATGATCAAATTGCAAATTGGGCAATGGATTTGCAGAGCCTAGCGCAAGCCGGATTAAGATATGGCCATGATGTTTTTGATCGTGAACGCTATGAAGAAATTCGGCGTATTGCTGGTGAAATGATGGCTGCTAGGACTGGAATTCCAGAAGAAAAAATTAAAACCTTGTTTCTTGGAGATGAGGGATATCAAACTCCTAAAATTGAGACTCGAGCTGCAATTTTTAAAGATAATAAAATCTTATTAGTTCGTGAAAAAATGTCTCAAGAATGGTCATTGCCCGGCGGCTGGAACGATTATGATCAAACTGTCGCAGATAACTGTGTTAAAGAGGCTTTTGAAGAATCTGGTAGAAAAGTAGAACCAGTTAAAATTATTGCAGTTCAAGATCGTAATCATCATAATAAGCCAATTTTAGCGACTAACGTTACTAAGATTTTCTTTTTATGTAAAGAATTAGGTGGTACATTTACTCCTAATGATGAAACAGATGCTTGTGACTACTTTCCTCTAGACAATTTGCCAAACTTATCTATTGATAGAAACACAGAAGAACAAATTGCAATGTGTTTTGAAGCAAATAATGATCCAAATTGGGATACTAAGTTTGAATAAAAATTTATTACAAATAGCTCCAAGCAGTTTACTTGGAGCTATTTTAAATGTCTATTAAAATAAAAAGAATCAAATTAATATTGAATTTACTATTTAAAAATAATCCTAAAGGTGAGTTGGAAAGCAGGGCGGTAAGATATGGAAAAAACAAAAATTCTTTTAATTGAAGATGAGGAGAGCCTAGCTAGTTTTATTCAACCAGAGCTTGAATTAGAAGGCTATGAGGTAGTCTGGGCTAAAGATGGTAAAGAAGGTCTTGAATTTTTTGAAAAAGAAAAACCAACTTTAATCCTTTTAGATTGGATGTTACCTGTTTATGATGGCATCACTGTCTTAAGAAGAATTAGAAAAGTTAGTGACATTCCTATTATTATGTTAACTGCCCGTAACCAAGCTTCTGACATTAGTAATGCTTTAGATCAAGGCTTAGACGACTATATGACCAAGCCTTTTGAAATAGAAGAACTTTTCGCCCGAATTAGAGTGATTCTTAGAAGATTAGAACGAGAAAAGAGACGGGTTGTCAGTTCTACCTTAGAATTTAGTGTTTTAAAAATTGACTTGGCTTCTCATAAATTTTGGTGCAAGGGTGAGGAAATCTACTTAACTCCAAAAGAATATGCATTGCTATGTGAATTAATGAATGATCCTGAAAAAGTTAAAAGCCGGGATGAATTATTAGATATCGTATGGGGATATGATTTTATCGGTCAAACTAACACAGTTGATGTCTATATAAGAGCGCTGCGAAATAAGTTGGGAAAATATCGTAATTTGATTAAAACAGTTCGTGGATATGGCTATTGCTTAAGAAAGGTGGACGATAATGAATAAAAAAATAAGAACAACTTCCCAACAATTAACACAGTTGTTTCTGACTTTATTCATTATTATTCTCTTCCTAGTTAATTTAGCATTTGCTGGTATTTCAACAGCATTCATTTATAATAATGCTCATGAGCAAGCAGAAGAAGTTATTGATACAGTTAGTGATAATATTAGTGACCACGATGAGCATAAGAATAAAAATGAATGGAAATTATTTCTAAATGCTTATCTTGCTAGACAAAGTAATGATGCGATTTCACTGAAAACTCCTAAGGGCAAGACTGTCTATTCGGAAGATGGGGAAGAATTATTTGAAAAAGTAAAGAATCATAGGAATTACAATAATGTTGTTTTTATGGAAAATAGCGTTTATTATTTACGGACTGCAAATGAAGATGGCTATCGAATTTCTGTGATTTTAAATGTTGACGATCTTTTTACCTTAATTACCCATTTATTACTTGCAATCATTATTTTAAATTTAATTGCCATCATTTGTTCGATTCCTTTAATTAAACGTTTTTCAAGAAAATGGAGTCAGCCACTAGAGAAAATAGATCAAGATATTGAGGCAATTGAACATCAAACCACGGCAAAAAAGAAAGTATTCGTGCCGAAACAACCAGCAGAAATTCACCACTTAGCGCAGTCTTTTAATAAATTGCTAGAGTATCAAGATAAGGCAATTCAGCGTGAACAACAATTTGTTACTGATGCATCTCATGAATTGAAGACGCCGCTTGCTGCAATCCGTGGTCACATTAATTTGATTAAAAGACGCGGTAAAGAACATCCCGAAATTGTCGCAAAGTCCCTCCAATATATTGACTCTGAATCAAGTAGGATGGAAATACTGGTTAATGAACTTTTGGAATTAGGACGAGCTAAGAAACAGCACCAGTCAATTGAGCCCATTGATCTAGTGCCAATAGTTCAAAAAGAGAGTGAAATTCTTGAACGAGAATATAGTACTTGCAGCGTCTATATTTCAAGTCCAACAAAACTTTTCTACCCAATTGAAGTGAAAGATTTCCGCTTAATTATTCATAACTTGTTAGATAATGCAGCTAAGTATTCTCAAAACAATGCCAAAATAAAGGTGGAATTACAGAAGGATAATGGGTACTTAATTTTAAGAGTTAAGGATCAGGGAATTGGTATTAGAAAAGAAAATTATGATAAGATTTTTGATCGTTTTTATCGAGAAGATCAAGCTCACTCTAGTCAGATTAAAGGTACTGGAATTGGCTTAGCTATTGTAAAAGATATTGTCACCAAGTATCATGGAAAAATTAGTGTTTCAGCTAATACTCCTAAAGGGGCGATTTTTGAAATAAAATTACCACTCTAATGATTAAAATGAAAAAATCTTCATTTAATTTATATCTGCTCTTAGTTTTTTCATCCTCGTTTTTTCGTAAACTAAATATATAAAATTAAGCAACAAAAATAAATTTGAAGAAAAAGTGAGGATTCTATTATGAGAACAAACATTAAGAGATTATCATTAGGCGCAGCTGTTTTAGGTTTAGCCTTAGGTGGAACTAGTCTTACTTTAATTAATCAAGCTCAAGCATCTACTGGTGGACAAGCTACGGAACAAACACAAACTTCTAACTCAATCAATCTTTCTCAAAGTGATGCAATTAATAAATTTAATGAAAAATATGGCTCAAAATCAATTAAGGAGATTGAACCAAAGAACAAGAAAAATAAATATATTTATGAAGTAGAGGGCTTTGATTCAGAAAAAGAATATAAAGTTAAAATTGATGCAAGTAGTGGCAAAATTTTAAAAGCTAAGTCAGAAAACTTAGATGCAGATGATAAAGAAGAGGCCTTAGATCTAAATGGCTTAATAAGCCGTAGTGAAGCTACAAAACTTGCCCAAACTAAGGCATCTGGTAAGGCTGTTAAGTGGTCTTTAGAAATGGATGATCAGCAACCAGTTTGGAAAGTTGAATTAAAAGATGGCAATAAAGAAACTGAAGTTAAGATTGATGCTAAAAGTCAAAAAATCTTAAAGACTAAGACTGATGAAGATAAAAAAGATAAGAAAGATAGTGAAAAGAAGGATCAAGTAGATCACAAAGAAAATAGTTTTAGTTAGAATCCCTAGAAAGCCGGAAGACTACACTGATGATCAATTGGCATCCCTTCAAACTTTATCCGATGTAATGGCAACTGGTTATCATGCAGCTTTAAATGCTGAAGTAAAACCTGGTTACACTGTAGCCGTAATTGAGGATGGTGCTGTGGGTCTTGCCGGTGTAATTGGTGCCAAGTTATTGGGTGCTGAAAAAATTATTCTTTTATCTTACCATGATGATCGTGCACAATTAGGTAGAGAATTTGGTGCAACTGATATTGTTTCTAGTCGCGACGAAGAAGCTGTTAAGGATGTGCTGTCCTGAACTAAGGAAAATGCTGGAGCTGATGCAGTGTTAGAATGCATTGGTGCAGAAAGTGCTATTGAACAAGCTGGTCAAATTGCTCGTCCTGGTGCTGTGATTGGTAGAGTGGGTGTACCACATGCAGAACCTAAGTCAAACCAATTATTCTGGAAGAATGTAGGGTTGCGTGGTGGTATTGCTTCTGCAACTAAACCAGATAAAGAAGTTTTATTACAAGTAGTTCTTGATGGCAAAATTAATCCAGGTAAGGTATTTACCAAGAGTTTTGATTTAAATCATATTCAAGATGCGTATGAAGCAATGAGTAATCGTGATGCAATTAAGTCGTTGATCATTGTTAATGATAAGTAAAATCTCAAAAGACAACTTAAACTGTAGGTTTAGGTTGTCTTTTTTTGCATCTTAGTTATCAATTTTAGCCACTTAGTAAGAAGTTATTGAAAAATATTTGTATGATAGTAAAATTAAAACCAAATAAGAATAATGAATGAATAATAAAACGAGGTGGCTGAAATGCTTTTCAATACAAGTGAGAAAACGAAGAATGAATATGTTAACGAGATCTTAAGTAATGATAGTTTTACTAATTTGAAACTTGATTTAATTGATCTAGACCTAAAAATTAAAGCAGGGGATCATTTTGAAGTTCATTATCGCGGAACGGTTGATAAGAAGCCAAGTCTAGCCTTCGATAAAAACTTGCTTGAAATTAAAGAACCTAAGGTAGAGCGTAAACCAGGTAAGTTTTGGAAAAAAGGGATTATTGAAATAAACATAGTTACAGATAAAGACAGGGGAGAGTTAGTAATTACTGTGCCAGAAGATCAGCACTTACACATGTTAAATGCGAGCTCGGTAAGTGGAGATTCTAGTTTAGAAAATTTAAAATTAGAAGCTTTAATGGGGTTTGCAGTAAGTGGAGATTTAGATTTGAAGAAGGTAGAAGTTGAAGATGCTAAATTAACTACTACATCGGGAGATATTGATTTTATTAATGTAATAGTAAATCACGGAAAAGTTAAGTTAACGAGTGGAGATTTTAAGATGAAAAATAGTGAAGTAGGCGATGAACTTAGGGTTTCAACTACTTCTGGGGATACTTTGGTTGAAAATACTAAAGTAGCTCAATATCAACTCTCTACTTTAAGTGGGGATAATTCACTTTTTGGAAAACGTGGTGTAGCTGCACAAAGAGGGGATGAACATGATAAATCCACCCTTATTTTAAGTACTCTATCAGGTGATAATACAGTTAGATAATAAAATTGATTTTTTAACAAGAAAAAGTATAAAAAATTGTTGACGTTTATGATGCTTATATTAAAATAATTATTAATAAATTTAATTAATCTGAAAACAAAGAGAAAGAAGAGTAGTTTAGTCTTAATTTACAGCGAGTCTCGTTAGGTGTGAGGAGATAAATTCTAAGGTTAAATGAAAATCACTTTCGAGTTCTAATTCTTAATCTTGAGTAAGAAGAAGTGGGAGCACCCATTATAGTGCTAACGTATCGCCAAGTAATTGGCCGCACGTGAAAGGTATTGTTAGTGATAACAATATAAATAAAGGGTGGTACCACGCTGAAGCGTCCCTCAATCAAAGTAATTTGGTTGAGGGACTTTTTTGTATTCAGATGTTTATTTTCTGGAGGGAAAGAATATGATGACAGATTATACATCACGTAAATTAACATGGAAGGACTATCTCGTAGTTGCTTCTTTGCTATTCGGTTTATTCTTTGGGGCTGGTAACCTAATTTTCCCATTACATTTGGGCCAACTTGCTGGAGCCAATTGGGGAACAGCTGCTGTTGGATTTTTAATCACTGGTGTATTACTGCCTTTATTATCAGTGTTAGCAGTTGCAATTACCCACGCTGATGGGGTTTATGATATTGGAAAGCCTTTAGGTGCAGGATTTGCAGTTGTATTTATGGTTTTAATCCATGCTACAATTGGACCTTTATTTGGTACTCCAAGAACAGCCACTGTTTCATTTACAGTGGGAATGGCACCATTTATTCCTAAGAACATGCAAGGAACAGCCTTATTAGTCTTCTCTGCTTTATTCTTTTTAGCAGCCTTTGCATTTTCTTACCATCAAAACAACATCTTGTCTAACGTTGGTAAAGTATTAAATCCACTATTTTTATCTCTATTATTTTTAGTATTCGTTGTTGCTTTTGCTCGTCCTTTGGGTAACCCACAAACTGCAGCTGTAACAAGTGCTTACAAGCATGGAGCATTAGTTAACGGATTCCTAGAAGGCTATAACACAATGGATGCTTTAGCAGGTTTAGCATTTGGTATTACAGTTGTTACTGCTGTTCGTGGTATGGGACAAAAAGATGCTAAGAGCGTCTCTAAAGTAGTTGCTAAATCTGGTTTGTTAGCAGTTTTGGCTATCGGCTTTATCTATTTATTGTTAATCTTAATGGGTGCAATGTCATTAGGTCGTTTTAAGGTTTCCGATAACGGTGGTGTTGCATTTAACCAAATCGTTAATGTTTATGGCGGTGTATTTGGTCAAGCCTTACTTGCTTTCTTATTAACTGTTACTTGTTTAACTACTGCTGTTGGATTAGTTGCAGCTTTTGCACAAGACTTCCATAAGCACTTCCCACAAGTCAGCTACCATGCTTGGTTGGCACTTAGCTGCTTAGCATCATTCTTAGCAGCTAACTTTGGATTAGACACAATCATCGCTTGGTCAACTCCAATGTTGATGTTCTTATACCCATTATCAATGGTATTAATCTTATTATCTGTTTTTTCACCATTATTTAAAACAGATGAAGTTGTTTACTTCTTTGTAATCCTCTTTACAGTTGTTCCTGCTTTAGGTGACATGGTAGTTGCTTTTCCAAGCGTTGTAAGTCAAAGCTCATTTGGTTTAGCTGTTGCTTCTCTTAGAAATCATTTGCCATTAGCTAATATGGGACTTTCATGGCTCGTACCAGCCTTAGTTGGTTTAGTAGTTGGATTAGTTGTTCATTTTGTTAAAACTAAAAAAGTAGTTTCCGTTTTAGAAGAAGATTAAATATTTAGCTCTGCTGATTTTCAGCAGAGCTTTTTTTGAAAAAATAAATAAAATTGGCTGTTTGTCAAATCCTGTTGATGAATAATTTGTAAAGAGAGTTAAGCAACTAGAAAATAGTTGTTTGGCTCTTTTTCTTTGACCAAATTTTCCTCTAGTCTAATTCTAATTAATAAATGTCTAAAATTATTGTATCCGTAAGCGGTACGCTCAATCTGCTTCGGTATAATTATGCTTAAAGGTCAGTAGTGTTTGATGCATTTGCTTGCCTACAGTTTGTTTTGAGTTAAGTAAGTGAATAATCTATTTTTCATTTTTATTTTGAATAGCAGTCATAAAGTCCTGCATAATCCAAGTGGATAATAGCAGTTAAGATCCATGGTCACTGTCTTAACCATTGAGCGAGCCTTAGGAGTAAACTTATAAAAATAGTGCAGAATATCAGGCTTGAAACGAGTCCTAAGAATTTGAACAACTTTGTGAGTATCACCATCTAGACAAATGAAGTGAAGCTTTTTGCTTACACCTTTGAACTTACCAAAAGCTAATTGTTTACGTAGATGATCAAAATCATCATAGAACTTAGAAGAGCATAAAGTATTTTTCGCTTAGAAGTGTTAGAGATATAGCAGCCTTTATTAATAAGATTATACTGAGCTAGTGATCTTTTAAGGCAGGCATTACATAAAACGCGCTGCTTTTTAAGTCTGGTAATAACTGGATGGCTAGCATAAGCAGTAATAAAGCGTACGTTAGAAGTATAATGACCATTATGCTTAAGGTTAGAGAAAAGACAGTAAGGACAATAGGGCTGAATAAGTTCAGCTACATAGAGATTATGATATTTGCCGTTAATATATTTTTTAAAATAATCAGAAAAAATAATATTAGGATCTTCAATATTGAGATGAAATTTAATATAGTCATTAAGAGAGGACATAGCAAAAACTCCTAGTAAACTTAATTGAATTGGTCGAAGAAGGATTTTAAGTTAAGAGAGGCTATGGCCTCTTTTTTATGCAATAAAAAATCCTGTCGATAGAATATCATAGATATTTATCAACAGGAAAAGTATAGAACCATTAAAAAGTGTCTGGGAAAAAAGTAATTTTCTAGACTAAAAAAGAACGCTGAAGTTCATTTT
>OBLI01001922.1_pt1 | contig 18889 bp, 16 predicted proteins | sample 1519701 | NCBI WGS metagenome assembly OBLI01 (sample SAMEA3663005, study PRJEB22513) | pig gut metagenome | biome: pig gut; feature: pig-associated habitat; material: faeces | place: France | collected 2012 | reverse complement strand
GTATCTTTGCGGCGTGAATTAATAAATTGATATACATTATGGCAGTAGCAATATCAGATAAATACCTTCGTGATATTTATAATTTAAGTAACGAAGATAAATTGGATTTGGTTGATATGATAATCAAGTCTATGAGAGTCGCTGGCTCCAAAATAAAGGTTGGAGTTAGTAAAAAGTCGAAAAACTGGGTTGACGAACTTGAAGGGAAATGGGTTGATTCTCGCAGTGTTGAAGAAATGATCAGTGATATCAAATCTTCAAGAACAAATAATTCTGATATTATCTTATGAAAATGAAATATCTCTTAGATACTAGGTAATAATCCCCATCCGCGCTTCACAGCGCAAATGCCCGTTGGTGTAGGGTCTTACCTCGTGTAAGACCGCCCCCCAATGTTGATTATTGATTATTGATTGGTGATGGACGACAACGGGGACAACTGAAGACAACGTGGTGATGAGGGATTGGCGGTAAAACGGCGGAGAAAAGAACGGGGGTATTACTTAATGTAAGTAAGACCCCCGTTCTTTTTATTAATACCCAAGGGATTCCCCTACAAGGATGACCTTGTGCTTGCCTTTGGGAGAATGACGGAGATAGTGGATGTAATTGCAGATGCAATCGTCGGAGAGACAATTGTGACATACTCCGTCGAGCTTGCAGGGCGTCTGAATGTCAAAACGGGCGGTGTTGACTGGTGCGGCAAGGGAACGGGCGCGGGCAAGGGCTGAATCAACGTCCTGGGTGAGTTTGTTCATGCCGATGACGAAGATGACGTTGCGCGGGCCGAAGGTGATTGCGGCAACACGATTGCCGGTGCCGTCGATATTCACAATTATGCCGTCCTCGGTGATGGCATTGGCGCTGCTGAGATAGTAATCGCACGAGAATGCCTTGAGATAAATCTCAGTGGCGGCGGCACGGTCGGGTGCCTTGTCGCGGTCATATACCTCATATTTGCCAGCCTCGGCGAGGGCTGCGGGAATACCGATGTCACGGATGGACATCGATCCTCCCCATGTCACACTGCTGCCCGAGGGAATCATCTCAAGCAGTTTTTCTACGGCTTCACGTGCCGTGGGGCAATAGCATGCCTCGATGTTGCGGCGGGCAAGGTTCTTGATTACCTTGCCCGCTGCCTTTTCATTGCGGATTTCAATAGGACTCATCTGTTGCAATCTCCTCTTTGTCTAATTTCTTTTTATCTATGCTATACCATGCATACACGATATAGGCGAGTACGAACGGGATAAGGATGCTTACCACTGCCATGGTGCTGAGAGTGAAGTGGCTGCTGCAACTGTTGGCAATGGTGAGCGAGCTCTGCAGGTCGGCATTCGAAGGATAGTAGGCGGTGTTGTTCCATCCGGCGCTCAACAGAAGGGCGAGGACGGTGAGGACAGTACCTATGCCTACGGGCCATATGCCGCAGATGTAGGTCTTGCTGACGATGGTGCGGATGATGCCGTAGAGCACGAGGGCGACACCAGCGAGGAGCAGGACTGCGAGATACCACATGTCGAGGAAGTTGTGGAGATACTTATAGGGCTCCATCATGATGACTCCCGAGGCGGGGTCGTAAGCATAGCCCTCCTTGCAGAGGGTGCGCACGAGGAACGCCACGAAGAGGAGGACGAAGGGAACGGCGCAGCCCACGAGGCGCACACTGCCGCGAGAGCGGATGTTCTCGTCGTTGACATTGTTCATCACATATAATATTCCAAGAATGCGTGCGAGGAAGAATACGGCAAAGCCGAGGACGAGGTTCCACGGGTCGAGCAGGGCGTCGAGACCATGTGAGGCGTTAGCCCAAGAACTGATGACGGGTGAGGCGAAACCATCCACGAGGTTGTCCTTGGCAACGACGAAGTTGCTGCCGTTGAAGAAGGTTGCCACGGCACCGCCAAGGAGCAATGGACCGAGGATGCCGTTGAGCACGAGGAACCACTGGAAGGTGCGAGTGCCGAGCAGGTTGCCGAGCTTGTTCTGGAACTCATAGCTGACAGCCTGGAGCACGAAACTGAAGAGGATGAGCATCCAAAGCCAGTAGGCGCCACCGAAACTGGTGCTATAGAACAGCGGGAAGGAGGCGAAGAAGGCTCCGCCGAAGGTTACGAGAGTGGTGAATGTGAACTCCCACTTGCGTCCCGTGCTGTTGACGATAAGACGACGCTCCTCATCGGTGCGACCGAGCGAGAAGACCAATGAGTTGGCTCCCTGAACGAATAGCAGGAAGACCAACAGGGCTCCAAGAAGTGATACGAGGAACCACCAATATTGTTGCAAAAATGTATAATCCATAAGTCAAAATTTTCAATTTTGAAATTAAAATATTAAAATATTAAAGTATTAAAGTGCATTGCCGCAGCAACTTTAATTTTTTAATTCTTTAATTGACTTCATCGAACTTCGTTTCTTTAATTTTTTAATTCTTTAATTCTTTAATTTCCATCGGACCTTAGTCCGATGGACCTTGTTTGATCGCTTTCAGCAGGATGTTGATTTCCACTGCGAGGAGGGTGGTGAAGAGGGCGAGGAAGATGAAGAAGGTGAGCATCACACTGCTGCTGCCGATGTTGCTGACACCTACCCATGTGGGCATCATGTCCTGGATGGCCCAAGGCTGGCGCCCGAATTCGGCGACAAGCCAACCCGACTCACTGCATATATATCCCAGGGGCAGAAGAGCTATTGCCGCCATGTGGAGAAGGCGCAGTTTGGGGCATGCCACGTCCTTGCGCCACGAGATGAATGTCATCACGGCGAAGAACAGGAGGAAGAGTGTGCCGAGACCCACCATCACGCGGAAGGCATAGAAGCACAGCGGGATGTAGGGCACGAGGTCGGCCTTGTCCTTGATATATCCATATCCGAAGTAGGGCATGTTGTCCTGTATGTCCTTGAGCAGTTGTGCCTTGCGCTCTGCGGGAACATCCTTCTGTCGGTATTCCTTGAGTGCCGTGATGGCGATGCGTCCGCGGCGAATCTTCTCGTCGCTGTCCTTGAGCAGGTCGTTGACACCGGGAACGAAGCCGTTGATGTCGCGGGTGGCGAGGAAGGAGAGGGCGTAGGGAATCTCGATTTTGAGAGCGGGATCCTCGCCCGAGGCATAGTCGGGTTGCTCGAAGGGATTGACGAGCGCGATGGCTGTAAGTCCCTGACCCTCACTGCCGTTATAGAGTGCCTCCATAGCAGCGAGTTTCATCGGTTGCACCTGTGCCACCATGTATGCCGAGTGGTCGCCGGTGTGAAGGGCGAGCAGTGAGGCAACAAGTCCGACGGTAGAACCAATCTTGATACTCTTTGTTGCCAACTCGGTGTGGCGCTTCTTGAGAAGATACCAGCAGCTGACGGCAACGACGAAGATGGCGCCGATAATCCACGACGAGATGACGGTGTGGCAGAACTTGTCGATGGCGAAGGGCGAGAGAGCCACCTCGGCAAACGACGCCATCTCATTGCGCATGGTGTCGGGATTGAATGTGCAGCCCACGGGATATTGCATCCATGAGTTGGCAACGAGAATCCACCATGCCGAGAAGGTTGCGCCGATGCCAGTGAGCCATGTGGCAGCGAGATGGAACCCGCGCGACACCTTCTTCCATCCGAAGAACATCACAGCCACGAAGGTGGATTCCATGAAGAACGCCACGATACCCTCGATGGCAAGCGGGGCTCCGAAGATGTCGCCCACAAACCATGAGTAGTTGCTCCAGTTGGTGCCAAACTCAAACTCGAGGATGATACCCGTGGCGACACCCATGGCGAAGTTGATACCGAAGAGTTTCTGCCAGAACTGTGCAGCCTCTTTCCAGAATTCCTTGCCGGTGCGATACCAGCATGTCTCGATGATGCCCATGATGAGGGCGAGTCCCAATGTGAGTGGGACGAAGAGCCAGTGATAGATGGCTGTGAGAGCGAATTGCGCGCGTGCCCAGTCTATCGCTGATGCGTCGATGTTTAGAATTGTTTCTGTCATGTTATCTAAGTTTTTTAATTCTTTAATTTTTTAATCCTTTAATTCTTCACTAAGTATTTCCGTTGCCACGAATTCCGCCTTGTCGCCGTTGGGGGCATGCTCCGAGAGGAAGTCGGGGAAGAAGAAAACCTTGAGCACAGCGAAGATGATGATCAACTTGATGATGATGATCGTCCACAGCGTGCGCCCGATTTTCATGTTCCGGAAACCGTCGGCATATAGGTCGTATATTCGGTGTAATTGTTTCATGCTGCAAATCTAATAAAAAATAATCAAAACACAATGATAATATTTGTTTTTTTTGATTTTTTAAATATAAAATTGTTCCTTTTTTCCATAATATTCCTAAAAAATGAGGAAAGAGGGTAAATCTCAGCTGTTATTTCTTTGCCGTTTCAATGAAAATACGTAATTTTGCAAGCGAATTCGAATTAATATTATATATAATATAAGGTAAAAAGATGAACAAGAAATTGACTTATGCGCTTGTGGCAGTGATTGTGCTGCTGATGGCGGGTGCCGGGTATCTCTTTTTCAGTTTGACACAGCAGAAGCAGGCCAACAAGGAGATGCAGGAACTGGCGGAATTGGACAAGAAGGAGATGGAGAACGAGTACGAGCAGTTTGCCCGCCAATATAGCGAGATGAAAACTCAGATAAACAACGACTCCATCGTGGCGCAGCTCACCCAGGAGCAGATGAAGACCCAGCAACTGCTGGAGGAACTGAAGCGCGTGAAGAGCAGCGACGCAAGGGAGATAGCACGTCTGAAGAAGGAGCTTGCCACGATGAGGCGGGTGCTGAGGTCGTATGTGATGCAGATTGACTCGCTGAACAGGGTGAACGAGAACCTGACTGCGGAGAACACCCGCGTGAAGGGTCAGTATGCCGAGGCGACACGACAGATAGAGGGCTTGAGTTCGGAGAAGGCCAGTTTGTCGGAGAAGGTGGCGATAGCTGCCCAGTTGGACGCCACGGGTATCACGATGACTCCATTCAAGAAGGGAGGCAAGAAGTTGAAGAAGATGAAGGATTGCAAGAGCTTCCGCGTGGATTTCACTGTGGCTAAGAACGTTACGGCATCCAATGGTATGCGCACCTTCTATGTGCGTGTCACTAAGCCCAACGGACAGGCAATTGAGGATGGTGCATCTTTCACATTCGAGAATCGCACCCTGCGTTCCACTATGAGCAAGCAGGTGGAATACACTGGTGAGGCTCTCGCTCTGTCGTTGTATTACAGTGGCAGTCAGGTGTATGAGCCTGGCACATATATCGTCAGCATCTTTGCTGATGGACACATGATTGGAAGCAGAAGCTTTACGTTTGAGAAATGAGAAATTAGGAATTAGGAATTAGGAATTAGGAATTAGAAATTAGGAATGAGGAATTAAGAATGAAAGGACTTTTTTCCATAGTATTATTATTGGGAGGCATATCATGCTCGCTTGATGCCGATGCCCAGGATGTCCTGTCGTTGGACAGTTGCCGAGCAATGGCACTGCGCAACAACAGGCAGATGGGTGTTGCCAAGGTGAAGCGTGACATGGCGCGCAATATGAGGAAGTCGGCAAGGACGAAATACCTGCCTCAGATAAATGCCTCGGGAGCGTATGTATATACGAGCAAGCAGGTGTCGATACTGAGCGACGAGCAGAAACAGGCCCTCGGCAACATGGGTACTGCAGCCGGACAGGTGTTTGCCCAGATGGGACTTCCCAATACCGACGTGCTCGCCGGTATGCTCAATGGAGTGGGGGGTGGCATAGTGGATGCCTTCCACACCGATACCCGCAATATGTTTGCAGCGTCGGTGATGCTCACCCAACCCGTGTTTATGGGTGGCAGTATCATTGCCATGAACAAGATTGCCGACCTGGGCGAGGACATGGCAGCCAACCAAGCCGACGCCACCACGCAGGCCACGCTCTATAGCATCGACAATGCCTATTGGACGGTGGTGTCGCTGAAGCATAAGAAAAGACTGGCTGAGAGCTATCTCAACCTGGTAAAGAAACTCGACGGTGATGTCGGTAAGATGATTCGCGAGGGTGTGGCGACTCGTGCCGACGGACTGAAGGTGAGCGTGAAGGTGAACGAGGCTGAGATGACTCTGACACAGGTGGACGACGGACTGGCACTCGCCAAGATGCTGTTGTGCCAACTGTGCGGACTGGATGTGAACAAGGAAATCACTCTTGCCGACGAGGACAACGACCAACTCGCCACCGAGATTGAGGCTATTGCCGCCGATATCGAGAGTCAGGAGCAGACTGCGGGCGACAATCGTCCCGAACTGAAGATGCTGCAAAATGTAGTGGATATCAGTAGGCAGGCTGTGAATGTGGCGAAGGCGGGACATATGCCCAAGGTGATGCTCACGGGCGGATATACCGCCACCAATCCCAACGTATATAACGGATTCAGTCGCAGTTTCGCGGGGGTATGGAACATCGGAGTGATGGTGACAGTGCCCGTGTGGAACTGGAACGACGTGACCAATAAGGTGAGGGCAGCGAAGAACCAGGCAACCATCGCCTCGTTAGAACTCAATGACGTGCGCGAGAAAGTGGATCTGCAGGTAAACCAATGCAACTTCAAGGTGAACGAGGCCGCAAAGAAACTGCGATTGGCAAATGCCAGTACGGAGCGCGCCGAGGAGAACCTGAGGTGTGCAAACTTGGGATTCAGAGAGGGAGTGATGCAGTCAACCGACGTGATGGAGGCGCAGACAGCTTGGCTGCAGGCTCAATCGCAGAAGATTGACGCGGAAATAGATGTTAAACTGAGTCAGGTGAACCTGCAGAAGGCGCTTGGCACATTACACGAATAAATATATGACAGAAAAAGCACAACATAAGAATATCCTTTTGGCTACGGCGGCATTCACTGTCGTGGTGGCTGTTGTGGGACTAATCGGTTACCTTACCTTGGGCTCTAAGGAGGAGGTGATACAGGGACAGGTGGAAGTGAATGAATACAGAGTGTCGAGCAAGGTGCCCGGACGCATCCTCGAGATAAGGGTTAAGGAGGGCGACTATGTGAAGGCCGGAGATACACTGGTGATTATCGACGCGCCCGACGTGATGGCCAAGCAGACTCAGGCCGAGAGTGCGCAGAGTGCCGCCTCGGCGATGGACGAGATGGCAAAGGCAGGAGCGCGCCAGGAGCAGATACGCGGTGCCTTTGAGGTGCTGCAGCAGACAAAGGCGGGACTCGAGATTGCCGAGAAATCATATAACCGCGTGCAGCGACTCTTCGACGAGGGTGTGATGAGTGAGCAGAAGCGCGACGAGGCGTATGCCAGCTACAAGGCGATGGAGGCCCAGGTGAAGGCTGCACAGAGCCAGTATGACATGGCACGCAACGGTGCACGCCGTGAGGAGAAGATGGCTGCAGCGGCACAGGTGGCAAGAGCCAAGGGTGCCGTGGCGGAGGTGAACTCCTATGTGCACGAGATGGTGCAGGTGGCAACACAGGACGGTGAGGTGGGCGAGATATTCCCCGAGGTGGGCGAACTCGTTGGCACTGGCTCTCCGATAATGACTATCTCGGTGATGAAGGACCTCTGGGCTACCTTCAACGTGCGCGAGGACCAACTGGGCGACATGACTGTGGGCAAGACCATCCACACCTTTGTGCCGGCATTCAACAAGGAACTCGACTTCAAGGTGTATTACATGAAGGACCAAGGGTCGTATGCTACATGGAAGGCCACGAAAGCCAATGGACAGTATGACCTCAAGACTTTCGAGGTGAAGGCGCGGCCTGTTCAGAAACTTGACGGGCTTAGGCCGGGAATGTCGGTTGTAATTAGGAATTAGGGATTAGGAATTAGGAATTAGGGATTAGGGATTAGGAATGAGGAATGTCTTTTTGCGTGAATTGGGAATCATGCGACATAACGGGTTGTATGTGGCATGCCTGGTGGTGTTCCCCTTGCTGGTGATGATCTTCTTCACCACATTGATGAGGGAAGGCCAACCGGGAGAGATGCCCGTCGGGGTCGTCGATCTCGACAACTCCTCCATGTCGCGCAAGGTGACGAGGTCGCTCGACGCATTCCAGAACACACATGTCAAGGCAAGATATACCGACGTGGCTGCCGCACGCGAGGCATTGCAACGGGGAGAGATATATGCATTTATCTATTTCCCGCGCGACTGTGCCGCCAATATGATGGCAGGGCGACGCCCAGGGATATCCTTTTATTACACCATGTCGTTCCTCTCGGCAGGATCGCTGCTGATGAGCGACCTCAAGACCATCGCCACCCTCGGATATGCGGGCGTGGCAAAGGCCAAACTGCAAGCTATGGGTGTGCCCGACAATCAGATAATGCCCCTGCTGCAACCCATCAAGGTGGAACTGCATCGCGTGGGCAATCCCCAAACCGACTACAACGCCTATCTCTCGCCGATGCTCGTGCCGGGAGTGATGTTCCTCTTCATCTTTATCTTCACAGCCTATTCGATAGGCACCGAACTCAAGTTTGAGCGCTCCCGTGAGTGGCTCGACAAGGCTGGCGGAAATATCTTCGTAGCCCTTGCGGGAAAGATGTTGCCGCAGATGATATTGAGCATGATGATGATGGCGGGCTACCTTATTTATATATATGGAGTGATGGGATTTCCCCACCAGGGCGGATGGGGAGTCATCTTGTTGCTCGGTGCCCTGTCGGTATTGGCGGCTGAGGGATTTGGCATATTCATGTTTGCCTTGATACCGTCGATGAGAATGTCGATGAGTTTGTGTTCGTTGTGGGCGGTGTTGAGTTTCTCGATGGTGGGAACAGCATTTCCCGTGATGGCGATGGACCCCGTGCTCGAGGCTCTTGCATGGCTATTCCCCTTGCGTCATTATTTCGTGATATATCAGACGGCGATATTCGGGGGCTATCCGCTCTCCGAGTGTTGGATACACGTCGCCTGCCTGTTGGCCTTCGTCCTCTTGCCCCTGCCGCTCTTAGGACGACTCAAAAAGGCGATGACGCAGTTTGTTTATATGGATTAGGGATGAGGAATTAGGAATTAGGGATGAGGAATTAGGAATTAGGAATTAGGGATGAGAAGTTTATTGCGCGAATTAAGGACTATAGTGAAGGATGAGGGAGTGCTGATATTCTTCATCCTCGTGCCATTGGTTTATCCCTTGCTCTACTCGTGGATATACAACAACGAGACGGTGAGGGACGTGCCCGTCGTTGTGGTGGATGACTGCCACTCCAAGGCAAGTCGCACGTTGGCAAGGAAGATGGACGCCTCGCCCGACGTGAGAGTGGCGGGCTATGCCAATAACCTCGACGAGGCCCGCAAGGCTATGGCTACGCAAGATGCCTTTGGAATTGTCTATATCCCCTCGGATTTCGACAAGAAGATAAACCGACGCGAGCAAGCCACAGTGAGCGTGTATTGCGACATGAGTCTGCTGCTGGCATACAAGGCGATATATGTTACTGCCATGTCGGTGACGAGCGACATGAATGCCGACCTGCAGATGAAAAGTAAGGGCGAGGCCTTCGACGAGGTGGCGATGTTCAATCCCGCCCAAGGCTACGGCACGTTTATCCTGCCCGCAGTGCTCATGCTGATTATCCAACAGACACTTGCCCTTGGCATCGGTATGATCACCGGTACGCAACGCGAGCGCAACGAGGGACGACGCCTCTGGACGCCCTCCTCTCCCGGCGACACCTTCCTCAGCGTGGTGTTGAGTAAGGCAATGGCGTATTTTCTGATATACGCAGTTGTGGCAGCCTATCTCACGTGTGTCGTGCCCCGCCTGTTCAGTTTTGTTCAGATAGCGCGCCCATGGGATATGGTGGCGTTGCTCCTTCCGTTCATCATTGCCTGCATCTTCTTTGCTATGACAGTGACGAGTGTGGTGAGATACCGCGAGAACGTGATCCTCATCATCGTGTTCGCCTCGGTGCCCCTGCTGTTTATCTCGGGACTCTCGTGGCCCCAAAGCAATATCTCGTGGTGGTGGCAGTCGGTGTCGTGGCTTTTCCCCTCCACCTTCGGTATTCAGGGTTTTGTGCGTATCAGTGAGATGGGCGCCACGGCGAGTGAGATCTCTCCCTGCATAGTGGTGCTGTGGGTGCAGGCAGTGTTCTATTTCATCACCACCTGCATTATCTACGGCAGAACTCCGAACAAGTGATGGCAGTGGCAACAGCCACATTCAGGCTTTCGGCACTCTCGCCCTGGCGAAATCGCGGGATGAGCAGCGGATGGGTAACCATGGCCCTCACCTCGTCGCTGATGCCGTTGCCCTCGTTGCCCATGATGATCACCCCGTGGCGCGTGAGTTCCTTCTGATATATGTCCTTGCCGTCGAGCAGTGTGCCGTAGATAGGCATGTCGGTGGGCAGCGAAGAGAGTAGGGGAACGAGTGGGGAATAGGTGACACTCACGCGTCCCAGACTGCCCATCGTGGCCTGCACCACCTTGGGATTATAGGCGTCGGCAGTGTCGGGCGAGCATATTATCGAGTCGATGCCAAACCAGTCGGCAATCCTTATTATCGTGCCAAGATTGCCGGGGTCCTGCACTCCGTCGAGCATGATGGTGAGTCGGTCGGCGTCCACCTCTACCTTCTCCTCCTTGTTCATCTCCATCACAGCCACCACCTGTTGCGGGTGTTGCAGGAAACTCAGTCGGCGCAGTGTGTCGTCATCCACTCTCTCCACTCTCACGTCCGCCCCAATACTGTCGCCCCCCGTCCATTCGTCGGTGGCAAAAACGGAGTGCAATCTGAAGCGCGACAAGAGGTCGCCCACCACTTTCGGTCCTTCGGCCACAAAGAGGCCTTCTCGCTTGCGGTTTTTCTTCATCTCGAGCGAATGAACCCATTTTATAGTGTTTTTTCCAATCATTTTTCGTAAAAATATATAATTAGTTCGCAATTTTGCAGCAAAGTTACAAATAAAGTTTTAACTTTGCAAGCGATTTCGAAATAATGTGCATTAAAAGATACATAAAAATGCTGTTGGCGGGTGTGTTGCTCGCCTCGTGTTCGACAACGAAATTCGTTGCCGACGGGGATAATATGCTCAACAAGGTGGAGGTGAAGAAGGACGAGGGCTATCCCGATGTCAACACGGCGAAGTATAAGTCGTATGTGCGTCAGAGGGGAAACCAGCGCTGGTTCTCGGCATGGAAGGTGCCATTGGGCATCTACTCGCTTGCCGGTCGCGACACCACCAAATGGCTCAACCGCACATTGCAGTCGATGGGCGAGGCACCCGTGGTGTTCGACACGCTCAAGGCGCGTCAGAGCTGCAACGACCTTGCCGCACTCATGCGCAATGAGGGTTATCTCGGAGGTACGGTGGAGATGTATCTCACCCAGAAGCGCCATAAGGTGGTGGATGCCACCTACGTGCTCCATCCCGGAGTGGCATATACGGTGAATAATGTGGATTACGACATACGCGATGCCGCCATCGACTCGCTGTTGCGCAAGGCGCGCATGATAGGCGGAGGCAGTCTCAAGAGGGGTGGGCGATTCGACGTAGGTAATCTCGACGGCGAGCGCAAGCGTATCACCGACTTCCTCGTCAACAGGGGATACTACCGATTCAACAAGGACTACATCACCTTTAGGGCCGACACCGTGGCTGGAGTGCCCAAGGTGGATCTCACCCTCGTCGTCCATCCCTATCCCGTGAGCCGGGACAGCATCGGGGCGCATCCCGTGTATATGGTGAGGAGCGTAAACTATATGAGTGGCGACCCCGACGACGAGAGGATACACCTGCGCCCGACGGTGCTCAGGAACAACACCTTCATAACCCCCGGCCGACCCTATTCCGCCAAGGACTTGCAGACAACCTACAACCGGTTTGGACGCCTGCAGGCGGTGAAATACACCAATATCTCCTTTGCCGAGGATGAGGCTGCCAAGGCGCTCGACTGCAATATCCAGCTCACCTCCAACCAGCCGCACTCTATCAGTTTCCAACCCGAGGGCACCAACACCGCAGGCGACTTAGGTGCGGCAGCATCGCTCACCTATCAGCACCGCAATGTGTTCAGGGGCAGCGAATTGCTCAGTCTTGAACTGCGTGGAGCCTACGAGAATATCAAGGGACTGGAGGGATACAGCAATGAGGACTTCCTCGAATACACCGTCGAGACCAAACTGCAATTCCCGCGGTTTATCGCGCCCTTCATCGCCATGCCCTTCATCAAGAGCACGCAGTCATCGTCGGAGCTGTCGCTGATGTACGACCTTCAGAACCGCCCCGAGTATCACCGCCGTGTGCTCTCGTTAGCGTGGAAGTATAAGTGGAACTACACCAACCACCACGACCGCTATTGGCTCGACCTGCTCGACCTCAACTACGTGTTCATGCCGTGGATATCCGACACGTTCCGCCACGACTATCTCGAGGACGACACCAATCGCAATGCCATCCTCAGATACAACTACGAGAACCTCTTCATCATGAAGTTGGGATTCGGATGGGCATACAACAACGGCAGTCATGCCATCCGCCTCGCCGTGGAGACTGCGGGCAACCTGCTCGACCTCTTCGCCAACACCTTCAGTGTGGGCGAGAAGGAAGACGGATACACCAAGATATTCGACATTGCCTATGCGCAATATGTCAAGGCCGACATGGAATACACCAAGTACATACGGTTTGACTACGACAACCAACTCGTCTTTCACGCCGGACTCGGTATTGCCTATCCCTATGGCAACAGCACCATCCTCCCCTTCGAGAAGCGCTATTTCTCGGGCGGAGCAAATAGTGTGCGAGGTTGGTCGGTCAGAGGGCTCGGTCCGGGCAGCTTTGCCGGTAAGGACGGTAAGATCGACTTCATCAACCAGACTGGCGACATGAAGCTCGACCTGAACATGGAGTACAGGGCCCGACTGTTTTGGAAATTCACCGGCGCACTGTTTGTTGATGCGGGAAACATCTGGACACTGCGCAACTATACCGACCAGCCCGGCGGACAGTTTCGGTTCGACCGATTCCTCAAGGAGATTGCCGTGGCGTATGGATTGGGACTTCGTCTCAACTTCGATTTCTTCATCCTGCGCTTCGACTTCGGTATGAAGGCCGTCAACCCAGCCTACAAGGAACAGGGCACCACCCATTATCCCCTGGTGCATCCCCGTCTGAGTCGCGATCTCACCTTCCACTTCGCCGTAGGCTTGCCGTTCTGAAAATGAAGAATGAAGAATGAAGAGTGAAGAATGGCTGCGCAAACGAAAAATTATAAATTAAATATATATGCTGAGATTTATATCATTTGGTAGCGGCAGTAGCGGCAACAGCTACTACCTATATACCGACACCGATGGACTCCTCATTGATGCCGGCGTTGGAATACGCACTATGAAGAAGTATTTCCGCGACTATGGCATCAACATGTCGTTGGTGCACAACATACTCATCACCCACGACCATGCCGACCATGTGAAATGCGTTGGCAGCATCAGTCACGACTACAATATCCCCGTATTTACCACCTCTGAGGTGCACCAAGGCATAGAGCGCAACTATTGCGTCAAGCGCAAGGTGAGTGCCGACCTCAAGCATGTTGTTGAGAAGGGTGTCACCTATGAGGTGGGCGAGTTCAGGGTCACTCCCTTCGGTGTGCCCCACGACAGTGCCGACAACGTGGGATATGAGATAGAGCACAACGGGATGACATTCTGTATCGTCACCGATGCCGGGGAGATTACCGACGAGATGAAACCGCATATCGCCAATGCCGACTATCTCGTCATCGAGGCCAACCACGACGAGGAGATGCTCAAGAACGGACCTTATCCCGAACATCTCAAGACGAGGATCAACAAACCGACGGGTCATCTGAGCAACAGGGCCTGCGGCATTGCCCTTGCCGAGAATATGAGTGAGCGGCTCAAGAATGTGTGGCTCTGCCATCTGAGTGAGGAAAACAACCATCCCGAACTTGCCCGCAAAACCATCGAATCCATCCTCCGCTCCTATGGTATCATCGTGGGCAAGGAACTTCAGCTCGAAGTGCTGAAACGTAAGAAGCCGACGGGGGTGTTTGAATTAGGAATTCCTCATCCCTAACTTTTTTACAACTTCATTATGTCATCTTCTGACAATCCCGTGGCCTTCATGATGTCGGAAATGCTTAAGCCCATCGACTTAAGGTTCTTGGCTGTTAACATAATGCCTTCTGCACGGCCTTCTGCACGGCCTTCTGCACGGCCTTCTGCACGACCTTCTGCACGACCTTCCCTTTTAGCCGTGTCGAGCACGTCGTTCTGCACCATAATGTCGTCCATGTGGGCATCGTATGCTCTGCGCTCCTTGTCGCTCATCGTCAAGTAGAGAAGTTTCTGGCGGGCTTCCTTCAGTCCTGGCGTTGTGGTATTGTCCTTGATGCGGTTGTTCTTCAAGTAGTCAAGCCATTCCTCTATCGGGGTGGTGGCAACGTTGTTGAACTCGTTCACGCGGATGATATAATATTCAGGGAATATGTCTTCGGGGACACGCATGCGGAGCTCGTCAGCCTCCTTGGTGTTCACCTCAAGACGGTCGTTGGTGTGCACACCGGTGAATACGGTTTTGCCGTGATAGAGATAGTCGCTGCCCTTGCCAAGGTCGAAGTAGAGGATATTGATTGAATATACCTTCTTTGCGTTTTCATACATCAGATCGAATTCATTATGTTCTGTAAGGGCTTTTGGTACTCCTAAAACTATCCGTTGGCGGTAATACAACTCGCGAGTGATCCGCATCTCGACAAGTATTATTTCGCCTTTGACATTCTTTGCCTTGATATCCACACGGTTGAACTTGTCATCAGCTAAATCCCGACTGCCAACACCCTCAAACAGATTCTCTATCTTCACGACCTCGCCTGTCAGAACCGTTATCAGTCCTTCCAACACGGCGAAGTTGGCCTTGTCGCGCAACATTCGCTTCACTGCCCAGTCAAAACGTATGTACTTGTTGTTCACTGCCATCAGCATATATTCATTACTACGCCGCAAAATTACAAAGAAAAAATGAAACGACCAAATGTTTGGGGCACTTTTTTGCTTTAAACTAAGTCACGGAGTGCAGAGGGTTTTTAAATCTGCCACTCCGTGACTTTGTTTTCTATCGTTTGCACGCTGTTTTTATATCTTTTATGCATATTTTATGAGATTTGTTTGGCAGTGTGAAATAAAAAGATTAATTTTGCAGAAAATATAGAAAAAATGATCGACATAGATAAAGTATTGGCAAAATTGGGGATTGCCGACCTCAACGAGATGCAGCAGAAGACTACGGCTGCCATCCTCGGAACGGACAGCGACGTAGTGGTGCTGTCGCCCACTGGCTCGGGAAAGACTCTCGCCTATCTGCTGCCCGTGGCTCACGGGATTGACACCGAGAGCGACGATGTGCAGGTGATAGTGATTGTGCCGGGGCGCGAACTCGCTCTGCAATCCGACACCGTGATGCGCGACATGTCATGCGGAGTGAGGTCGGTGAGCTGCTACGGCGGCCGACCTGCCATGGACGAGCACAAGGTGATAAAGAAGGTGATGCCGCACATCGTCTTCGGCACGCCCGGACGACTCAATGACCATCTCGACAAGCAAAATATCAACCCATATAAAATAAGGTGTGTGGTGATTGACGAGTTTGACAAGTGCCTGCAGATGGGATTCCACGACGAGATGTCGCGCCTGATGAAGAAACTGCCAGGGCTGAGGCGACGCGTATTGCTATCAGCCACTGATGCCGACGAGATACCATCGTTTGTGCATCTGAGCGAGGCGGTGAGGATTGACTGCCTCGACGAGGAGGAACAGGTGCCGGAGAGGGTGACAATACACGAGGTGAGGAGCGAGGCAAAAGACAAACTCGCCGCCCTCGCCATGCTCTTGCGCTCGTTTAAGGGCGGAAGCACGGTGATGTTCCTCAACTATCGCGACAGTGTGGAGCGCACTGCCGACTATCTGCGCAAGGAGGGATTCGCCGTGAGCCATTTTCATGGCGGTATGCCGCAGGAAGAGCGCGAGGCTGCACTCTACAGATTCAGCAACGGCAGTGCGAATGTGTTCGTATGCACCGACCTTGCCTCGCGCGGACTCGACATCCCCGACATCGACAACATCGTCCACTACCATCTCCCCCAGGGCGAGGACGGATATGTGCATAGGGTGGGGCGCACGGCTCGATGGGACGCCACGGGGCGCACCTTCTTCCTGCTGGGGCCCGAGGAGCATATACCCGAATTTGTGGAGGGCAATGTCGTCGGTTATGAAATGCCTGATGGCGCACTGCTGCCCCCGCCTGCGCCAGCCAAGATGGCAACGCTCTACATCGGCAAGGGCAAGAAGGACAAGTTGAGCAAGGGCGACATAGTGGGGTTCCTATGCAAGAAAGGCGGTCTCACCTCTGCCGACATAGGGCGCATAGATGTCAAGGAGAGATACTGCTATGTGGCGGTTCTCGCCGACAAGGCATCCAGTGTGCTCGCCAACACCAAGGGCGAGAAGATCAAGGGAGTGAAAACCGTCGTCGAAATGGTGAAATAATGCTCGATATATAGCAAAAAAACCTATTTGGAGTGTCAATTAGACAATAAATCGTCTTTTTTAGTGACATTTTTGCTCAAAAATTTGCATATTTAGATAAAAAAGTGTAATTTCGCAGCGCTTTTCTATATTATCAACTGTAGGGGGGCGTAAAAAACGTATAAAAAGAACATTAAAAATAAATTTAAAAAAGGACAATCAAAATGAAGAAGTACAACTTTAATGCAGGTCCGTCAATGCTTCCCCGCGAAGTGATTGAAAACACCGCAAAGCAGTGTCTGGACTTCCAGGATTCAGGTCTCTCACTTATGGAGATCAGTCATCGTGCCAAGAATTTCCAGCCCGTCGTTGATGAGGCAGAGGCTCTCGTCAAGGAGCTCCTCCAGGTGCCCGAGGGTTATTCCGTATTATTCCTTGGCGGTGGTGCCTCGTTGGAATTCTGTATGATACCCTATAACTTCCTCGTAAAGAAGGCAGCTTATCTCAACACCGGTGTGTGGGCAAAGAAGGCCATGAAGGAAGCAAAGCTCTTCGGAGAAGTTGTCGAGGTGGCTTCGTCTGCCGACGCCAACTACACCTTCATCCCCAAAGGATGGACATGCCCCGATGATGTGGATTATCTGCACATCACCACCAACAACACCATCTACGGTACTGAAATCCGCAAGGACCTCGATGTCAACGTGCCTATCATCGCCGATATGTCGTCCGATATCATGAGCCGTCCCGTTGACGTGAGCAAGTACGACTGCATCTATGGTGGTGCACAGAAGAACCTCTCTATGGCAGGTGTCACCTTCGTCATCGTCAAGAACGACGCCCTGGGCAAGGCTCCCCGCGAGATTCCCACCATGCTCGACTATCGCACACACGTCGAGAAGGGTTCGATGTTCAACACTCCTCCCGTTGTACCTATCTACTGCATGCTCGAGAATCTCCGTTGGATCAAGAAGAACGGTGGTGTCGAGGCAATGGCAAAGCGTGCACAGGAGCGTGCCGACATCGTCTATGGCGAGATCGACCGCAACAAACTGTTCCGCGGCACTGTAGAGGCTGAGGACCGTTCGCTGATGAACATCTGCTTCGTGATGAACGACGAGTACAAGGAACTGGAGAAGCCCTTCCTCGACTTCGCCACCGAGCGCGGTATGGTTGGTATCAAGGGTCACCGCAGCGTAGGCGGATTCCGCGCCAGCTGCTACAATGCCCAGACCATCGAGGGCGTAAATGCACTCGTGGCATGCATGAAGGAGTTTGAGAAGCTTAATTAGGAATTTTAATTAATTAGGAATTAGGAATTAGGAATGAGGAATTTTAATTAGGAATGAGGAATTTTAATTAATTAGGAATGAGGAATTAGGAATGAGGAATGAAATGCCAATGCGCAGCCAATTCCTAATTCCTCATTCCTAATTCCTAATTACAAAAAATAAATTCCTCATTAAAAAAATAAAAAGATGAAGGTTTTAGTAGCAACAGAGAAGCCATTCGCAGCAGCAGCTGTGGAGGGCATAAAGAAAGAGATAGAGGGAGCGGGCAACGAACTTGTACTGCTCGAGAAATACACCGAGAAGCAGCAGCTTCTTGATGCAGTGAAGGATGCCGACGCGATGATTATCCGTTCGGACAAAGTGGATGCCGAGGTGCTCGACGCCGCCAAGCAGTTGAAGATTGTCGTTCGCGCCGGTGCGGGATATGACAACATCGACCTTGCAGCTGCCACAGCCCACGACGTGGTTGCCGAGAACACTCCCGGACAGAACGCCAATGCCGTGGCAGAACTTGTCTTCGGTATGCTCGTATTTGCCGTGCGTAATTTCTACAACGGCAAGGCCGGTACGGAGCTCAAGGGCAAGAAACTTGGTATTCTCGCCTTCGGTAATGTAGGTCGCAACGTGGCCCGTATCGCCGCCGGATTCGGTATGGAGGTATATGCCTACGACGCATTCTGCCCCAAGGAGGCCATCGAGGCTGCCGGAGTGAAGGCAGTTGACTCTCAGGATGACTTGTTCAAGACCTGCGACGTCGTTTCTCTCCACATCCCCGCCACTCCCGAGACCAAGCAGAGCATCAACTATGCCACAGTGGGTCAGATGAAGAAGGGTGGTATCCTCGTCAACACCGCACGCAAGGAGGTTATCAATGAGCCCGAGCTCATCAAGCTCCTCGCCGAGCGCACCGACCTGAAGTACATCACCGACATCAAGCCCGATGCCGATGCCGACTTCGCACAGTTTGAGGGTCGTTATTTCAGCACTCCCAAGAAGATGGGTGCCCAGACTGCCGAGGCCAACACCAATGCCGGCATCGCCGCAGCCCGTCAGATCAACGCCTTCTTTAAGGACGGATGCACGAAGTTTAAAGTTAATTAGGAAT
>OBLI01001921.1_pt1 | contig 18896 bp, 26 predicted proteins | sample 1519701 | NCBI WGS metagenome assembly OBLI01 (sample SAMEA3663005, study PRJEB22513) | pig gut metagenome | biome: pig gut; feature: pig-associated habitat; material: faeces | place: France | collected 2012 | reverse complement strand
CTCTGCAGGGAACTTGCGAAAAACTGGTAGGAGATGGATATTCCAGAGAGAATATTAAAAGCTGCAGGAGAAAGAGGTACTGCGGTGCATAAATATATTGAAGATTGGTTGGGTTGGTATGACCGTAGATTTAAGCCAGAAGACGAGTTTGAACCTCACTTAGGTCTTGAATATACACAATATGAAGCTCGTTTCAAAGAGTGGTTAGAAGAAAGAATAGACTGGGATATACACCCACTATATACAGAGCAACGTATTATAAATAAGAAGTTAGGTGTAAAAGGAATAATAGACTGTATAGCTGTTGTAAATGATAAAATATGTATGATAGACTGGAAAACAAGTAGTAACTTAGACGAGTGGTCGACTGAATGCCAACTTCAATTATATTATATGATGTTATTAAAAGGTAATAAAGAGCAAAGAGACTTAGCGAAAAAGATAGACGAATTAAGATGTTTAAGCCTTACTAAAACTGGTTATCGTTGGTTTAAATTTTCAATAGATAAAAAACTAGGCAATGCTATATTAGAATTATGGAATAAACATTTTAGAGAAATAGCAGAGGCAGAGAAAGAAAAAGAGAAAAAAGGTATAGTAAGGGAGCCAGTGATATTATGAAAGTAAAAAATGTTAATTTGGAATGGTATGTACTTCGTTGGGATGTTAATGCTAAAAAAGTGGTAAATTATAATATATTACAATGGAGAAAAGAAGATATAGCAAACGAAGTTAGGAAAAAAAGTATTCATAATAAAAGTATATTACGTGAATATCTAAAAACGGTATTTATGTATGATTACTGGAGCAAAACAGAATGTGAATTTTATATTTCTGATTTGCACGGAGACGATTATGAAAAGATTGATATATGGAGACAAATTGAACCGAATTTGAACCTTATAGTTGAGTATGTAAATTCAAAAATGGAACTAGGACTAGAGTAGGAGGTAAACATATGGCAGAGGTCGTTTACAGTAGTATGAAACGAGATGATACCATAAATCCTTACAGTCATAGAAAATTCACAAAAGCAGATTGTATGGAATGGTTAGATAAGTTGGAGGACGAAAGCGTTAATTGCTGGATAATAGACCCACCCTACAACGTCTTAACAGGTAATATGAAGAACAAAAATGGAGCAGCAATATTCCATTCACGATACACAGCACAGGTCTCTCCTAGTGAGAGTGACTTAGAAAAAGGTATGGTAACTCCTAGATTTGAAGTTGCTATTCCGTGGGAAGAAAAATCTAAATTAGAAGATTACAAGAATTATTGCTATACTTGGTATTGTAAAGCTCATCAAAAATTAGCAGACGATAGTTTTATGTTCATATTTTGGAGTATGAAATATTTATATCTGGCGTATCAATTATTCGACGTCAACCGTGTGATATTTTGGCAACAACCGAATATGATAAGTAGTATAACAGGTGATTTTTCATATGATATAACACCAATTATAGTAGTAAGAAAAGGTAACGCAAGATTAAATAAAAAAGCAAAATTATGGGATAAGACAAGTGTGCTAAAATTTGCTAAACCTCAGGGAAATTATAGAGATGATAAACTAGCCCACCCTTGTCAAAAACCTAGAAAATTATTAGAACATTTGGTATGGTTATCAGACGCAGACAAAGAGGGTTGCGTCATTGGAGACTTCTTCGCAGGTTCAGGAAGTCTCTTACGAGCAGTGAACCAAGCAGACGTTATTCTTTGTGATATGAATGACGAATATTACGATAAATTCTTTGACACCTATGTAACTGATATGAGAGTTTATAAATGTGAAAAAGAAAAATGGATAAAATAAGTAAGTAGTAGAAAGGTAGGACGATAGTATGTTGAAAATAACTAAACTTGATTTTGAATTAGGAAAAAATACAGAGAAAATCCCTAACGGTCTATGGTATGTAGTCGCAGATTACGTGAAAAGAGGGGAGGATTCTTATGATAGGGCGAAACGTAGATTTGCTGTCACCACTATTGTATCTGAATTAAATGAGATACGTGAACGTGATGACGTTGAAGAAACTGACTTTCGTCTTATTTTAATGGCTGAAATAAATCAAATATATGCTAATTATAAAAATCTGACTATATTTGAACAGGATATAATAAAATATATTGCTGAAATATTCAAAGTTCTAACAGATGGAGGTGTTTTATAATGAGCAAAACAATAGAGTTTACTTTTTGCGAGTTGCCAGAAACACCTCGTGAATTTAATATTGAAAAATTTAAAGAACACGACCCAGAGCAAATAAAATTATACAACGACAGTAAAGCTCCTAGACGTAAAAAATTATTGAGCTATGAAGATTTAAAAATAGACAGTGGTGACGGTCCTAATTATGCTAGAGTTGTGCCTGATGATTGCGTGTTCATAGATTATGATAACGCTACTGAAGCCGCTGAAATGTATGATATAATAATACGTTCCAAACTAAAATGTTTAATATTAGAGACAGTAAAGGGTTATCATTTTTTATTTAGAAAACCTGATTTCTATAAAAAAGAAATGACTAGAGCTACTAACTGGTTTGGCTATACATTTGATACTAAAGGTCCAGGTAGTGTTCAAATTATAAAAGTGTGTGGTATGGAGCGTGACGAAAGAGCTAGTTGGAGACCTAGTGAGTTAATCGCACCTAAAGCTATAAATATTGAAGATTTGGATATACTTCCATATTGGTTATGGGGAAAGTTAAAAGATAGTGAATTACATAAAGGCGGAAAGACTGGTGACAGGACAAAAGAAGACGCTGTGACATATACGCTAAAAGATAATCCGTTCACAACTTTGATGAAAATGACCGAAGGGTCAAGACATAACTTCATAGTTGAGCGTTGTAGTTATTTTGGTTTAAGTAATGGTTTTGAAATGAATGAGTTTAAGGATTTAATTCAAGCTATACACGACCAATACCTAGTTAAAATTGGTACAGCTATGAGTGATAGTGACTTATTTGGAGACCTACCTAAACGTTGGGAAGACTATGGAGCAATGTTATCTTCCGAGGGTTGGGATTATGACGAAAAAGAAAGACACTGGAAAAAAGTAAAATCAAAAGACGATAAAAAGATAGACGAACGTAGAGCAGCAGAGTATTTATTTGGACAATTTGACTTCTATGGCACAGGAGCAGGAGAAGATGGACTTTTCAAAAAGTTATTCTATAAAGAACTGGAAGGCCCTTATGATTATAAGACCGATTTGACAGTACCAAGACAAGCGTTGAAAGACCACAGTGAACAGAATTTCAAAGAAACGTATTTCAAAGAAGTGGAGGTGCAGTTAATGCAAATGTGTGCAGCGAATAGCAAAATAATAAGACGTAATGATACTTATATAATTTGTAAAAATAAAATATTATCTTGTATAGCGCCAGACGCATACGACTTTTCTTGGCTTGGCACAAGACCTCCAACAGACGTAATATTTAGGTGGAATTGGTATCCGAAAGAATGGGTTGAAGAACACGAAGAAGATTTGGGTAAAAATATAAATTGGTTTATATCTCAATTATCAAGAAACGCAAAAGGTATTCCTCAACCTATGGTTCAAGATTGGCTTTGGGTAATAGCTGGAGCCAGTATGATACCAGCCAATCAACTTCAAAAGATAGTAATACTTGCAGGTGGAGGACAAAACGGAAAATCTCTTTACACCTCACTAATCAGACTATGTTTGGGTGAAGATATGTTTAACGAAAGTAAGATATTTGATAGTAACCCTCACGATAATAAGTTTTGGGGTGAAGACCTAGACCACGGTATTTTATGCGTAATAGACGACTTAAATAGAGTATATAATAGAGACGCATTTTCATATATTAAAGGTGGTGTAACTGGTACAGATACAGTTTATATAAATGAAAAATTCAAACCTAAAAAGAAATTAGACGTACTACCTCAGATTATTGCTTGTACTAACTTTGAATTTGAACTATATGATAAATCAGAAGGTATGAGACGTAGGGTAAAGATACTACCTACTGAATTCCACGTTGATGATAGTGTTAAAGATGAGTTATTGCAGTGGAAGTTGGTACTGAACACAATGGATAATGCAGCAGTTGCAGAATACAGAATGAAAGAGAGTGCTTATGGAGACAGAGGTACTAAAGTTATGAAAATGCACACAAGAGAGACTGGTGTATTAGATAGTTTAGACCACGGAAGTTTAGCTTGGTTCGCGAATAAAGCTAGATATATGTATATAGATTGGATGTTAGGAAAATTAAAGCTAGAAGATACTGACGATATGAGAGAAAAATTAGAAGGTACTTTCTCTGGTGGATTTGACGCTGAGCTAGAAGAATTCCTAGAATGGTATGTGGTTGAACGTAAAGAGGATATTTGGACAAAAGAATTATATTTAGAATATCAAGATTGGCACAGTGAAATGGCAACAGGAGATATTGCTATGAAAGAAAAAGCATTTTCAATGAAATTAGGTAAAACAATAAGTAAATTAAATGAAAAGGGCTACGTACTAGAAATGAGAAAGACTAGAAACGATAAAGGTATGAGCTTAAATAGATTATTTATAGGAAAGAAAGAAGAAGAAAAATGAAAAAGATAATTTTATTGTGCGTGATTTGGTTGTGCGGAGGTTTACTATCCGCACTTCTAAAAAATCTAAAAGTGAACGACCGGATTTATATATGGTCTGCATTTTGCTGTTGGTTATTTTACTTGTTTAATAATATATTGGAGGGAAGTGAATATATGCCTAGAGGAAGAAAAAAGAAGAAAGAAGAAGTCTTTGACGCAGAAGAACTAATTGGTACTTTTATGAAAGGCGATAGACTTACAGACGACGAGAGATATAAAAAAACTGTTGATAATATATACAGAAAACTAAAGCCTATTTGGTTACAAGAATGTAAAGACGCAATGTGGTTATTACAAGACGACTATGTTAAAACAGTTGCCGATATAATTTATTTAGATGACCAGATGGGAGGTAATTTAGACCCGACCTCACTTAGCACAGATAAACAAAATTTATTAGGTTGGAAGCAAGTTCAATCTGTAATAGAAAAATATAGAGCTATGGATTATAGTTTAGTTGACCAAGACGGAATTAAAGCAATATTAAGTAGCATAATTAAAAATAAAAACGCTCGTGACGCTGATAGATTAAAGGCAATAGAAATGTATACTGGAATGTACTCAGGAGAAGGTATTGAAGGTGTTACATTTGTTAATGATTTATATAAAGGAAAGTTTAAGCCAGACAGCAGTGACGAAGAAGATGAAGAATCAGATGAATAAAAAGTGAACAGAAGGAGGTGTTTAGCTTGAAAGTATTAAGTTTGTTTTCAGGAATTGGTGCATTTGAATTAGCACTTAAACGAATAGGTATAGATACTGAACTTGTAGGGTTTTCAGAAATCGATAAATACGCTGTGAAATCTTACTGTTCAGTACACGGTGTTTCAGAAGATTTGAATTTAGGAGATATATCAAAAATTGATTTAGCCAAGCTCAAAGAGATTGGGGATATAGATTTAATAACACACGGTTCACCTTGTCAAGATTTTTCAATTGCAGGTAGACTTGCTGGAGGAGATAAAGGCTCTGGTACTAGGAGTAGTTTAATGTGGTGTACTGTTGATATAGTTGAAGCAGTGCGTCCTAAATATGTAGTTTGGGAAAACGTAAAGAATTTATTAAGCAGTAAAAATCGACATAACTTCGACGGTTATTTGGAAATTATGGATGAGCTCGGTTATAATTCATACTATAAAGTATTAAATGCTAAAAATTATGGCATTCCTCAAAACAGAGAGCGTGTGTTCACTGTGAGTATAAGAAAAGATATTGACGAAGGCTATGAATTCCCAGAAGAAATCGAACTTACTAAAAAACTTAAAGACGTATTAGAGGAAAGTGTTGACGAGAAATATTATTTAAGTGATAAACTAATTGCTGGACTAATAGCAAACACTGAACGACAGAGAGAGAAGGGCAATGGATTTACATTTGAAACTACTAATGGAGACTGTGTGGCAAAGACTGTAACCACTAGAGTTGGAGCGTGTAGGTCGGGAGATAATTATATTCAAGTTGTAGGAAAACTGGATATAAAAGGACACGACTGCGTTAAGCGTGTGTATTCTGGGGAGGGTATTGCACCCACCCTTACTGATATGCAAGGAGGAAATCGTCAACCTAAAGTTTTAATCAATGAACCAGTTATTGCAGCAAGCAGAGGGCGAAATCCAGATAGACCTGGTGATAGAACTCCAGGAATACCTACTGAACAGAGATTGGAAATAAATAAGCAAGGAATTAGTAATACAATAACAACAGTACAAAAAGATAATTATGTTATAGAGCCTTGTTTGAAAATAAAAGAAGCCACGAAAGCTGGATATAAAGAGGCTTACGCAGGAGACGGTGTTAATATCTCTGGAAGAATGAAGTATCAAAGAGGTAATGTTCAAAAAGAAATGACACAAACGTTAATGGCAAATGGAAGTGAGAGGGGTGTTGTTACCTCTGATATGCGTATTAGAAAGCTAACTCCAAGGGAGTGTTGGCGTCTAATGGGATTTGGAGACGAGGATTTTGATAAAGCCCGAGAAATAGGGACTTCTGATACACAATTATACAAACAAGCAGGTAACTCGATTGTAGTGAATGTACTAGAAGCGGTGTTCAAGAATTTATTTAAAGTAGAAAAAGTTAAGAAATCGTGGTATAAATAGTGAAGAAATGGGGTGATTAGTATTAGTAGACGAAAAATGAGTGATATTATTTTGCCGAATTACTGGGACTTACTCGAAGACGGAATAGGTGAACAGCTAGAGCGTTCGCGTAAAATGTTTTTACGTGGAGGACGTTTCTCTGGTAAATCTTATTGGGCAGCACATCATATAGTTTTAACGTTATTGGCTCTTGCATCTGTTCACAAAGAGGGCGAACCCTGGGCGTGTTGTTTGGCATTAAGAAAATATAATAATACATTAAGAACCTCTGTATATGCTGAAATTGCTAATGCTATAATAAACTTAGGAGTTGAAGATAAGTGGCAAATGCTTACGAACCCTATGGAAATTAGATTAAAGGGAACTAAGAGCGTAATTAAATTTGCTAACTTAAATACTGCTGAGGACTATGGAAAAGTTAAATCTATTAAATGGCCCGGTGGCTATTGTAGGTTAATATGGTTTGAAGAGGCTGACCAATTTCAATCTAAACACGACGTAGACCAAGTGCTTTTATCTTTATATCGTGGTGGAGACATATTTGAAACTATATTTACGTATAACACGCCGTTCTCACCTTCACACTGGCTTAATATTGGTTGGAATAACGCAAAAGAAATGGCGGTGGACGTGGAAACGGACAGCGACGAGGATAGAGGAGGCAAAAAAAGATTAGGCGAAAAGGTTTACTTCAAACACGTTAACTTATATGATATTCCAAGAGGTATCGTACCACAACAGGTATATGATATGGCTGAAGCAATGCGTGAAGAAAATGAACAGGAGTGGAAGCACGTCATAATGGGAGAGGTTGGAGACCCGGCTACTATGGTATTCCCACTACTTAGACCTGTTAGAGTTGGAGATATTGATACCTCGGAATTTGGTAATGGTCCTGAGTGTTGGCGTTGGCTCGTTGGTATGGACTATGGTTATAGACCTGACCCTACTGTATGTGTGGTTGTAGGTTATAATAAGGTTAAAAAGGTATTATTTATAACTGACGAAGTTAGAGGTATAGGCTGGAGTGAAGACGGTATTTATATGAACGTTGCTGATATGTTAAAGCGTGGTGGAGGCTTATTTGATAGGTCTGTTAATATATCGTCGCTAATAAACTCTGAAATAGATAATAGAATTATAGACGGTTTAAGGAGTAAGGGGTTGAACATATACCCAGTTAAGAAAGTGAGTGGAAGTCGTGACGTATCATATCAGTTCTTAACTGGTGGATTTGGTGACGTTAAAGAAATCTGGATTGATACTGAAAGGTGTCCTGGCTGTTGGGCTGAGTTCGTTGGTGCTGAGTTCTTACGTAGAGATATAGGTGGAAAAGAAATAATAATTCAAGAATGGCCTAGTGTTAATGACCATCGGCATAGACGCAACTCGTTATGCAACAGTAGATTTGTGGTCTGGCAGAGCGGTTACAGGCTCAAAACGTGCCTTATTATAATCGTCAATCTAGGTCTTTACGATATGTACTTTATATGATATAATCAGTTCAAATAGGAGGATTGATTATATGGAGAAAAGAACCGCAGAAGGAAAAAGACGTCACGATTTAGGAAAAAAGATTTGGTATGCAGAGAAACGTTTAGAAAAAATAACACACGAACAAAACAATGGGTTAGAACTAGGATACCCTGGTGTGCGAATAAGTGATTATTTGAAAGAAAAAATATTATCAGGACAAACTCAGATACTTGTGGTGAATGGTGAAGCAATCCTGTTCAGAAAGAAATCCAATGGATACTGGTTTAATAATTCTTGGAAAGGTACTACTGTATATCTACATCGAGAAAAAATGAAACTATATTTAGGATTCACAGATGAACAAATGGAAGGATACGAAGTACATCATATAGACGAAAACCCTGATAATAATGACTTATCTAATTTGAAATTAGTAACTAAGAAAGAACATCACGATATACACGATAAGCGTAATAAGAAAAGTAAGCGTCACGTATGCAAAAAGTGTGGGCGTACTTATTTTAGTAGTGTAAGTAAGAGTGTAAATTATTGTAATAGGTGTGGAGGTTAATCAATATGAAAATAGATTTAGAAGTAGTAAAGCAAACTAATAATGTGTGGGGATTTGAATATATGACGGCGTTGTGTATGGAAGAATTTGCAGAAGTAGTACAAGCAATAAATAAAGTAAGACGAAAAAAAGATGATGATAATTTAGACCACTTAAACGAAGAAATTGCCGATTGTTTAATTTGTATTGAACAATTAAAAGATATGGGATTAGTTAATGACGCAAGTATTCAAAAATGGATTGACTATAAGCAGAATAGACAAAAAAAATAGAAACAAAAGTGGTGATAATTATGATTGGTGATATGTTGAACAATAATAAGAGGCGTGAAGTGTGTACCCGATTGGACCAAGTGATGTATATGGGAAAAAAGTATAGGCAAGATAAAAAGACGGGCTACTATGTGTGTACTACTGGGAACAGAAAGCGTTTACACGTGGCTATGTGGGAAGCTGAGGCTGGTATGAGTGTCCCGGTTGGGTGTGTTATACACCACGTTGATTGGGTTAAGACAAATAATGTGATTGAAAATCTGGTCTGTGTGACCGTAAGTGAACACGAGAGGATACACAATACTCCCGGTGGACGTGAATTTGGAATTGAATTAAAAAAAGAGAGAGGGACTGGTGTCCCTCCCGGTCTTATACTTTAGATTTTAAACACACACAGTCGTTGTCATACCACCCGCCCTGTAATAAACGAGATATGTACGTAGACAAGTCAAGCGTTGGTTCATCTTCTGGTGGTGTGTATTCAAACACCTGCTCTAAGTAAAGTGTCTCGTGAGATACAACATCTTTTGAGTGGCGTAGAGCGATTAGACGCTCCCTTGCTTCTGAGCGTTCTTCTTCTGACAAATTAAAACTGTCGTAATAATTTTTTAAAGTGACAAAGTCTGGATGATTACGTATAGACTGGTGTAATTGACTTAATTCTTGTTGATATTCTTGGTCTGTGAATGGCTCATCATCGTCACTATGAACGCGTAACGCACTTGGGAAGAAACTTCCTTCTATGGCTTCTTCCATTAGGTTACGTCTAGGGATTTTTTATTTAGGCGTAGTCTTAGTTGTTGCAGTGATTTTAGTACCTTCTGGTAATATAGATAAATCAATTGTGTCACTACCTCTTACTAAGTTAATTAAACGAAACGCAATATGTCCTCTCAATGATTGAAAATGGGCTTTTGCGTCTTTTTTTAATTGTTGATATACATCTTGTGGTAAATCAATTTGAACTTTCATCGGTTTTTGCTCCTTTCTTGATATAATTGTTGTTATTGTATCACAAGTTGATATAACTTGTCAATAGGTGAACTGTTGATATAAGGGTTGTCACGTAGGGCGTTATTAGGGTGGTGATGAGGGTGATGATAAGGGTGGTTACAAAAATTGATAAAAAATTGATATGAAAGTTGATATAAAATGAGCGATTTTGGACGTGTTGCTCTGCTTTGTTGCTTTGGTAAAAATAAACGAAGCTGTTGCGAGAGTAAGTGTTGCTCTGTTGACCTGCTTTTCTTCTAGTATATATATAATTATATATCGCGTGTATAAATTTTTTTAGACTCTTCTCTAAGAGAACATATAGAGAAGTTAATGTTTTCTCAACAGCAGAGCAACATCACAGTATATCATTATTGGTAGAGTAAGGATAGACCCCGTTGACCTGCTATTGCTCTGCTTTTATGCAATACTATATCATTCGACTGAACAGAAATCTCAAAAATATATTTATATAAATAAAAATCGGCCCGTTGATTTGCTTTTTTATAAACAATTTTTAGCAGAGCAACGCCTAGAAAGCAGAGCAACACAGAGCCTGATTTTTCATTCTCAACACAAGTGAACTGAAAATTTTGTCAAATCTGAACAAGCGTGACAGAAAACATAAGTATGCAGGGGTAAAATAAGTCCACGTGGGGGAAAATACACTACACCCATTCCCACCACATTCCTCCTGCTGATTCTCGTTTTCCTGAACAAACTTCATCAATATGTTTGATTCCAGTTTGTCTAGTCGCCTCACTTGCTGATTCATAAATTATATCCAAATCAATGCAGTGAACAGCTTTACCTGGTCGGCCTGCTTTACCTTTAAGTGCAAGACTTAGTTTTGAATTATGTGTGCCATAATTACAATTGTATTTCGCAGTACACCATTCTAAATTTTCTACTTTATTGTTCAGTTTATTCTCGTCTTTATGATTGATTTGTGGTAAATTTTCTGGATTTGGGATAAATGCTTGTGCTACTAATCTGTGAACAGTTTTGGTCACTCCTTTTGCATTTTTATATAATGTTACTATATAGTAACCTCTTTTACTTAAACGATTTGCTAATATTTTTGTTGAAGATTTAACTCTACCAAAATTTGATACTTGGTAAAGTCCTTCATAACCTTTTATATCTTTCCATATTTCTTTCATATTATCATCTCCTTTCTGAACATTTGTTTATGAGCATAGGCTTAAAAAATACATTCGTCTTATAGAACAAATGTTTATGAGCATAGGCTCAAAAGATAGGAGGCTCTAAGCCTCCGTGTCTTTTTTAGTAACAAACATCCTATAATTCTTATGACCTTTGTAGCCCATAATCACACCTTGATTGCTTACGGCTAACCATTCACTGGCTCTTAATGGTTCGATATATAATTGCTTTGCGTCGTGAATACTACAACCTAATATATTGGCTACTGCATTTGTTGATAGTTTTCCTCGCTCTGCTACTCTTTGCATTATTAGAAATTCTTTATCACTCAAGCCAGTGGCACCGTTTATAGCAAATCTAGAATCAAGAAGATTGTTCACTTCCGCTTCTCCGATTGATTCAAGTTTTTCTGATTTAATTGCTGACTTCATAGACTTCGCAAGTGACAGTGCTGTTCTTGGCACACCCTTTGATGCTCTCACTATACTTGGTAGTGCCTCTGCATCTAAATCTGGATTAACATTGTGAACAATTTGCTCCAACTCTTCTTGTGAATAATTCTGCAACTCTACAAACTTACACCTATTAACAAATGCCTCTGGTAAAGGGCTTAATATATTTGTTGCGAATACAAACCTTGCCTTTGGTAATTCTAAATCCATACATAAGTCTGTATCGTAAAATGTACCCTTATCTATTATCTTGTAAAGTCCTTCTAATACTTTTGGTTGAAGACTATGTATTTCATCAAAGAATAATATGTCGCCGTCTTCGGCTTCTTTGATTGGCTTCAACATACTGTTCAACCTGTCACCTCTCATCTGTGTCGTATCTACTGTTTTGGCACCTAGACTTTCAGCAAACATTGTCTTACCATATCCACTGCTCCCATATATAAGTAATGGCTGTGTTTCATATTTGTACCAGTCTGCTATTGCTAACTTGGCTCTCTCTTGTCCTACGATATTCTTAAACATACCTGCACCCCCTTTCGTTTTTTGTTTGTATTATATCATACTTACAGTAGTATGTCAATACTGTATCATTCTTACCAGGCATTCCTGGTGATGTAATCCTGTTCACTTTGCTTCACTCCCTTCTTATCCTTCCCAGAGTCTCTTTGCCCACACTGCTGGATTTGGTTTCAGTTCATCCATACTCCAGCGTGTCCACTCTTTGGTTTCTGCATTATACTGTAATCGACCACAGTTTGCTCCCCAGTCCTCGTCTGCGTACTGTAAATCTAAATCATATCCTAGTTCAGCCAGCTTCGTTGCCACTGGTCCTGCAAATGACCAAGCTGTTTGAAAGTACATTATTATATATGTCTTACCTGTGTATGTGTATCCGTCGTATGCACCCCACTTTGTATTCCAGTATGTATTTCTCCAAGCATACCAGTCGAACCAAGGTCTGTCTTTGTCCTCCATTACGTGGCTGTCCTTGTTCACTATACAATCCTTTGGACAATCTTTTTTATACCTAGGCTCTGGTATGATTAAATCAAAGTCTATTATTCTGTTTCCATCTTCTGTGACCATTGTTAATTTATCTAATATATATTGAAGTTTATCTTGTGGTATATGTGAAATCTTCCATTTATTCATTACATTGTTTGACATCTTATATTACCTCCTTTTTAGTTATTGATATAGTATTGTGTAATCTGGTGAAGTTTCCGTCTTCGTATGTTTTAAAATTTGCTGTGCCTGCTTCCTCATCAATCTGTTCACTTTCGGATATTTGACACTCACTAATCCACTCCCTGATGTCTGACTTGGCAACCCTGACTAAATTCTTATAACTGTTCAATGCATCCCCGAAGCTGGCATACACTTCAGTATGATGAGTAGACGCGTAATCCCAACTGCCTTCTTCTTGGATTACATATACGAACTCAGGATTAAGCTCGTGAAGCACATTGTGAACAACCTTCGCTAAATGATCGTTACGTTTTAATAGTGCATTCTCTACATAAGTTAATCTCTCAATATCTTTCTTTGCTATTCTCATATTGTTACCTCCTTTATATTTCTGGTATTACTCTTATACCTATACAATTCCAATCACTTGCTGTGTGGTTATTTCTGTTCTTCTTGAAGTTGTATATCCTATCATAGTCGTCTGATAGTACATCTATTGGTTCATTCTTTGGATATGCTGTAATATTTTTTATAGTAGCTTGGAATGATTTAATCAATACACTTCTTTGTTGTGTTGGTTTTGGTAGTGCGTCTGTATTGTCGAAGTTTAAGATAAAATAATTGTCTTCGTCTTGGATAACTATATATCCTTGTAACAAATCATTCCATACATTTTGTGAAAAGCTGAATATCATTTTGTGTACAACTTTTCTTTCCTCGTCTTCACAGATTAGCATACATAATCCACGCCACCCACGATTCTTTTCAAGTCGAATCCTTTTTATACTTTTTGCGTTCATAATTATATTTCCTCCTTTTCATAATATTTCCAGTGGTATCCACCAGATAATTTATATTTTAAGTTTATACGTTGTTTTAATTGTCGTGATGCTTCACTTATACTTGGATATATTATTCCTGTTTCTATACATTGTATTGGTTTAGATGTATATGTATTATTTGGTTTGTTTTGTGGTAATCTACTGTATCTATTTTTATAATTATTGTTGTATTTAATGTTACACCACTCAAGATTATTTACGTTATTATTAGTTTTATTTTCATCTTTGTGGTTGATACAAGGTAAATTATCTGGGTTAGATATAAAATGTTGAGCAACTAACCTGTGAATTTTGAAAGTAGTTTTGTGATTACTTTTTTGTAGATTTACTAACATATAACCGTCTTTATCTAATCTTGGTGTTAGTATTTTATCAGTTGTTACATTTTTTCTTTTTAAAGATTTAATTCTACCCTTATTGCTTATTTGATAAAGTCCTTCATAATCTTGTATGTCTTTCCATATTTCTTTCATTTCTATCTCCTACCTTTCTATTATGCTAACCCATAGATTATATCTAGTATATCTACTGGTTGCTTTACTTTTTTCTTTTCTTCTTGTGGTTTAACTTTTCTTTGGTCTCTTATTGGTTTCTTCATTGGCATTGCTAATTTTCTTAATTGCTCTTTGACTTCTTCACTTACCTTTAAGTTCCATTTTTCTTTAAGTGTTAGTCTGCCGTCTTTCTCGTCTACTGTCTCGAACTCGTAACCGTCCTTGCGAAGTGCGTTCATAATACCTGCTGTGATTCTTCCTAAGTTTATTTCTGCCATTGTGTCTGTGTTTTGAAGATATACATTTTCTGTCTTACCCATTTCTTTAACTACCTTATACATACTAATACCCCCTTCCTGTATATATAATTTGAATATTTGGATTTATTTTTTGTACTTCTTGTAGCCATCTTTCGCTGTGTCCTACTAAAACTGTTCTCTTTAGTTGTTTGATCATATCAACTGACCAGGATATTCTGCCACCACCGTCTGTTATTCCTATTGGGCTGTATCCTAACTGTTCAGCTTTGAAGCACATCTCGATTGTTCTGTCCCCGTCGTCTGAATAACCACTGTCTGCTGATATGTGCATAAAGTCTGCAAATGTACCTTTGTAGTAGTCGTCGCTCCTACCTTCACTGTCGTGGCAACGTTTCATTACTGCTCTGCCCTCGTCTCTGTATGCGTAACCACTAAACCATACTGTTGGTGTCTTTAATGCTTGTGGAATTGCTTTACCTATAATCTCTTTGAATGTGTCCATATCTCCACCCATACTACCACTTGCGTCAAAACATAAGTATAAACTTGCACGTCCTTTCTTTGACCCTTTGAAGATAGTATGTTGTCCTGTCTGCATATAGCTTGGTGTCTTGTAACTTCTTATCTTTGTGTCTGTTACTAAACCATTTAATGTCTTTGTTATTCTTGCTAGTCTTAACTTTACATTTTTAAGTCTGTTGATTTCTTCTACCCATTCATTACCTTCGTGTTCAGTGATAAACTCTTTACTGTCTATGTCGTCTAGTTTACTCCAGTCTGTTTCTGAATGATGTCCAGGTGCTTCAGGTTCAGGTTGTTCACTTTCAGGTTCTGTTGTGACTTCACTTGTGTCTTTACCTGTCTTTTCTCTTGGGGTGCTGTCGTGTCCCCCCTCTGCGTGTGCTTTATCTGTACTACCTTTCTTCTTGCCTTCTTTCTTCTTGTCGTCCTTTGGCTCGTCCTCTTCTTTCTTATCTGTGTCTTTTACTTTTCCTTTGCCTTTACCTTTTGATTTGCTGTCCTCGTCTTCTTCTGTTTCTTCGCTGTCGTCTCCTTCCCCTTCGCCTTCCTTCTTGTCTTCGTCTTCTCCGTGTTTGAATTTTCTGTACTCGTCTAGCATTTCCTCTAGTGTGTTGTGTTTGAATGTATAAGATAGAGAATTTCTGTCTCTGAATTGGGCAAGGTTGTTCACTGCTGTCTCTACTAACTCTGGGAATTTCTTACTCATCCAATCGTGTACTAATATGTCCATTATTATATTGACTTCACTTTTAGTCACTTGGAATTCGTCTTCTGTATCTTCTTCACTTAACTCTTCTAGGTATCTAAAAAATCTGTTGTGGTGTTTCAACTCTAAGTGCATTCTTTCGTGCCATAGTAACCACTTTAACATATTGTCGTCATAGGCTGGTAGTATCTTGAATAAATTGTCTTGGGTGTTTAGGAAGATACGGTCGCCGTCAGTGTAGGCAACTGCTCTCCCTATGTCTGTTACATATGCTCTCTCTAGCATAATTGCTGTCTCTGTATCATAGTGTGTACTTGATAAGAATGGATTTACCATAATTATTTACCTCCTTTTACTATACTTGCTACTTCTTCTTCTGATAGTATCTCTTTGAATTTCTCAATTAGTTCTTCTTCTGTTGATATTGTCTCTGGCCCCCAGGCTACTATTCCGTCTTCTTGAAATCTCTCATAGGCGGTTCTTACATTCTTGATTAAGTCTGCTGGGTCTATTGACTTCATTCCTTTTTGCATATCAACTAACTTCTGTGTTAATGCTGTTCCTAATTTAGCTCTCAATCTTAGTGGGTTTTTCTCAAACTGTAACATTTTAAGTACGTGGTCCATATTTCTTGGGTTGATTTTACTGTCTTGCATTGCTTTAATATACTTGGCAACTTGAGGAATGTTTTTCCATTTCTTCTTTAAGTAGTCCATTGCGTCTTTGTCACTGTTTACTAATTGGAATACGTCAAACCTATCTAGCAATGGCCCAGGAAGTTCGTTCAAGTATACTGTACCGTCTGTACCGTCTGATAAGTTTCCTGCTGCTACTATTTGTGCAAACTCTAGTGAATGACCACACCATTCTCTTTGACTTGGATCAATGTGGCAAGGTCCATACAAACAGTTCATAACTTCTGTTGGTGCTTGGTTGATTTCGTCAAAGAATAATATATAATTTTTACCTTTGACTTCAAACATTGGGGCTAGTGCCTCATTTAATAATAGTGTAAAGTATTCTGTTTTCTTATCACTGCTCACTTGTGCGTATGGCACACCACCAATAAACTCTGGTATCATTGTGGCTAGTGGAAAGACTAATAATGTTTTGCCTTTATCTTCTGCAAACTTTCTAACAATTGAAGATTTACCAATACCCTTGTTACCAAAAACAAGTGTGTTCTCTTCGTCTTCTAATAAAGCATAGAAGTCGCTTTGACGTATTTCTGGCACGTCAATACCATCAATTTTCATTGTACTCATAATATATTCCTACCTTTCTACACGATAACAGTTAGATTAAAGCCTACGGCTTGTCTGTTACCGTTCACTTTCTATTATACTACTTGTTTAGTAGTATGTCAATAGTTTATCATTAGTTTTTTATGATAGTATTTCGCCCTGGTTTCATACTATTTTTAAGGGCTTTCTGATTTACTGCTCCATTTCTTTCTTGGTCATTGTGTTAAAGCCGTGCTGATATAAAAAGTCGTTGATATGTCTTGCTGTTGTGCTGCTATACCAGCCGTTCACTTTTACGCTTGGCTTGCCGTCTTCTGTTGCGATCCCGTCTGTGATTTCTGCTACTATTGTTGAATAACTCATTAGTAGTAAATGCCCTGCGTCGTCACTGTATACTTTTGCTTTTCCATAGAATGATTTTCTTCTATCGTATTGTGGTTGTAAGTCGTATAAGTATTTCATATTATTTCACCTCCTTTTTATATTCTTCTAGTTTTTTAGTCCAGTAATCAAGTTTCTTTTGGTCGTTTCTATGCTTAGCATTATTTATGTTTTGAATTATGTTTGCGCGTTTTCTATTTATAGGTAGTTTCTTATAGTCATTGGCTCTTGCCCTATTTTGAATTTTATCATTTTGTATTTTCTCCATTATGCTGTAGTATGTTTCAAAGTCTTCGTAGTTAATTAAGTCGTCAGCTGTTGGTGTCAATCCTTCTTTTAGTAAATATGCTTGGTGTTGAATTTTAATTTCTAGGTCGAATAAGAAGTCTATTTCTTCATTTTTTAGTACCATATTATCTCCCCTCCCTTATTATTTTATTACATAGTTGTACTACTTCACAAAGGTTTGTGTCTTGGTCTAACTCTTGACTAATTGTGCAATGCTCTTTTATATATCCAGTTGTCATTCTATATGGTCCGTTGTCGTCTACAAAGTTGTATATACCCATTCCGTCTGTACCTGCATATATTGTTACTTTTCTCATTGTTAAGTCTTGCCACTTTGTTGTTACGATTAGAGGTATACCTACCTCCAGGTCATTTAATAATCTAATGGTATCCATATTATACCCTCCTATTCTTGGGGGTAGGGGTTTATCCCCTCCCCCTATTTAATATTTGCGTTTTTACTTGCTGCTTTTAGTTGTGTTTTATTCAAGTTTGTGAATTTGTCTGTTATTATTTCTCTTTTGCTTGTTGTATAAGCTGTTGCTGTTAATTTAATTGTGTGATTTACTGTTGTTTCTTTTTCTGGTGGAAATTTCTTTGCAATTTTTTCAACTGCTTGTTTATATTCTTTTGAATATATTGTTTTTGTATAGTTTTGTCTTTTAATTATTAAGTCATTTCCTTTGTTAATTTTTGCGATTTCTTCTTCTGTTAAGTTTCTAATTTCGTCTTTTGCATTATCAATTATTTGTTGATAATATTCTACCATTGCTACTGCCATAGCAATTTCCTCAATTCTTGATTTTTCCATAATTTTTACCTCCATAATTTTTTAATTTTTTTGATTTTATATGACGGCTTTCAGTAGGGTTTCAGCCGTTTTTACCTACTATTTGTCGAATTAGAATAAATAGCTTTCGATTGTTTGTTTTTGTATTGCTATGCTTTCCTGGTTTAATGCCATTTTAAGCTCTTTTGCTATTGTTTCGACGGTTGTTTTATCTGTGAATAATAACTCTATTACTAGAGTATTTTCGATTACTACATTGCCGTTATTGTGCTTATAAATTCCTTTTGATTGTGTTACTGTTGCACCTTCTACATAATTAAGTAAAATATTATTTGTTAAGTTATAAGCTGATAATGTATCAATTTTTTGTGTTTTTGTGTCTTTATCGTTTAAACCTACATATAAAATATATTTATCCATATTACTACACCTTCCTTTTATCTACTTTTTAATGTTTAGCCATTACCTGTTACATATTACTTTTTAGTAATGCAACTATACTTGTATATTCTTAATGTATAT
>OBLI01001920.1_pt1 | contig 18909 bp, 18 predicted proteins | sample 1519701 | NCBI WGS metagenome assembly OBLI01 (sample SAMEA3663005, study PRJEB22513) | pig gut metagenome | biome: pig gut; feature: pig-associated habitat; material: faeces | place: France | collected 2012 | reverse complement strand
TTATTTTTTCAAGCTTTTAGGAATTCTAGATTTGGGAATTCTAGTTTAAGAGTATTTAGGGAGAATTCTAGATTGGGAATTCTAGAAGTATGTCTGGGGAATTCTAGATTAGGGAATTCTAGTTTAAGAGTATTTAGGGAATTCTAGTTTTAGGAATTCTAGATTAGGGAATTCTAGAATTCCTAGCTTAGTTTAGTATTTTAAAGTCTCATCAAGGCTTTTTTCTAAGCCTTTTGGATTTTTAAATCCACCGCCAAAGGCTTTAAAAACCTCTACAACTGAGCTAGCTAAACCTGCTTTGGAACTTGCTAGCTCTAGCCTTGCGCTAAGATGCTGGCGCTGTGCGTCAAGCAGCTCAAGATGAGAGCTATAGCCTGCCTCGTATCTAAGCTTGCTAAGCTCATAAACTCTAGCACCTGAGGCCTCAAGGTCGCTAGCAGCACTTAGTTTAAAATCAGCATTTTTACGAAGTTCAAGCGCATCTTTTACCTCGCCAAGAGCGTTTTTAAGTGTTTTGTCGTATTCTAGCATGCTAGCATTTTGATCTAGCCAAGCTAGTTTTACATTACTAGCAGTGCGGCCAAAGTCAAAAAGCGGCATCACCAAAGACCCACCTTTTTGCCAAGTGTGCGCTGAGCTTACTAAGAGACGCTCAAAGTCATTGCTAGTATATCCAAAGGCTGCTGTTAGGTTAATTTGCGGAAAATACGCAGCCCTAGCTACGCCTATTTGGGCATTTGCAGCCTTAAATCTAAGCAAAGCAGCTCCCACATCAGCTCTACGCTCTAAAATATCAGCACTAATGCCCTCTGGCACGTTTGGGATAGTGTAGTTAGCACCCTTTATAGTGATGTTATTTTCAGCTATAAAGCTAGCATCTTTGCCGCTTAAAATCGCAAGTGCGGTGCGAGTTTTGCTAAGGCTGTCTTGTAAGGTAGCAAGCTGCGAGCGTGCGCTATCTACGCTAGCCTTGCTTTGGTAATATACAAGCTCTGTTATATAGCCACTTTCTAGTTCGGCTTTGCGGTATTCTAGCGTTTGTTCGTAGCTTGCTAGGCTTTCTTTTAATATATTTTCTTGCTCACTTAGCGCAATTAGCGAAAAGTATGTATTTGCCACGCTTGCAGCTATGCTAAGTCTTGCGTTTTGAACATCCATCGCACTTGCTTCATACATAGCGATACCAGCTCTTGCAGCATTTCTTACTCTACCCCACAGATCAATCTCCCAGCTTAAAACTGCGCCTATGCTAGTAAGCGTGCTAGTGCTTCTGCCCTGCGGTGAGCGCTCGCTAGTTTCGCTTTTGATAGAGCTTGCCTCGCCTTTTACATTTGGCGTAAACTCTAGCTTTGCTAGATCCATTTGAACCTTTGCTTGCTCAAGCGAATTTAGTGCTAAAAGTAGATCAGAGTTTTTGCTAAGTGCCAAACTCATTAGCTCGTTTAGCTGAGAATTATTAAACTCCTCCCACCAACTCTCATTTATATCATTTACCATAACAGGATTTGCTAGGCTTACATTAGTATCCACAACTGGCATTTTTGGGCGCAGGTTACAAGCAGAAAAGCTAAGAGCTATGGCAAATACTACTAGGAATTCTAGAATTCTACGCATTTTTTACTCCTTGTGCTGCTTTTTTCTCTGCTTTTGCTCTGCGCTTAGCATTCCAGCTCTCTAAAAGATAAAAGAAAAGTGGCACAAAGAAAATAGAAATCGTGCTGGCAAAAATCATACCACCTATAACGCCTGTGCCTATGCTGTGGCGCGAAGCAGCTCCAGCTCCTGTGGCTAGAGCAAGTGGCAAAACGCCAAGCGTGAAAGCAAGGCTAGTCATACATATAGGGCGGAAGCGCATTTTTGCTCCATTTATCGCAGCTTGAGCGATGTTTATGCCTTTGCTTAGATGCTCTTGCATAGCAAACTCTACGATGAGAATCGCATTTTTTGCTGCTAGACCTATCAAAAGAATAAGGCCGATTTGGAAGTAAATATCATTGCTCAGACCCCTAGCCCAAGTAAAGAGCAAGGCTCCAAGCACAGAAAATGGTACCGCTGTAATAACAGCTAGTGGCATTAGCCATCTCTCATACTGCGCTGCAAGGATAAGAAACACAAACACAAGTCCTAGCACAAAAGCTTTTGCGCCAGTTCCTGCTGAGTTTACTTCTTGATACGAACTACCTGCCCAGCCTATGCTATATCCGCTTGGCAGCTCTTCTTTTATGATTTGTGAAATCGCCTCTATAGCCTCGCCTGAGGTATAGCCTGGCTTTGGAGAGCCCATTAGTTTAGCAGCTGGGAAGGCATTAAATCTATCCACACTATCAGCACCAAGTGAGCGTTCAAGCGTTATCAAAGAGTCTATTGGCACTAGCTCGCCATACATGCTTCGCACATAGAGATTTGATATATCATTTGGATTATCACGGCCCCCCTCTTCTGCTCTTAGCTGAACTCTAAAGGTCTTACCATAAATGTTAAAGTCATTTACATAATACTGACCTATAGTAGAACTTAGCGTAAAGAAAATATCATTAATATTTATGCCTAGCATTTTGATTTTTTCTCTATCTAAGGTTAGTTTATAGATAGGGAAGTTTGTATCTAGCGTGGTGCGAACTTGCATCAAAGCCGGGTGAGCGTTTGCTTTTTGGGCTACTCTGCGTAAATCCTCTTCAATCTCATTATATGTCCTACCATCTGTGTTTTGCGCATATAGCTCAAAGCCACCAGTGACTGAAAGACCCATGATAGCAGGTGGAACAAGAGCAAAACTCATAGAGTTTCTATCCATGCCAAAGAGCTTTTTGTTAAAATCAGCCGCCATAGCAGCACTTGAGTTTTCATAGCCTGAGCGCTCGCTCCAGTTTTTTAGCACCACAAAAGAAACACCAGCATTTTCTCTAAGTCCACCACCAAGCAAATCATAGCCTGCTACTTCTGTAAACTTATCTACTCTAGGATCATTTGTTATAAGGTTTCTAATATTTCCTAAAGTCTCACTAGTGCGGTTTAGCGCAGACGCAGGTGGCAAAGTAGCTACTGTTAAAAGCACACCTTTATCTTCTTCTGGTACTAGTCCACCTGGGGTGATTTTAAATAGCCCTATCATAGCAGCTATCAAAATAACAACTATAAGCAAACTTCTAATAGTATGCTTTATTACCATAGCAACACCGCTAGTAAATATACGCGTAGAAAAATCAAAAAATTCATTATATTTTTTTATAAACCAAAAAGGCTCGCTTTCTTTTTTGCGCAAGATAAGCGCGCAAAGTGCTGGCGTAAGAGTAAGTGCCACAAAACCTGAAAATGCCACGCTGGTAACCAAAGTAAGGGCAAACTGCTTTTGGATAAGTCCTACAAAGCCCTCAATAAAGCTCACTGGGATAAACACAGCACTCAAAACTAGCACGATAGAAATAACAGGCGAGGTAATCTCACGCATTGCCTCAATTGTAGCGTCTTTTACACTGATATTTGGGTTTTCGTGCAGTATACGCTCGACATTTTCTATAACAATAATCGCATCATCCACAACTATACCAATAGCAAGCACCAGAGCAAAAAGAGTAATAAGATTTATTGAAAATCCTAGCACATAAATACCAATAAAGGCTCCGCACAAAGATACTGGCACAGCAAGTAGTGGAATAATCGTCGCTCTAACATTTCCTAAGAACATATAAATAACTAACACAACCAAAACCATAGCTTCAATGAAGGTTTTAACAACTTCTTTTATAGATATGCGCACGAACTCAGTCGTATCATAAGCTAGTGTGTATTTTAGTCCCTCAGGCCAGCTGTCTTTTAGCTTTTCTAGTCTATTTACTACTTGATCTATTACTTCAATAGCATTTGCACCACTTTGCATAGTAATGAAAACTGGCTGCATAGGCTTGCCGTTATACTTAGCTATAGTAAACTGCTGTCTTGCGCCAAGCTCTACTGTGGCTACATCTTTTAGACGCAAAATTTGTCCGTTTTTCTCTGCTCTTAAAATTATATTTTCAAACTGCTCGGCTGTGGTAAACCTGCCCTCAGCTTGCACGGCATATACAAAGGCTGTATTTGGATTGATAGGCCCTTCGCCGATTTTTCCCACAGCATTTTGGCTGTTTTGTTCTCTAATAGCAGCTGCTATTTCAGCAGAGGTGATATTATGCTCATGCATTAGCTCAGGTTTTAGCCAAACACGCATAGAATAATCTCTATTTCCAATAGCATCAGCACTACCCACGCCAGGCACACGAGAAAGATCATCAACTATATTTATTTTAACATAGTTTGCTAGTTCTGTGATGTCCATATTCTCGCTATCATCAGTAAATGCAAAAACACCTAAAATAGTGCTTGATCTCTCATTTACAGTTACTCCAAGCCTGCGAACTTCTTCTGGTAGTAAGTTTACAGCTGAGGTAATGCGGTTATTTACATTTACCTTAGCAGTTTGTGGGTCGGTGCCGGTTTTAAAATATACATTTATATTCATAGTACCAACTGATGAGCTAGTACTTTGCATATATATCATATCTTCAACACCATTTATAGCATCTTCAAGAGGGGCAGCGACAGTCTGGGCGATAGTAGCAGCGTCAGCTCCACTATAAGTAGCACTTACAACGATTTGTGGCGGAGTAAGCCTTGGATATTCTTCAATAGAAGCATTATAAAGTCCTGCCAAACCCGCAATTACAATGATAATGGAAATAACGCTGGCAAAAACAGGGCGTTCAATAAAAAACTTTGAAAACATAATAAACCTCTATTTTGTAGCGTTATTTTTAGCCTTAGCCGGCATAGCAGTAGGATTATTTGGGTCGTTTATGATTTGCACAGCTGAGCCTGGGCCTATTTTTTTGAAGTTATCCATAGCTAAAATATCGCCATCATTTATGCCTGAACTTACTATGTAATCAAATCCAACATTGCTAGCAATTTTGATATATTTTTTTTCTATTTTTCCATCTTTTATAGTATAAACATAAGAGCCTTTTGGATCTTGACTTACTATTTTTTGCGGAATTTTAAAGGCATTTTTTTGGAAAAAACCATCTACTTCAATTTTAGTGTAAATTCCTGGTTTTATAGCGTGGTCTTTATTTTCAAAAACAGCCTTTGCCTCCACACTTGCAGTACCTGCGTTTACTACGCTATCAATAAAAATTAGCTTGCCAGTGTATTTTATATCATCTATTACCATGCTTACAGTTGGATTTAGCCTTTTCCACGAGCCATCTGCTACGCTATTATCTATTTCTAGCTTTCTTACATCACTCATACCAAATCTTACATAAATAGGATCAAGCTTGCTAATTCGCACAAGCTCACTACCACGCTCAGCAAAGCTACCTACATTTTGGCGGTTATCACCTACTACACCATCAAATGGAGCTAGCAGCATTGAGTCTTGCCAGTCAATCTTAGCGCTTTTTGCGTTGCCTAGGGCTGTTTTTGTATTTGCAGTTGCAGCTGTGTAGGCTGCTAGTGCGTTATCATAGTCTTTTTGACTAACTGCGTTTTTTTCTTTTAGCACTTTTACTCTTTTAAACTCTTTGCCTGCGTTTTGCTCACTCGCAACTGCTGCTTGATAAGTGCCTTGTGCGCTATCATAAAGAGCCTTGTAGCGAGCCTCATCTATTTTTAGAAGCTGCTCGCCTGCTTTTACCTGTGCGCCTGGGGTGAAAAGCTGTTCTGTAATAGAGCCTGAAACCTTGGCTTTTAGCATTACATCAAGGTCGCTGAAAGTCTGTCCATTAAAGCTTAAAAGAAGTGGTTGATCGCCCATTTTTACCTTCATAGCAGTCACTGGCAAAGGTGGCATTTGCTGCGCTTGTTTTTCATCGCTGCAGCCTATGAAAGACGAGCTAAAAACGGCAAAAATAGCTGATATTACTAGATATTTTTTCATATTAAAACCTCGCAATTTTTCTTGCGATTTTAGCTTAAAAATTTAAATTTTTGTGATAATTTTTAAAAAATATTTTGTATTTTATAAGGAATTCTAGAATTCCTAGGATAATTTTACACTAGGAATTCTAGAATTCTAGAATTCCTAAAAGAAATTTTAAGCTTTTAAAGCTTATTTTACATTTACCTCAAAGCCGATTTCTACTTCGCTCCAAGTGTTATTACCATGAAGTCCTTTAATAGTAGTATCAGTTCTAAACGCATCAAAAGCAGCTGTCGCCTTATAGTCCTTTATATCTATGCTAGTCTTTGCTACTAATTTGCCGTTTTCTACTACATAGCCCATTTCTACATCTCTTTGGATACCATTAAAAGTAATTGTAGTTTTTAGCTTGCCAGCTTTATCATCACCCTCTACAGCGTTGATTAGGGCTTTTGCTTCTTTGCTATTTAGTTTAGCAAAAAACTTATCACGCATATTTTTATCACGAAGTGGGTTTTTGTTTGTATCTACTTTGTTTAGATCGATTAGAGCAGTTGCTCCCTCAAGCACCTCTTTTACGCTGCCACTAGTGGCTTTGAAGCTAAACTTTGCTTCTTTAAAAGTCATAGGAACAGCGATTTTTTGATTTGTTTTGTAGCCTGTAACTACTGGTTTTACACTCGCTTCATCAATGCTAAGCGCAAAAAGTGAACTAGCACCAAAAATTAGTGCTGCCACAACTAGTGATTTTTTCATTTTTACTCCTTTTGGTTTTATTTTATTTCTAAATTACTAGCTTCTATAAAAGCTGGAACGCCACGAATCGCCCCTGTAGCAAAGATGCTATGAACGATTTCTTGCTCTTTTTTTATCTTTTCGGCTTTATACTCTGGGGCAGCATTTGCTTTGTCATAATACTTGCGAAGTAAAGCAATTTTTTCTGCGTCAGTTTTGGCTGATTTCATCTGCTCTTGTATAGCAAGAGAGCGTGCCACAGCGTCCTCACCATGGCTAGTAAGTGGGGTGAAAACTAGCTTTAATCTATATTCTTTTAGCGTAGTTTCAATGTTTTTTAACTCTTCTTGGCAATAAGGGCAAAGCGGGTCAGTAAAAACATACATAAGTTCTTTTTTACTATCGCCTAGTTCCATAATTTTTTCTTGTGGGTAGGTTTTTAGCAAAGCCCCTAGCTTTTTATATCCTGCAAACTGGCGTTTTTCTTGTTCTGCTTTTTGAAAATCACCTGCGTAAGAGATTTTCTTTTCTACATCTATTACATCTGGGAAAAGATACTTGCCATCAGTGAAAAACACCTGTCTCATCTCGTCAGTTTTGCCTTTTATAGAGATTATGATTTGCTCAAGGCCCACGCCTTCAAGCTGGCTTCTTTCATCTATCTTAGCTTCAACGCCTTTTGGCAAATCAAACATAGATAAAATCTGCTCATCACTAAGCTCGCCAAAAGCCGTGCTTACTAGTAAAGCGCTTGCTAGAATTACTGATTTTTTCATTTTTGTCCTTAAAAATTTTAATCCAAAGCGCAATTATACAAGAAAAATTGTAAACAAATGCTAGAATTCCATATAATTTATTTTAATATAAAATTTGGAATAATTTTTGCTTGTAAATCAGTGCCAAAACCTAAAATCTATAGAAAGGATAGCAAATGGCAGACTACATGGATACCACAAACACAACCTCAGCGTTAAATAATGCTCTTGCAAGCACAAATGCTAGTGCGGTTCGTGGCTCAACTCCAACAAATCCAAATGCTGAGCTAAAACAAGAAGACTTTTTGGCACTGCTTCTTACTGAGCTTCAGTATCAAGACCCAACAGAGCCTATGGATAGCCAAAAGATGCTAGAACAAACCTCTATGCTCTCTCAGCTAAGCATGCAGCAAAAAACAAATGATGTCATGCAAAAGCTAGCTAGCCAAATGGAGAGTGCGTTTTCTATGAGTGCGATGAATGCTCTTGGTAGTTATGCGACAATCTCTAGTTCAGTTACCAAAGACGATGCTACAAAATCTCTTGGTCTTCCTGTAAACTTCCCAGAAGATATCTCAGGTGCTACAATAGAGGTCAAAAACAACGCTGGCACAGTGGTTCGCAATATCGAGCTTGGTGCGATGACAAAGGGCACAGCTACTATCGAGTGGGATCTACTAAACAACAATAAAAACCAAGTAGATAATGGCACTTATACCTACGAGGTCAAATACACCACCAAAGACGGACGCCAAATGGATATGCAAAACACAAACTACTTGGTTGAGAGTGTGCGCTTCCAAAACGGCGAAGCTGAGTTTAAGGTAGCTGGCAATTACATAAAAGCAAATAGAATTTCTGAGTTTAGCGCCTTGCCTAGCTCAAATAGCTAGAAAATCTAGCTTAATTTTTAGTAAGGAATTCTAGAATTCCTTACTAAGATTATAGGGAATTCTAGAATTCCTAAGAAAAATTATTTAAGGATAAAGCCCATGATGACAGCACTTTATAACGGTGTCTCAGGCATAAAAACCAACAGCATAGGCATCGATGTAACAGGCAATAATATAGCAAATGCAAACACAGTAGGCTTTAAAAACTCTCAAGCTGAGTTTAAAGATCTATTTTATCAAACAGCAGCTGCTATGAGCCAAAACCCAGTAGCCTCGTCACTAGGGCTTGGCACTACTATGGCAACAACTGCGCTTGATATGAAGCAAGGTAGTTTTCAAAACACAGACAATGCATTTGATTATGCTATCGGGGGCGATGGCTACTTTGCAGTTCAAAAAGGCGGGAGCACTTACTACACAAGAGCTGGGCAGTTTTTGCTAGATGTGAATCGTGATATGATAAATACCTCAGGCTTTTATCTTATGGGGACGACAGCTGCTTTAAATGAGGCTAGCTACTCAGCAGCTGCTCTAAAAAAACTAGGTAGCCAGGATACGCAGGCCCTTACCTTAGAGCCAACCTCAAATCTAGAATTTAGCCAAACAATAAACAAAATCACCCTGCCTACCAATCTCTACATACCACCAGAGCCTACAACTAGCGTGAAATTTCGTGGCAATCTAACAACAAAGCAAGAATATCTCCAACAAGATATAGAGCTAAATATGATAAATGCCGAACTAAGCATAAGCGAAGATGGCAAAGCCAACCTAAAAGGCACGCTAGCAGACACCCCACAGTTAGAGAAGTACACCGCAGGCACGCTAGTAAATATTACCTTTGCTAACGCAGCTGGCAATATGCTAAAAGCTCAAGCTAAAGTGCAAGATGATGGAAGCTATGAGCTAAATGACTTTGATGTAAGCACGCTAGCTGATGAGGGCGGCGGATATGAGAGCCTTCAAGCCTCAGCTACCACGCAAGGCCTAGTAGCACAGCCTAGCACAGCAAAGTTTGTAGCAGGACTTCATGGTGCTAGTGGCTTTGAGAATACGCTTACTATAAACTTAGAGCGCGAGCTACCAAATCCGGCTGATGGAGCAAACTGGCTGATGGACGCAACCATCACAGACCCTGATGGCAATGTCTTAAGCCAGGCTTCTGGTGTGCTAAGCTTTAATGGTTTTGGTGCCCTAACAGGCAACACGCTTGGCCCACTTAGCAACGAAGGCGCACCGGTAAATATAGACTTTGGCTCACTATACAACCCAGATGTGCCAAATAGCGGCTTTGATGGTATAGTAATGAGCCAGAGGGCTAGCGGCATAGATAGCCAACAAAAAGACGGCCACGCAGATGGGCTTTTTAAAGCTTATGCTACTAGCGAAGATGGCACGATTTTAGCAGTGTTTGACAACGGCATGCAAGCAGCTGTTGCTAGAGTACCGCTCTTTCATTTTCAAAACGACCAAGGACTTTTTAGCGAGGGTGGCGTGTATTTTAGCCCTACGGACAATAGCGGCGAGGCCTTTATGTACGCAAAAGAAAATGGCACACCATACAATGGCTCTGTGATAAAAAGCTACATGCTAGAAAACTCAAATGTAAGTTTAGAAAGAGAAATGACTATGCTAATCGTCCAACAAAGAGCCTACGAAGCAAGCGCAAAAAGCATAAGCACAAGCGATCAAATGCTCCAACGCGCGATAAATATGAAAAATGGTTAAGATTTTAGCTTTATTTTGCCTGCTTTTTAGCTCTGTTTTTTCAGGGCAGCTACGCTCTTTTGGTGCTGGCGGTGCTGATTATAAAAGAGCAAAGGTTTTTATCCCTAGTGGCTGCATGCTAAAAGACAGCCTTGGCGATATGCTAATAAGGTGTAAAAATAGCTGGGCAAGGGCTCAGGTGCTACGCATAGAAATAGGCTGCTACGAGACAGCAAAGACGCTAGTAGACCTAGCTGGCGATGAGCCAAGGGGACTAAAAGTAAGCGGGCTAGGTGGTGAGAAAATAGAAACTAGAATTCCTATAAAAACCGCTAGATTAAAACTACAAATCACCCCAGCAGACGCAAGCTCGCCTTTGCCAAATATCATCATCTGCGAACATGAAATCGCACTTAGCATTTTTGGCAGTGATGAAAAACTAGTAGAACAAATCGCCTCAAACTCACTTATAGAGGCTTTTTAAGCTCTAGAATTCCCTAATAAAACATTAACTTTACTTTTGTTATAATACTCCTACATCTTAATTCAAAGGAGTAACAATGAAAAAAGTCCTAGTGCTAGCAGCTTTGCTAGCAAGCTTTGCCTTTGGCAAACCACTAGTTTATGTCCTAGCAACAGGTGGTACGATAGCAGGTAGCGCAGCAGGTGGTGCTACTGATACTGCCTATACATCAGGCGCTATTACAGTAGATGCTCTGCTAAAAGCTGTGCCTCAAATAAACGACATCGCAGTAGTAAAAGGCGAACAAGTAGCAAACATCGGCTCACAAGCTATGAACAACGAAATCTGGCTAAAACTAGCCAAGCGTGTAAATGAGCTACTAAAACAAAAAGATGTAGCAGGCATCGTCATCACTCACGGCACTGATACTATGGAAGAGACTGCGTATTTCCTAAACCTAACAGTAAAAAGCGACAAACCAGTAGTTTTAGTAGGTGCTATGAGAAGCTCTACTTCAATGAGTGCTGATGGCCCGCTAAATCTATACAACGCTGTAAATGTAGCTATAAATAAAGAAAGCAAGGGCAAAGGCGTGCTTGTAGCAATGAACGAAGAAATACACGCTGCAAGAGAGGTTCAAAAAACAAATACAACTGGCGTAGCAACTTTCAAAAGCCCAAATACTGGAAAAATCGGCTCAGTATTTTATGGCAATGTAAAATACTACCTAAGCCCGGTTCGTGCTCACACAAAAGCTAGCGAGTTTGATGTAAGCAAGCTAAGCGAGCTACCAAAGGTTGAAGTTGTAATGGGATACGCTAATGTAGACCGTGCTATGCTTGATGCTGCTATAAGCTCTGGAGCAAAAGGAATCATCAACGCTGGTGTGGGCAACGGTAGCCTTTATCCAACAGCAGAAGAAGCCTTTGGCAAAGCTATTAAAAACGGCATAATCGTAGCTCGCTCATCTCGTGTGGGCTCAGGCGAGACTACAATGGACGGTGAGACTGATGATGGTAAGTTTGGCTCGATCGCAACTGACAATCTAAGCCCAGCAAAAGCTCGCGTGCTTTTAATGCTAGGTCTAACCAAAACAAACGACAAAGCTAAACTTCAAGAGTATTTCTACAAATACTAAGAAGTGCTAAATCTAGAATTCCTAAGCAAAATCTAGAATTCCTATTCTAAGGAATTCTAGATTTTTTATTATTTTAACTGCTCTAAGCGTTCTTTTTTAGAACCGATTTCTGTGATTTGCACGCCAAAGTTTCCATCGATGATGACAACCTCGCCAAGGGCTATTGGTTTATCGCCGATTAGCACTTCAAGCGGGTCGTTTGCTAGCTGGTTTAGCTCTATAACAGAGCCTATATCCATGCTTAGCACATCTTTTAGTAGCATTTTCTTTGAGCCTATTCGCACGCGCAGCGGCAGACGCACATCCATAATAAGCCTAATATTTTTCATATCTCCATCAAAAACAGGGCCTTGGCTAGTAGCTTCTGGGGCAGCCGGCGGGTCTATTAACTCGCAAAAGGCCTTATCAGCAGCGATTGCTAGTTGTTCGCTCTGTCCGCTATAGCTTACGCCAAAAACAAAAATCTTGCTAAATCCATCTAAATTAAGCGGTTCGTTGCCTGCTACATAGCTGGTTTTGTCTATATCAAAGCTTAGTTTTGGCAGCTCACTTTGGGCTCCAAGTGCGGTAGAGACCGCACCAAACCAGTTTGAAAAAATCTCTTTACTAGCATCAAGCTCATCATCGCCAATATTTTCGTTCATTGTAGGCTTTTCTTCGCCTAGCATGATATCATTTATCGCTGTCATGAGAAGTGGAGTAGCCATAAAAAGTAGCTTGCCACCACCAGAGCTAACGCTAGCGGTGATTACAGGTGGATTTATGCCACTTTGCGCATTTGCTTCAAACTCCTTTGGCTCGCCAACAGCAGCGCCTTGCCCAGTAAGCCCCTCAGCAGTGCTAGCAAACTCAGCACTAAAAATGCCTAAAAGATTATTCATCATCATCGTATTCATCTCCATCATCGTCATTTACGCTATCATCATAAGACTGAATTTTTGCCTTGCGGTCTTCTTCGTATTGTTCTAGGATGCTTTTAATTTCATCTTTATCTGTTTTGATAAGCTCTTTAAGCTGTATGCTTTTACGAAAGCGATGCAAGCCCATATCAGCCATAAATACATCTTTTTTATCTATGCTAACAATAGCCATATCATCAGCACTTCTATCAAGCTTTAAAATATCGCCTGGTTTTAGCTCCAAAAACTCAAGAACGCTGATATTGGTTTTGCCCAAAATCGCTTCATATAGCACCTCAGCACGCCCTACTAGCGTTTTTAGCTCTTTGTTGCGAGATTTTTTCGCACTCGTTTCACCTAGCATAACATCACGGTTAGCAAGGCGCGAAAGAATAGGCTCAAGGTAGATTACAGGGTAGCAAAAATTTATCATACCACTATTTCCACCTATGATAATCTCCATAACAGCCATAATAATAATCTCATTTTGGCTAACAACTTGAACAACATTTGGACTTGATTCTTTTGCCTCGACATTTGGATACATATCAGTTATCATCTGCCAGCTTTCTTTTAGGCGCTGCATAACTATACGCAAAATCGCATCAAGCAAGTTTACTTCAATATCTGTTAGCTCCCTACTACTATCAAAGCCGCCATCGCCCTTACCGCCAAGCAAGCGGTCTATCATAGGAAAGGCGATACTAGGATTTATCTCCAAAACACAAGAGCCATCAAGAGGCTTGATAGAAAAAACATTAAAGCTCGTAGGACTTGGCAAACTCATCAAAAACTCACCATAAGTCATTTGATCAACTGAGTGAAGCCTGATTTCAACAATTGAGCGCATAATTGATGAGATTTGGCTAGCAAGGTTGCGGGCTAGCTTATCGTGGATGCCTTTTATAGCGCGTAATTGCTCTTTACTTACCCTGTTTGGACGCTTAAAGTCATAAATGATAACCTGGCGGTCTTCTGGTAGCTTTGGCTTTTTGTGAGCCTCTGATGCTACTAATTCTGCGCTGTCTTCGTCATCAACAGCTTGCAAAAGAGCGTCTATTTCTTCTTGACTAAGAATATCAGCCATTAAAAGCCCAACCTTTCTCTAAGTTTTATTATCATTTTTTTGTGTATTTGACATACACGAGATTGTGAAATTCCTAAAAGCTCGCTAATTTCAGCTAAGTTTAGCTCATCAAAATAATAAAGCTGTATTACTTGCTGGTCTTTTAGCGAAAAGCCCCTTAAAATCTCCATAATATGAGAGATTAAATCATCTTTTTCTACTTTTTCAAAAGTGCCCTCAGGGCTTGCTAGCAAGTCGTATTGCTCATCAAGTGGCAAAAGCATAGCAATCTCGCTCATATTTTTAGCATCACTGATTTGCGCTGTGCTTACGCCGATTTTTTTAGCCAGCCACTCATCGCTTGGTTCGCTCTCATGCTCGTTAAAATACTGTGCACTAAGCTCATTTATTTGCTTTATTAGCTTTCTATCACCTCTACTCATAGGATCAAGCGAGCGCAAAAAATCTAGCATAGCACCATAAACGCGCATTCTAGCATAGCCCCAGAAATTATCATTTTTTTCTTTATCATACGCACGAGAAAGGCTTACCATCGCACAAACCCCAGCCCCAACTAAGTCATTAAACTCCACGCAAGCTGGCAAGCGAGATTTTAAGCGTGCAGCCATAGCACGAAGTGCTGGCATATAGGCTACTACAAGCTCGTTTTGCTCGCTAAGAAGTCCATTTTGATAAGCATCAAGCTGCTTTTTGCGTTGATTGTTCATCTACTTTCTTTTTAGATTTTTTCTTGCTAGATTTTTTAGATAATAATTTATCTCGTTTTACTTGCATCATAGCATCCATGCGACGCTCTCTAGCAAAAAGTTCTTCAATCAAAAACTCATTTATTTCTTCATATTTTTCTTTATCAAAATATATTTTGCTTTCCGAGCTTGCATCTATATAGTTCATAATAGCTATGTGAGAGCCTAAGAAAAATATTAGTGCTATCACGCAGGTATAAGCTACAAGCTCTAAAGGCTCATATCCAGCCATAATACAAAAAATCACGCCTATAAAAAATCCAAGCGCTGTTAAAAAACCAACAAAGTTATCCGCTCGCATTGCGATTTTCCCTTAAACTGCCTAGATTTCAAGCTATTTAGGAATTCTAGAATTCTTAGACTAAAAGCAATCTAGAATTCTAGAATTCCTAGACCAAAAGTAATCTAGAATTATAGGAATTCTAGATTACTTTTAGAATTTCTCAGCCAAACGCTTGAAAAATCCGGCAAAACTTTTTTCTTTTGAAGTATCAAGCATTTTTTGTTCCACTGCGTAAAGCAGCTTGCTAGCAGCATCCTTTAAACACACGCTAGGCTCGGTATTTGGTGCATCATCGCTAAAAAGCGTTCGTGATTTGATTGAGCGCATTACTACCTTATCATTTGGCACATAACCTAGCATCTCAAGCCCTACTTCGCCTACATTTCTGCGCACAACGCCAGCAATGGTGCTAAAAATCCGCTCTGCTTCTTGTGCGCTTTTTACATTATTTGGCAGCATAAAAACTCTTTTTCTATGCGCGCAACTTGCTTTTATGACAGCATAAGCATCAGTTATTGCAGCAGGGTCTGGGGTTGTTACTAGGATAACCTCATCGCTAGCATCCAAAAAAGTCTGCGTAGCAGGTCCAATCCCAGCACCAGTGTCGATGATGAGATAATCAATGCCCTCAAGCACGCTAGCATCGTTCATAAACTTATCAAACAAAAACTTATCATTAAACTTAAAAATATCAGCCCCACTCTCGCCTGGTACTAAAAATAAATTTTCTTTTATATTTATTACTATATCGCTAAACTCGCACTCGCCACGCATCACATTTAGCAGGTTTTGCTCAGCACGGACATTTAGTATCACATCTAGATTTGCTAGCCCTATATCAGCATCAAATAGTGCTACTTTATATCCATTTAGGGCTAGGATATTTGCTAGGTTTGCGCTAAGCGTGCTTTTGCCCACGCCGCCTTTACCGCTTGTTACTGCTACTGTGTGTGTGCCTTTGTGTGGCTTAGTTGTTTTGCTCATCAAATCTCTTAATTTACTTGCTTGATCCATCAAATCCCTCCAATACACATTTTACCAAAAAATTGCTATTAGCCTCCATAATATCATCAGGCACATTTTGTCCTAAACAAAAATAGCTAACAGGCACGCCAGTTTCATACACTAGCGAGAAAATATTGCCAAAAATTCTAGTTTCATCAAGCTTTGTGATAATTAACGAGCTGATGTTTGTAAAAGAAAAATTATCATAAATTTCTAGCAAATCTTCTATTTTTGTATTCGCACTTAGCACTAGATTTACTTCTATATCAGCATCCACGCTAGAAATAAACTCATTTAACAAAGTGAGTTTTTCTGTATCATACTGACTAGAACCAAGGGTATCAACCAAAATCACATCATAGCCACTAAAAGCCTTAATCGCACTTTTAAACTCTTCAATGTTAATTGCTTCTACCATACGCATTTTCATCACCTGCGCATATTGTGCTAGCTGTTCAACCGCGCCTATGCGGTAGCTATCTAGCGTGATTACACCGGTTTTATACTGAATTTCTCCATCATAAGCGTATTTGTAAGCAAGCTTGCTTAAAGTAGTAGTCTTACCAACGCCTGTTGGGCCTATTAACATAATGATTTTTTGCTTTTTTTGGCTTAGCATGATTTTTTTGCTAGGCAGCATTTTTTCTAGTAGAAAATAAAAATACCTCTCAATAGCACTAGGATTATTTTTCATAGAACTAGGCATATTAGCAATGGTAGCTTCCATAATAGCCTTTAAATGCTCGTTTTTCATACCAGAACTAGCTGCTTTTTTGTAGATTGTAGCAAACTCAGGTGGTATTACTATCTCGCCTCTGGCTTCTTTTTTATCCTCCCAGACAGCATCTGCTATTAGTGAGAGCTTGTCATTTAGCTTATCAAGCTTTTTTTCCATATCACGCATTTTTGCGCTGTAATCAGGCTGGATATTAAGCGGGGTTGGCTCACTATCATTTGCGCTAGCTAGATTTTTTATCTCATTTGCCACGCGTGAGATACTCATGCTTACATCTTCATCTTGCCACTGCTCTTTTGGAGTAGTTTTTTGAGTGCTTTGGCTGGTTTGGCGGTTTTTGCCTAAATTTGTGTAGGCTTCTATTTGGCGTTTGATATCATTTACTTGTTCTATTTTATTTAACTCGCTAAGCGGGTTTTGCTCTTCTTCTACGCAAACTACGACTTCAAACAAAGGGTCTTGATTTAAGGTCTTGGCTCTGATTTGCTTTGTTACTTCAATGGCAAAATCATCGCCTAGTTCGGCTTTTGCTTTTAAGAGCGCATCTGCTGTGGATGAGCCTGTAAATGAATATCTTTTTATCATATCTTCTCCTACATCATAGCTAGTGGCAAAATCACGCTTAGTCTCTGGCAGGCTTTTGGATGTGGCAGCCTTAGACGCTCGCTTTGACGGATTTTTGCACTAAAATCGATTATATCGATATCTAGCGTTCTAGGTGCGTTTTTAAAGCTTCTTTTTCTGCCAAAGATTTTTTCATAATTTAGCATTATTTTTAGCACCTTTAAGGCATAAAGCGAACTTTTTATCTCAAGCACAGCATTTAGAAAATCAGCTTGATTTTCATAGCCAAAGGCTTTGTTTTTGATAATCGGCGAGCTTTTTACTAGCTTAAAACGCCTGTCTTTGGCTAGTTTTACAATCAGCCTTTCAAAGCGAGATTTTACTTCTTTTTCATTAGCTATATTTCCACCAATTCCTAAAATGTAAGTGTAGCGAATTTTTCTTAGTTTTTTAGAATTCCTAGCAAAATTCCGTGGAAAAAGGCTAGATTTTATTATTTTTTTAAATCCACTACAATACATTTTTTAAGAACCATCCAGCTTATCAAAGGAATTCTAGAATTCCCTAAAATCTTATGGAATTCTAGAATTCCCAGCTAAGCTCAAATCTAGAATTCCCTAAAATCAAAGTATCTCACAGCCATTTTCAGTGGCGACTACTACATCTTCTATTCTTATGCCAAACTCGCCTTGTAAATAAATCCCAGGCTCAATGCTAAATACCATGCCAGGCTTTATAATCTCTTCGCTTTTTGGGCTAATTCTAGGAAGCTCGTGTATATCAAGCCCCACGCCATGCCCAGTGCTGTGAAAAAACGCCTCACCATATCCAGCTTTTGTGATAACATCCCTTGCAGCCTTGTCAATATCGCAGGCTCTCACACCTGCTCGCACCGCATTTATCGCCATTTGCTGAGCTTCTAAAACTATGTGATAGATCTCATCACGCTTAGAATTTTTAAAGTTTTGCTCTTTGCTAACTTGGCAGTTTTGCCCTACTTCAAAGGTTCTAGTGCGATCTGAGCAGTATCTGCGGTATTTAATCCCAGCATCAAAAAGTAGCAAATCTCCATTTTTTAAGGTATTTTTAGTTGGCAGCGCATGAGCCTTAGCAGCGTTTGAATTTAGAGCAGTTATAGGCTCAAAGCTAAGTCCAAACTCGCCTTTATTTTTTAAAATATTTGCCACTTCGTAGTTTAGCTCGCATTCGCTCACGCCTTTATCTAGGCTAGATTTTACAAACTCACAAACTCTCTTAAAGCCATCAGCACCGTGCTTAGCAGCTGTTTTTAAAATCTCAATTTCATCCTTGCTTTTTATCATACGCTTAATTTGCGAGAAGTTTGGCTTAAAATCAAATATATCACCAAGCCCATCAGAGAGGCTTTTAAAATCAGCCAAGCTAAAATCATGCGGATTTAGCTCTAAGCGTGAAATATTAAGCTTTTTGATTAACTCTTTTGCGCTTTCGTTTATATCATTTGAGATGATAATCTCAGCGTTTTTTATGATTTCATTTGCTTCTATGCCATACCTTGCATCTGTGATAAAAAAGTTTTTTTCAGCATGAGAGATGAATATTTCATTATCACAGCTGTATCCGCACTCGTAGAATACAGCATTTTCATCTTTTAAGATAAAACTCATTTTTATCCTATTTTTTCTCGGCAGCAGCGCGTGCGGCTTTGATTTGTTCAAAAACTTGTATCATAGAAAGTAGCGCGATATGATATCCCATAGGGCCAAAGCCAGCTATCACGCCAGTTGCAGCTGCTGCTGTCATGCTCTTTGCTCTATAATCCTCTCTTGCGTGTATATTGCTAATATGCACCTCAACTGTCGGCAAATGCACAGCCGCAAGTGCATCAGCAATAGCAATAGAAGTATGAGTATAAGCAGCAGGATTTATGATAATACCATCAACGCCCTCAACGCACTCTTGGATTTTATCTACGATTTCGCCCTCATAATTGCTTTGAAAAAACTCTATTTCAATGCCAGCT
>OBLI01001917.1_pt1 | contig 18921 bp, 13 predicted proteins | sample 1519701 | NCBI WGS metagenome assembly OBLI01 (sample SAMEA3663005, study PRJEB22513) | pig gut metagenome | biome: pig gut; feature: pig-associated habitat; material: faeces | place: France | collected 2012 | reverse complement strand
CCCAAAACGCAAGAAAGCCCTGAGAAATCCCAACTTCTCAGGGCTATAAAAATGTGGTACTCCTCTATCCGCTCACACATGGGCCAACAGAGCAACACTGCATGGCGCTTTTTTCGGTTCATTACTCATAACAACATGGCCCCCTGATCTTTTTCGTAAGGGTATTATAGCAGGTCAGGGGGCTTTCGTCGATAGAATTTCCGGAATTCGGAATAAAATGTAGCTCGCCGGCCCAGGGGGATACTCTGTCCGGCTGCCTCCGGGAAGGCAGAAAAGGGAAGAGCCGCATCCGGAAACTACATTTCGGGTCGAAAAAAGGGCATTTCACGCAGCGGCAGGACTCCTCGCGGAAAAACATGCTAGAATACAGTCGTATCTCCGGCCGAAAGGGTTTGAAACAGTGCTCCCTGTCCTGCCTTTTCTGCTGAGACAAATACTTCACCCATCAAGGTGGAAAGCAGTTCTGCGACAATGAGACGGTGAATCTGATCTGCTCCTCCTTTGCGAATAAGGCCGCCTATCTGGAGGTGGAGCTGACCATCCGCGCCCGGCTGCCGGAGGTCCTCTCCATTTCTGATACGGAGCTGTGCGCGATTCTCTCCAACGGCCTGGAAAACGCGCTGAACGCTGTTGCCCATCTGGACGACGCGGCCAGATGGATCAAGCTGTACTGTGATGTCAAGTGCAGTCAGTTGCTCATTGAAATTGAGAACCCTTATGCCGGAAGCATCACCATGGAGAATGGGCTGCCGGTGACCACCGAAGCCGGTCACGGCTATGGCTGCCGCAGCATCCGTGCCATCGTGCTTCAGTATGGCGGCCTGTGTACCTTCTCTCCGGAAAACGGCATCTTTGACCTGCAAATCGCTCTGCCGCTGTTTCCGGTGTGACGGAGCAGAATGGTTCATTCCAAAAGCGGAAACGCCCTGAGAAATCTGGATTTCTCAGGGCGTTTCCGTTGGTTTCGGCGGGAATATAATGCTAATCAGGTGATATTTTCAATGGACTTGATGTACTTTTTATACGCGCTGGGGGACTGACCTGTGAGCTTTTGAAAGGCACGCAGGAAGCAGGAGTAATCGTTGAAGCCGCATTCAAAGGCGATTTCCGTGAAAGGCTTACCGGCGCAGATCAGCTCCTTGGCGCAGAGAATGCGGCGGTAGAGCACATAGTCGTACACGCTTCGACCGGTGTAAGCGGTAAATTCCCGGGTCATATAGGATGGGCTGATGCCGAATTGCCGGGACAGCTCCGGAATGGAGATGGGCTCCTGGTAATGGTCGTTGATGTAGGAGAGAATGGCGTGGATGGATTCATTCAGCACCACCGGCTTGTAGGAGGCGTCGGAGGTCTGGGTGAGATCATACACATCGGAGAGGAAACAGGCCACCCGGAGGTAATTCTGCCATTTGCCGACTTCGGACTGGTCGCCCATGTGCTCCCGGATGTCCAAAATGGTGGCACGCAGCTTCTCCGCATCCTGCTGGCGGATGGTGAAGTAGGCCCGGCCGGTGCTGGCGCAGTTTCGGAAGTACTGGTTCAGATCCGGAATGCCCAAGCTGGCCTTCTGCATCATGGCGGGGGTGATGTAGAGCCAGGCCCGTTCATAGGGAGTGTCTGCCTGGGTGCCCACAAGCCCATGCATATAGAAAGGAGGGACGATTACCAGGGTGCAGGGAGTCAGAGGGGAAATCTGGCCGCCGATGCTGTAGTAGGGCGCCCCGGAGAAAAACACAAAAAACTCATAGAAATCATGGCAGTGGAACCCCTGGTATCCCGGGAAAGGTGAGGTGCCGGAGTAGGGCTCGTAATCCGTACACAGCCTGCCCATGGGGGAATAGGTGGCGGCTTGCTTTTTTGCAGACAATGGGACCATCTCCTTTCTCTAAATATTATAGTGCAGAATTCACATAATCGCAAGAAGAATTCACATAGAACTTGTAGGCACACACAAATAAAAAGCGGAATTTGCATACTTTTCTGTCCCTTTCCCATAGAAACTGCAAATTAACACCAATATAATTAAGTTATCGAAGTTCCCTAATAGAAAATCTCAGGAGGGTATGGTATGGCGAAGCAGATGCAAATCGAAACGGTTCAGACGAAAAGCCCTCGGAAACAGCCGAAAATACGCAGGAAGCGGTTTGCCTGGCTCCGCCGGGATTGGCAGCTGTACGCCATGATGGCCATCCCAATCATTTGGTATCTGGTCTTCTGCTACAAGCCCATGGCGGGCCTGGTGATCGCCTTCCAGAAGTACAACATCTTCAAGGGCATCAAGGGCAGCCAGTGGGTCGGATTGGAAAACTTCAAATTCGTATTCCAAATGCGGGACTTTGGCATCGCCCTGAAGAACACCCTTTGGCTGAATTTTCTGGACCTTCTGGTGGGGTTCCCCATTCCTATTATCCTGGCCATCATGCTCAATGAGATGCGTACCCCCCGGTTCAAGAAGGTCTCCCAGACCCTGCTGTACCTGCCCCATTTCCTGTCCTGGGTCATCATCGGCGGCATGGTGCTGAAAATCTTCGCCCCCACCACCGGCGCCATCAACGCCACCCTGCTCAAGCTGGGCCTTATCGACGAGAACATTCCGTTCCTCACCAGCGGCGGCTGGTGGACATTCACCTATGTGCTGGTGGGCGTGTGGCAGGGCATGGGCTGGGGTACGATTTTGTATCTGGCTGCCATCACCGGACTGGACCAGAACCTCTTTGAGGCGGCCCGGCTGGACGGCGCCAACAAGCTCCAGCAGATCTGGCACGTGACCCTGCCCGGCATCCGCTCCACCATCATTGTGCTGCTGATTATGAACATCGGACGGATGATGACCATCGGCTTCGACCGGCCCTTTGTCATCGGCAACACCCTGGTGCAGGACACCTGCGACGTGATTTCCACCTTCGTTTACCGGGCCGGTATCAAGAACAACCAGTTCGCCCGGGCCACGGCCATCGGCTTGTTCCAGTCGGTTGTGGGCCTGATTCTGATTACCGGTGCCAACGCCGTGTCCCGGATGTTTGACGAAGAGACCATCTGGTAAGGAGGAGAAGAGCATGGAAGCAACCCTGGCGAAAAAGAAAAGAATGCCCGCTGGGCAGTATGTGCTGATTGCCGTGATGTTCCTCTTTGTGGTCATCTGCACCATTCCCTTTGTAAATGTCATTGCCATCTCGCTGTCCTCCAAGTCCGCCATCCTCCGGGGTGATGTGACCCTTTGGCCGGTGGAGTTCACCACCAAGGCCTACGAAGTCATCGTCAGGGACAAGTCCATGTGGCACAGCCTGTTCTACACGGTGAAGCTCACCCTGATCTACACGGCCCTTTCCATGGTGCTCACCATCCTCATCGCTTTCCCGCTGACCATGAAGCGGCTGAAAGGCCGGAAATTTTTCACCATCTTCATTGTGTTCACCATGTATTTCTCCGGCGGCACCATTCCCATCTACCTGAATGTAAAGGATTTGGGGCTGCTGAACAACATGTGGTCCCTGATTCTGCCGGGACTGCTGTCCACCTTCAACGTGATTATTCTGAAAAACTTCTTCACCAGCCTGCCCTATGAGCTGTGCGAGGCGGCGTATATCGACGGCGCCAGCGATTTCCAGATTCTTCTGCATGTGTATCTGCCGCTGAGCTTCTCGGCCCTGGCTACCTTGTCCCTCTTCTACGCGGTGAGCCGGTGGAATTCCTTCTCCGATGCCCTGTATTACATCACCTCCCGGGACCTGCAGCCTTTGCAGCTGAAGCTCTACAACCTGATTAAGGGCTCCCAGGCCATTGAGGTGGCGGTGATGGAGGGCAGCGCCAACGATCTGGCCTCCAGCCTGTCCGAATCCATCGAGTCCGCTACCATCGTCTTTGCCACCCTGCCCATTCTTCTGGTCTACCCGTTCGTCCAGCGCTATTTTGTCAAGGGCGTGACCATGGGCGCGGTGAAAGGCTGATTCCGTAATCCCTGGCGGGAGGAAACCGCCTGAATATTATCAAAGGAGTGACCCAAAACATGAAGAAACTCGTAACCCTCGTGCTGGTTCTTTGCATGTGCATTGGACTGTTCCCTGCCAACACTGCAGCAGCCGACGATTGGCTGACCCTGCGGGTGGAGATGTATGACCGCTCCATCGCCGGCTTCAATGTGGAAGACTGCTGGCAACTGCACTACATCCAGGAAAACTTCGGCGACCCCAACCACATCAAGATTGAGTGGGTGCCCGTGTCCCGTTGGGAGGAAGGCACCATCCTGAATACCCAGCTGGCCGGCGGCACTGCCCCCGACATCTGCATGACCTATGGCGGCGACCTGGTTCAGCAGTACGTGGACATGGGCGGCCTGTACCCCCTGGACGGCCTGCTGGCGGAATACGGTCAGGATTTGACTGAATTCCTGGGCGAAGCCGTTCTGCAGTACGGCCAGTTCGACGTGGGCAGCGGCATGGAGCAGTATTGCCTCCCCGCCCGCCGGATCATCATCGCCGCTCAGACCAACTACATCCGCAAGGACTGGCTGGAAAAGCTGGATATGGAAGTTCCCACCAACATTGAAGAGCTGTATGCCTACCTGACCGCTGCTAAGGAAGCGAATCTGGGCGGCAGCAAGACCATCCCCTATTCCTCCGACCTGTACTCTGCTGATCCTTTCTACGGCTGGATTTTCCAGATGGATGCCTTTGCCGATTACAGCCAGATCACCGAGGAAGACTGGGTGGCCTACCACGATTTCCACTACCTGCTGCCCGGCGCCAAGGAAGCGATCCGCTGGATGAACAAGTTCTTCAACGAAGGCCTGGTCACCGACTTCTTCGGCATTGAGAACTCCGACCAGGTCAAGTCCGACCGGGTCAATGGCTACGACGGCTTCTGGGTTGGCAACTGGGACGCTGCATGGCGGATGGAAGATTCCTTCCAGATGGACCTGGAGAAGAACGTTCCCGGCGCCTCCTTCATCCCCTGCGATCCCTTTAAGCCCGTCAGCGGCAGCACTCCCCACGAGACCTACACCGCCGCCGGTCAGTACATCTTCATTCCCGCCTGGGTTTCCGAAGAGACGGCCATCGCCGCCATCAAGTATCTGAACTGGATGTGCCAGCCTGAGAGCCTTTTCGCCCTGCAGAACGGCGAAATGGGCCACAACTACACCACCGTGGACGAGAACGGTATCCCCACCGACCTGAAGAACATCAACGATACCGAGGATGCCTACAAGATTCACGCCACCGATGCCGCTCCCATCTGCAACGGCTTCTACTATGGCTCCGATGAGCTGAACTACGCCGCCTCCGCCAACGCCTATCCCGGCTACTCCGATCTGGTTGCACAGTCCCTGGTCATTTCCAATGACTTTGGCTATCAGCCCGTGAGCTTCACCCGCACCATTCAGTCCCGGGTGGACTACGGCGCAACCGTCATTTCCAAGGAGGCCGAGCTGCTGGTTCAGTCCGTCACCTGCAAGCCCGAGGATTTCGACTCCGTGTGGGACGAGTATGTGAATGCTCTGCTGGCCTCCGGCGGTCAGAAGATCATTGACGAGCAGAGAGAAGCGTATCAGGAAGGCGCTTACCGCGGCTTCTATCCCATGGCTGACAAATAATTTCATGATGACCTGAGCGATGGGGCTGTGGACAAGCTGTCCGCAGCCTCATTTCAAAGCATACAGAATATGAGAAATTGAAATTTGGCGGGACGATTCGTAGGGAATGCATTTATGCATTCCGCCCTGGCCGCAAATCGCCGGGGGGTCATTGAATCGAGAAAACGTTGTGTTTCGCGTAGGGAACGCATTCATGCGTTCCGAAACGTCGGTTAACATCCGAAGTTCGGCCAATGGTACAGTGTTCCGACTATTGGCTGGTGCGTTTCGTTCCATAGTACCATTCAACGTACCGCCCCAAAATCGTTACTAGGCGGAACGGATAAATCCGTTCCCTACGAAACATCTCTACAACTTTCAATTTATCACGGACATCATCCCATAAGCGGATTTTTAAAAGGAGCGTTAGAAATGATTCGTCTGGGTATCATCGGCTGCGGCGGAATCGCTTCGCTGCATGCGGGAAATATTTTGCAGGGCCATTGCCCGGAGCTCACCGTCACCGCCGCTGCCGACCGGCGGGAATCCCGGAGACAGTGGGCCAGGGAGAGCTTCCCTGATGCGGCGATTTTCAGTGAGGGCATGGATTTGATTGCCTCGGATGCCTGCGACGCGGTGCTGATCTGCACCCCCCACTACCAGCATCCGGAGCTGGCCGCCGCCGCTCTGCGCCACGGAAAGCACGTCATCAGCGAAAAGCCCGCCGGGGTCTATACCCTGCAGGTGCGGGACATGCTTCAGGCGGCTCAGGAGCACCCGGAGCTCACCTTTGCCATGATGTTCAACCAGCGCACCAACTGCCTGTACCGAAAGATGAAAGAGCTGCTGGACAGCGGGAAAATGGGGCAAATCAAGCGGGTCACCTGGATCATCACCGACTGGTACCGCACCCAAAGCTACTACGATTCCGGCTCCTGGCGGGCCACCTGGGATGGAGAAGGCGGCGGCGTGCTGCTGAACCAGTGCCCTCACCAGCTGGATTTGCTGCAATGGCTCTGCGGCATGCCGAAAAAGGTCCAGGCCCATCTGCGCTACGGCAAATGGCACGACATTGAGGTGGAGGACGACGTGACCGCCTATCTGGAGTTCCCCAACGGGGCTACCGGTGTCTTCATCACCACCACCGGGGATGCCGACGGCATCAACCGGCTGGAAATCACCACGGAGCATGGCAAGCTCCTGTGCGAAAAGGACGAGCTCATCTGCACCTACCACGAAGAAAACGAGCGGGACTGGTGCTTTACCTGCAAGGATGTGTTCGGCACCCCCGAAAGCCGAACCTATACCGTGGAAACCGATGGAAAGAATCCCCAGCACGCGGGGGTGCTGAATGCCTTCGCCGCCCACATCCTCCGGGGAGAGCCCCTGGTTGCGGGCGGGGAGGAGGGAATCAACGGCCTGATGCTCTCTAACGCCATGCACCTGTCCGACTGGCTGGGAAAGCCGGTGGAGCTTCCCTTTGACGAAGAATTGTTCCTCCGGCTTCTGACGGAGCGCCGGGCCACCTCCCGGAAAAAAGAGGAAACCGACACCGTGCTGGATAACTCCAATTCCTTTGGCAGCACCGTGAAGCTGTAAAAGGAATCTGAAAGGAAGAGAAACCATGCTGAAAGCTGCAATCATCGGCTGCGGAGCCATTGCCCAGGTCCACAAGCAGGTGCTGCTGTCTCTGCCGGAGGCGAAGCTCGTGGCCTGCTGTGATAAGAGGCCGGAACGGGCGGAGGAATTTGCCGCCTCCTGTAATCTCCGCGCCTATTCAGACCTGGAAGCAATGCTGGATGAAGCGCGGCCGGATGTGGTGCACCTGTGTGTGCCCCACCCGCTGCATACCCCTCTGGCGGTGCTTTGCGCCAGGCGGGGCATCCATGTGTTTACGGAAAAGCCCCCGGCGGTGAACGAAAAACAGTGGGCGGATTTTGCGGCTTTGGCAAATGAAGAAGCCAGGGTTGGCATTTGCTTCCAAAACCGGTATAATCATTCCGTACAGCAGGCAAAGGAACTGCTGTCCTCCGGCAAAGCGGGGGCCATCCTGGGGGCCAGGGCCTTTCTCACCTGGCACCGGGAGCCGGAATACTATCTGGGCAGCGACTGGCGGGGCTCCTGGCAGACCGAGGGCGGCGGGGTTTTAATTAACCAGGCCATTCACACCCTGGATTTGCTGGTGTATCTCATGGGCACCCCCACCGCCGTACAGAGCCACATGTGCAACCACTCCCTGCAAAAGGAGATCGAGGTGGAGGACACCCTGGAAGCGGACATCCATTTCCAATCCGGGGCCAACGCCCTGTTTTATGCCACCAACGCCTACTGCCGCAACGCGCCCGTCCTGCTGGAGCTGACCTGTGAGCATGCCACCCTCCGGTTGGAGGGAGATGACCTGAGCATCCTTTGGCCGGACGGCAGTATTCAGCGGGCAGAGAATGCCCAGGCAGCCTCCCTGGGAAAGGACTACTGGGGCAGCAGCCACCGGGCCTGCATTCAGGATTTCTATCGCGCCATCCTGAGAAACCTACCCTATCAGAATGACATTCCCAGCGTCCGGGACACCATGACGCTGATGCTGCAAATGTATTCCCATGTGCGGGGCGCAAAGGTCGGCCCGGAATAAAGGAGGAAAACCCATGAAGCTGATTCTTCAAAAGCCCCTGCCCCCTATTGTCTGTGAGGAACAGGCCTTCCCCGGGGTGCGGCGGGGGTGCAGCATGGTGGCCGGGGATTTGAACCGGGTGTTCGGGGAGAGACCTGCCGTCATTGACCAGCCCCAGGGCTGGAAAACCGTGATTTTTGTGGGAACCATTGGAAAAAGCCCCCTTTTGGAGCAGCTGAAAAATGAAAGAAAGCTGGATTTGTCCGGTATCCGGGGAAAATGGGAGGTGTATTCCTTCCAACTGGTGGAAAAACCCTTCCCCGGTGTGGAGCAGGCGCTGGTCATTGCAGGCAGCGACAAGCGGGGCACCATCTACGGGCTGTTTCATCTCAGTGAGCTGCTGGGGGTTTCTCCCCTGGTGGATTGGGCGGAGGTGCGCCCGGCCAGGCTGGAGCAGTATGTGCTGGAGGAAAGCTGCTGCATGGTTTCCAAGGAGCCCTCCGTCCGTTACCGGGGCATCTTCATCAACGACGAATGGCCCGCCATCGGCACCTGGGCGAAGAAGCACTTCGGCGGCTTCAACGGGAAAATGTACCTCCATGTGTTCCAACTGATTCTCCGGTTAAAGGGCAATTACCTGTGGCCCGCCATGTGGGACAGCAATTTCAGCCTGGATGGACCGGGAATTGAAAATGCCCGCCTGGCCGACGAGCTGGGCATCGTCATGGGCACCTCCCACCATGAGCCCTGTATGCGCGCCGGGGAGGAATACCGGCTGATGCGGGGCACCGTTTCCCCCTATGGGGACGCCTGGAATTTCCTCACCAACCGGGAGGGCATCACCCGCTTCTGGGAGGACGGCCTGAAACGGAACCGGCCCTTTGAAAACATCATCACCGTGGGTATGCGGGGGGAGCAGGACACCCCCATCATGGGAAAGGACGCCACCTTGCAGGACAACATCGACCTGTTAAGGGATGTGCTGAAAACCCAGAATGGCTTGATTCGCCGCCAGATTGGCAAGGACCTGGCAAAAATCCCCCGGCTCTTTGTCCTCTTCACCGAGGTGGAGAAGTTCTACTACGGCGACGAAACCACCCAGGGACTGATGGGCGACCCGGAATTGGACGGCGTCACCCTGATGCTGACAGACGACAATTTCGGTAACCTCCGCTCCCTGCCCACGGCGGAGATGAAAGACCATCCCGGCGGCTTTGGACTGTACTATCACCTGGATTTCCACGGCGGGGCCTACGCCTACGACTGGATGAACACCAATTTCCTGCCCAAAATCTGGGAGCAGCTCACCTGCGCCTATGAGGGCGGCATCCGGGAGGTGTGGATTGCCAACATCGGCGACATCTGCTTTTTGGAATATCCCCTGTGCTTCTTCATGGACATGGCCTATGACATGGACAAATGGGGCGCGCAGGCGGTGAACCAAACGGATGAATGGAGCCGCAGCTGGGTAAACCATCAATTCGGCTCCGGCTTTTCCCAGGAGGATTGCCGGCTCATTGACCGGATTCTCCACCAGTATACCCAGATCAATCACAACCACAAGCCCGAGGTGATGAACGTGGATGTCTATCACCCGGTGCATTTCGGGGAGACCCAGGCGCTGCTGGAAACCACCAAGCAGATCATGGCCGATGCCAGAAAGCTTTTGGGCCGGTGCCCGCCGGAGCTGACGGACGCTTTCTGGGAGCTGGTCTACTACCCCGCCTGCGCCTCCGCCAATCACTGCCAGATGTGGCTCTATGCCGGGCTGGACCGGTTCTATGCCAGCCAGGGCCGGATGGAGGCCAATCAGTATGCCCATGCCGTGCGCTGCTGCATCGGCCAGGACCGGATGCTCACGGAGCAGTATCACACCCTGGACGGCGGCCGCTTTTCCGGTATGGCTCTCAGTGAGCACGTGGGCTTCGTCCGCTGGTGCGAGGACGGGAATCTCTATCCGCCGTTCATCACCGTGGAGGGGGCCAACAAGCCAAGACTGCTGGTGGCGGATGCCCGGAGTGACGCCTTCACCATCGGCACCCGCTGGAGCGGGGACACCATCGAGCTGAAATACGGTCTGAATCAGAACGTAAATCAGGTGGAGGTGGATTTGGCCTGCGGCAGCCGGGTGGCGGTTTCCTACCTGGTGGAAACGGATTGCCCCTGGCTGTCCCTCTCCCGGAGCCATGGCTGCGTGAAAAAGAAGGATGTGCTCACCATCACCATCCACCGGGAGCGGATGGAGCTCGGGGTGCATCAGGGGACTGTCACTGTAAAAACCGTGTACAACGCCTGCCGCATTTTGGTGTGGGCGGAAAAGCGGGAAAGCTGGGACTACCCCGTGGGCACCTTTGTGGAGGCCAACCACATCCTCTGCATGGAGGCGGCCCACTTTGCGGCCAAAGGCCATGTGAAAAACGCCGGTTATCAGATCCTCTCTCCCTATGGCCGGACGGGCAGCGCCATCAAGGCCTTCCCGGTCATGACGGATTTCACAGCCTGGCCGGAAAAGCCCTGGGCAGAATACCGCTTCGCCGCCCAGCAGGAGGGGGCGTACACGCTGGAACTGTACGTGGCTCCCTCCAACACCGCCACCATGGAGCACCAAATGAACATCGGCATCCAAATGAATGGGGGAGAAATGGAGGTGCACAACCTGGTGGGGCCGGACTTCGCCTCCTTAAAGCTGGACTGCAAGGAATGGGACACCGCCGTTCGGGATAACATCCGCATCCGCAGTGTGACGGTCTCCTGCCGGAAAGGGCTGAATCAGCTGCGGCTGTATGCCATGTCCCCCATGGCGGTGATGGAGCGGCTTGTGCTCCACCCGGCGGATGAGCCCCTGCCCCAATCCTACCTGGGCCCACCCGAGAGCTGGCAGGTAAAATAGATCTTATCAGGAGGGATCAATCGTGATTCAAGTTGCCATCATCGGCACCGGCGGCATTGCGGGTGCCCATATCCAAGCCTATCTGAATTTTCCTGAGCGGTGTAAAATCGTTGCACTGGTGGATATTGTTCCCGAGAAGGCGGAGCGAATGAAAGAGCAGTATGCACTTGTGGACGCCCAGGTGTATTCCAGCCACCAGGAGCTCCTGAAAAGGCAGGACATCGACCTGGCGGATGTGTGCACGCCTCCCTTTGTCCACGCCTCCATCAGCATTGACTGTCTGCGCTCAGGAATGAATGTGGTGTGTGAAAAGCCCATGGCTGCCTCCCTGGAAGAGTGCGATGCCATGCTCCGGGCTAGAGATGAGAGCGGAAAGAAACTCTCCATCATCGCCCAGAACCGCTTCCGCCAGCCCATTGCCAATCTGAAGGCCTTGCTCCGCAGCGGAATTGCCGGAGAAGTTCGCGCTGCCCAGGTGGATTCCTTCTGGTGGCGGGGCCATAGCTACTATGACCTGTGGTGGCGGGGCACCTGGGAAAAGGAGGGCGGCGGCTGCACCCTAAACCACGCGGTGCATCATATTGACATGCTGCTGTGGATGATGGGCCTGCCGGAAAGCGTTACCAGTGTTCTCTCAAACGTCTCCCATGACAATGCCCAGGTGGAGGATTTGTCCATGAGCATCCTGCGCTATCCTCATTCCTTGGCCCAGCTGACGGCCTCCGTGGTCCACCATGGGGAGGAGCAGCGATTGGTATTCCAGTGTGAAAAGGCGAAGATTGCAGCACCGTTCGAGTGCTTTGCCTCGGTGTCCAAGGCTAACGGCTTCCCGGAGCGGAACGAAGAATTAGAAAAGCAGATTGAGGCCTTCGCCGCCGGTCAGCCCCAGGTGAAATGGGAGGGGCACACCGGTCAGCTGGAAAATGTGCTCACCGCCTTGGAGACGGATTCTCCCGTGGCCATCACCGGCGAAGATGGGAGACGGACCATCGAACTCATCTGCGCCATCTACAAATCCGGGGCGGAGGGAAAAACGGTGGAGCTGCCCCTGAAGCGGTCAGACCCGTTTTACACCGTCAAGGGCATTCTGGAACACGCCCCCCATTTCTATGAGAAAACCACCTCCGCCGCCAGCTTGGATGGAGAAATCACCCTGGGCAGCACCTATAAGGAGAAAGGAGCAATCGCAACATGAACAACGCAGCAGACGGAATGAATTACGCCCCCAAGGGCAAGCCTGATCCCGTGGTGAAGCCGGGCGAATTTGGCTTCTCCGCCATCAGATTGGACCACGGCCACATTTACGGCATGTGCAACGGCCTGACCGAGGCGGGGGCGACCCTGCGCTATGTCTATGACCCGGACCCGGAAAAGGTTGCCGCCTTTGTGAAGGCCTTTCCCCAGGTGAAGGTGGCATCCTCGGAGCAGGAAATCTTCGATGACCCGGAGACCAAGCTTATCGCCGGCGCGGCAGTGACCAGTGAGCGCTGCGCCCTGGGGCTTCGTTCCATGGAGGCGGGGAAGGACTACTTCACCGACAAAGCCCCCCTGGTGAGCCTGGAGCAATTGGAGGCCGCCAAGGAATGCGCCGCCCGGACAGGAAGAAAGTACATGTGCTATTACGGCGAGCGGCTCCACAACGAGAGCGCTGTTTTCGCCGGACAGCTCATTGAGCAGGGGGCCATCGGCAAGGTAATTTCCGTGGCGGGCTTCGGACCCCACCGCTTGAACACCAAGGGCCGCCCCGCCTGGTTCTTCCAGCATGAGAAATATGGCGGCATCCTCTGTGACATTGGCTCCCATCAGATTGAGCAGTATCTCCATTTCTGCGGCGAAGAAGACGCGGAGGTGGTAAGCGCCCGGGTGGCCAATTACAATAACCCGGAGTATCCCGAATTGGAGGACTACGGCGACTGCACCATCACCGGCAAAAACGGCACCAGCTTCTATTTCCGGGTGGACTGGTTCACCCCGGACGGCCTGCGAACCTGGGGCGACGGCCGTACCCTGATCATCGGCACCGAGGGAACCATCGAGCTGCGGAAGTACATCAACGTGGCCGAGGAGCCCGCGGTCAGCGACCTGGTGTTCCTGGTGACGAAGCAGGGAGAAAAGCGGTTTGATGTCCAGGGAAAGGTGGGCTTCCCCTTTTTCGGCCAGCTGATTCTGGACTGCATCCACCGCACGGAAACCGCCATGACCCAGGAGCACTGCTTTAAGGCTGCCGAACTGGGCGTCCTGGCCCAGATGAAGGCGGTAAAAATCAAATGAGCGGTATTTTTAATCTGGAATCCCCGGTGGTCCGTGCCGTCACCCGGGTGGGAGACCTGGCTGTTTTGAGCATTCTGTGGTTCCTGGGCTGTGTGCCGATCGTGACCATCGGGACCTCCAACACGGCGATGTACGCCGCCATTCACAAGGTGTTTGCCCAGAAAGAGGGCATTGCGGCGGTGGAGTTTCTGAAAAGCTTCAAGAGCAATTTCCGCCAGGCAACCCTGAGCTTCCTGCCCCTGGGACTGTTGGAGCTTCTTCTGCTGGCAGAGTGCTTTGTCACCGGTTTTTTGCAGGAGCAGGGCGCTGCCTGGGGGAATCTCAGACCGGTGTTTCTGGTGCTCAGCTACCTGGTCGGCCTCTGGATGGTCTATGTGGCCGCCTACGCCGCCCGGTTCCAGGATTCCGCAAAAACCACCATCTGCCAGTCCGCCATCCTGGCCCTGGCCAATCCCCTGCAAAGCATCCTGCTCCTGTTTGCCCTCTCTGCCTGCGGCTTTGTCCTGCCCGTCTTCCCGCCCCTGATCCTCTTCCTCCCCGGCCTGTACGGATGGATTGCCCATAGGGTTATGGAAAAAATCTTTTCCGCCTACCTCAATTGAGAAAAACCCCTTTTCTCTTGCATAGTAGGGAACTTTTTTGCCCGTACAGATAAGAAATGTTCCCCATACAAAAACGCGGCCATCCATGGCATTTTCCATGGGTGGCCGCGTTTTATCAGAGGGGAGGATATGCCTGCCTGTTAGCGCAGGCTCGCCAGAAAGCGCACAAAGCCTGCCCGGCCTGCCTCGTCCAGCTTGTAAACCCCTGCGTCCTCCAGAACCTGAGCAAACACCAGGCCGATTTCTTTCCGGAGGATTTCTGCCGCATTTTCACGGGTGAACCGGTATTTTTCCTGCAGCGCCTGTGCCCACTGGGCGTGCTTGGCGATGCTGTCACTGTACTGGCTGACAGGAATCCGATTCACCAGTGCGTCCGCCAATTCTGCCATCTCCGTTTTCAGGCGGCTGGGCAGGACGGCAAGACCCATGACCTCGATGAGGCCGATGTTCTCTTTCTTGATGTGATGCAGCTTGGCATGGGGGTGGAATACACCCATTGGGTGCTCTTCCGTTGTAATGTTGTTGCGTAGTACCAGATCCAATTCGTAATTCTCCCCGCGCTTCCGGGCGATGGGAGTAATGGTGTTGTGCATCTGGCCGTCCGTCTGTGCAAAGACGAAGCAGTCCGGGTCGGAATAGCCCCGCCAGGCGTCGAGGATTCTGCCAGCCAGCTCCACCAGCCGGTTATCATCCGGGCAGCTCAGGCGAATACAGCTCATGGGCCAGTGGACGATGCCGGCTTTGACATCCTCAAATCCCGGGAAGACCCACTCCCGCTCTATGGGGGCTTTCTCCATGGCGAAGGTGTACCGGCCGCCCTGGAAATGGTCGTGGCTCAGGATGCTGCCGCCCACGATGGGCAGGTCCGCATTGGAGCCCACAAAGTAATGGGGGAACTGCTTGACGAAATCCAGCAGCTTGCGGAAGGTAGCGTTGTCAATCCGCATGGGGGTATGCTCCCGGTTGAACACGATGCAGTGCTCGTGATAATAGACATAGGGGCTGTATTGCAGGCACCAGTCGCTTTGATTAATGGTAATGGGGATCACCCGGTGATTTTCCCGGGCGGGGTGGTTCATTCTGCCGGCATAGCCCTCGTTCTCCAAACAGAGCTGGCATTTGGGATAGCCGCTCTGGGGGGCGTTTTTTGCTGCCGCAATGGCCTTCGGGTCCTTTTCAGGCTTACTGAGGTTGATGGAAATGTCCAGATCGCCGTAATCGGTGGATGTGACCCATTTCACATCCTTTGCGATTCGGTCCCGGCGGATATAGTTGGTATCCTGGCTGAACTGATAGTACCAGTCCGTCGCCGCCTCCGGACCCTTTTCCTCCCGCAGCGCCGCAAACCGCCACTGCACCTCGCTGGGCCTGGGGGTGAGGCAGCCCATCAGCTCGGTGTCGAACAGCTCCCGGGCGGTGCTGTTGTCCGCACATACCCCCCGGCGAACCGCATCCTCCGTCAGGATTTCCAGTATTTCATGGAGCTTTCGGCTTTGGACTGCCAGTTCCTCCGCGTATTCATCCAGCTCCAAAGTCCGCAGCAGCTGATTGCGGGTATAGATTTCATCCCCGGGATGAATCAGATTTTTTGCAAGGCCATAGCCAATCAGCTGGTCGATTGCTTGGTTTACCACCATATTTCCCTCCTTGTCCCAGCCGACGGTTTTCCCTGGGCTGAATTGCTGTTATCTCTTCGGATCCCTGGTATGAGAACGGTGTGGATCGCCCCATACGGCATTGCCGGGTCTACCGGTTCAGGCTTCGGGCAATGGTCCGCGCCAGCTCCTCCAGGTTCATGGGCTTGGCCAGGTGGGCATTCATCCCCGCCTTCAGGGAGGCCTGAATGTCCTCGGCAAAGGCATTGGCCGTCATGGCGATGATGGGAATTTGCTTCCCGTCCGGCCTGCCCGCCATGGACCGGATGGCCCTGGTGGCCTGATGGCCGTCCATTCGTGGCATCATAATGTCCATGAGGATGACGTCGAAGGTGCCCGGCGGATTCTGGGCAAAGAGCGTCCCCGCTTCCTCGCCGTCCACGGCCCAGGTCACCGTCACACCCAGCTCCTCCAGCTGTACGGTGGCGATTTCCGCATTCAGCTGGTTGTCCTCTGCCAGCAGCAGCCGTACGCCGCTCAGGCTGCCCTGGGGAATGGGCGTATTGTGCTCCTGTACCTGTTCCCCGTCGATGCGCTCCAGGGGCAGCTCCACCGTGAAGCAGGAGCCCACGCCCTTTTCGCTTTCCACCCGGATGGTGCCGCCCATCAGCTCCACATAGCGCTTGGTGATGGCCATGCCCAGGCCCGTCCCCTTGTATTGGGTCCTGGCGCCGTCCTCCTCCTGGGAAAATTCGTCAAAGATGTGGGAGAGGAACTCCGGGCTCATACCAATGCCGGTATCCGATATCCGGTAGGTGACCAGGATGTGCTTTCCGTCCTCACCCGGGCGGCAGCTGGAGGAAAAGGTGATGGTGCCGCCGTCGTTGGTGAATTTCACGGCGTTGCTCAGAATGTTCACCAGCACCTCCCGCATCCGCACCACATCTGCCAGCACATACAGGTGCTGGGGGCACGTCCGTTCCACGCGGAATGTGATGTCCCGGTTCAGCAGGAAGCCGTGGGTGATGTCCAGCACCACATCCGCCACGGCGGGCAGGTCCACGGGCACGGGATTGTATTTGGTCTTTCCGCTTTCGATGCGGCTGATGTCCAGCACATCATTGATCAGGGTGAGAAGATGCTCGGAGCTCTCACTGATTTTTTCCAGACAGTTTTTAACCTCCGGCGTGATGTCCTGCTTGAGGGCAATGTTGGTAAACCCGATGATGGCGTTCATGGGGGTGCGAATGTCGTGGGACATGTTGTTCAGGAAGGTGGTTTTTGCCCGGTTCGCCCGCTTGGCCTGGGTCAGGGCATCCTTTAATTTCCGCTGCTGCTCCTGCTCTGCACGGACTGCCTCATCCACAAGGGCGAAGCCCAGAACAAGATGCCGGAAATCGGTGCTGTCCTCCACTCTGGCGATGCGAAGCTGCATGTACTGCTCCGTGCCGTTCCGGCAAATCCGGTACAGATGGGTGAGGAGTTTATCGTCTTTCAGGGTCTGCCGCAGGAAGGCGGGGTCGGAAAACCGCAGCAGCTCCTCCTGCTCTTCCGCCACGACGGAGCTATGGACATAGCGCTCAAAGAGCTCCTGGAATGGATAGCTCTGATTCGGCGCCAGGGGGTAGTTCAGAAAGGAGACATCGGAAAGCCGGATGACCGTTCCCCGGTCCTTCTGCAGATCAATGAAAAAGACGGAGGAATACTCCCTGCTGAGAATCTGGAGGACCGAGGCCTGCCTGCTGGCCGCCTTTTCCTCCTGGAGCAGCCGCTCCTGGAGCTTCAGCTTTTCCTCGGTGGCCTTGGCCTCCTGAAGGAGCAGCTCTTCCCGCTTTTCCCGGGCAAACTGCTGAGATTGCCTTCTCCGAATCTGCCTGGTGATGAAAACGGAAACGGCCAGCAGGACGGCCACCACCACAAATAATTGAATCCGGCTGGCGGTGAGGGTTTTGCTGCTGGATTCCAGAATCTGGGTCCGAATGGCGTTTTCCCGCAGCCGGACGGAAACCATCCAGTCCGTGCCGGGCACGGGCTTGTAGTACAGGTAGGTGCTGCCCTCCGGGGCGGTGTAGTGGGCGTAGCCCTCCTGCCGGGCGTTCCAGTCGGCGATGAGCTTTTCACAGGAGTATTCCCCGGAAAAGACGCAGTCGTTTTTCCAAACGTCAAAAACGCTGCTGCCGTCGGCGTACCGGCGCTCCAATTCCACGATGCAGGTGCCGTCGTCTCCGTCGAACAGGCGGCAGAGCACCTGGTTGTTTTCGCCCTGAATCTGCTGGGCGGTGATGATCTTGTCCACATCCACGCCGGTGATGCAGCTGACGATGTGGGTGTCGCCCAGATAAAAGTCCTCCGTGGGCACGGCAATCAGTACCATGGCCCTGGAAAGGTTGGTTTTGGTGGTGTAGAGCCGGGGTTCCGTCACCGGCTGGGAGAGAAAGCTGAACCGGGAGATGCCGGAAAAGGTATTCTCCTGGGTGTGGACCATGCCGTCCTCGTCCACCAGAGCGAACATATCCAGCCCGTTCAGGTGCTGAATCATGGCCAGGTAGGCGCGCAGGGAGGCTTCGCTGCCCAGGTCTGCGCCCCGCATTTCCTCCACCGCCCGCTGAAGCTGGGCCACGTTGCTTTCCAGCTCCGCGCTGATCTCATAGACATTCCGGTCGGCGATTTCCTCCAGATAGAATTTGCTCAGGGAAACGGTGGTGTCGTCCGCCGCCTTTCTGGCGGTGCAGCTGAATACCAGGATGGATGCAATGATGATGAGGGCCGCCAGGGCCATCAAGGCCACAATACCCAGGTTGGATTTAAAATCTGCATCTGTTTTTCGGAATGACGGTTTCATCATCGGTTCCCTCCCCTCCCGGCGGCAGCTCATGAGGCTAGTTTATCATATTCTTTTTGGGATATCAACCGGGAGGGGGGATTGAATTTTGAAAAATGTGCCCCTGGGGGCTTCTTCGGCATCGTGTAAAAGCACACAAAATCCCTTGACTTTATCCTGCCCTGTGGTATAATGAACATGAAAAGAGCACTGCCGATAAGCGGTTAGCTCAAGTTTGTTGGTCTAATGCAAACGATTAGAAACCGTCACTTGGCAGAGTGGCGGTTTCTGCTTTTTACACGAATCGTTATGGTAAATTTACCAATATGGAACGTTAGTGTAATGGGCATATGCTCACCTCCTTTGCAGGAGTGTAGCTAACCGCCTATCCGCGGTGCGTCGCGCAGCGAATCAGAATTCACTGATTGCCGGTGGCAATCACACCTTTATCTCTTATGGCAATGCTCTTCCCAGCCCCCTATGGGGTTGGGTTTATTTTATCAGGGGCTGGGAAAAATGTCAATTCCGAATCATCCTTGAGTTTCGGTATATTGAACCTCCAAAG
>OBLI01001915.1_pt1 | contig 18980 bp, 16 predicted proteins | sample 1519701 | NCBI WGS metagenome assembly OBLI01 (sample SAMEA3663005, study PRJEB22513) | pig gut metagenome | biome: pig gut; feature: pig-associated habitat; material: faeces | place: France | collected 2012 | reverse complement strand
TTATCTCATCAAATGGGGTGATGTTCGTCATTGGTCGGCAATGGGAGAAAACGGGATAGTATCTTTGTGCTATCGTTTAACCGCTTTATAGTTTGTTGTTATGACTAAGTATTCCATCGTGCCTCGTCGCACGATCACGTTGCTCATCGTTCATTGTACCGCTACACCCGTCGGGCGGGAGGTCTCCTCAGCTGAGGTGGATCAATGGCATCGCCAGCGAGGTTGGAAAGGGATTGGCTATCACTACTTGATCCAGCTCGACGGTACGGTTGAGCGGGGCCGCCCCGAAGCGGAGATTGGTGCGCATTGCCAAAACCACAATGCGCACTCGTTAGGCATTTGTTATGTGGGAGGCTTGGATAGCCAGAACCGCCCTGCCGACACACGTACCCCAGCACAACGCCTGGCACTCCGTGCACTCCTCGAAACGCTCCATGCCCGTTATCCTCATGCCCTCATCGTGGGACATCACCTCTTCAATCCCTCGAAGGCCTGTCCCTGTTTCGATGCCGCCGCCGAGTATGCCGATTTACAACCGAAATAACACTCCTAACTCAGGTCTCCATGAAAAGTTGTTTCTACCTGTCGCTTATCCTCCTCGTGCTCCTCCACGCCTCCTCCTGCGCCACTCGTCGTACCCCGGTCGTTCCCCTCCGATCAGTGCACACGGACACGCTCCAGCTACATACCCTGCACTACGACAGTGTCTTTATCCGCCAAGAGCGGTACCAGGATCGCTCGCAGGACACCGTCTATTTGCACGATCGCACCGTGGAGTATCGCTACCGGCTACTGCGAGACACGATCCGTGAGATCCTCCGTGACTCCATCCCTTATGAGGTGCGCATCGTGGAGCCCTCTCCCACTCGTCGCCTCCCCTCGCTCTCCCAAGCGCTTGGGTGGATAGGCTTGATTCTAATCGCCGGAGCGGGGTGCAGGCTACTGGGGCGTTTTTTGAGAGAAGTGTCACTTCAGCAAAACAGGTAGGTCTGCTTGTTGATTTTGTGTTCGGTTTGCATTATCTTCGCGAGGAGAACAAAAAACGGAGGTACGATGAGTGAGCAGAAGGTAACCGGGAAGCCGAAGCGCATACCCTACGGCATGATGAACTTCGAGCATGTGCGCAGGGACAATTGTTACTACGTTGACAAGACACGTTTCATAGAGAAGATCGAGGACGCAAACAAGTATTTCTTTTTCATCCGTCCCCGTCGCTTTGGCAAGTCACTCACGCTCTCCATGTTGGCGCACTATTACGATGTCAACATGAAGGAGCGTTTTGACGAGCTGTTTGGCGACCTCTATATCGGTAGTCATCCGACACCCGAGCGCAACCAATATCTGATTCTCAACTTTAACTTTGCGGCTATTCATGCCGACTTAGATAATTACAAAGAAGCGATGGACAGTTATTGCGACACGAACCTGTACTATTTCTGTCGCAACTATGCGACGCTTCTCTCTCCAGATATCCAAGAAAGGTTACAAAGGAAAAGTGGTGCTGTGGAGCAATTGGATTGTATTTGTGCGGAGTGCCAATCCTTAGGCCTCAAGATCTATTTAATGATCGATGAATATGACCATTTCACGAACAAAATCCTGTCCCATCCCGATACTTTCAGCAAATATCGGGAGGAGACGCATGGCGAGGGTTACATCCGCAAGTTCTATGATGTGATCAAAGACTGTACGAACAAGTCCATCGAGCGTTTATTTATCACGGGAGTCAGCCCTGTGACGATGGACGACCTAACCAGTGGTTTCAACATTGGTTCCAACTATTCCTTAGAACCGGCCTTCAATGAGATGACCGGCTTTACGGAAGCGGAGGTACGGGATATGCTGACCTATTATGCTTCAGTAGAGCCCTATAACCATACGGTGGATAAGCTCTTAACCACCATGAAGCCCTACTACGACAACTATTGCTTTGCGGAAGAGTGCTACGGGCAGACCACCATGTACAACTCTAACATGGTGCTTTATTTTATTGATAAATATAGAACAGGTTTATACCGACTTCCCAAAGACATGCTGGATGCCAACATTCGTTTCGATTACGAGAAGATCCGTATGCTCATCCGCAAGGATAAAGAGTTCGCTCACGATGCCTCCATCATCCAGCGCTTGGTGCAGCAGGGGTTCATCACGGGTGAGATCAAGTCGCATTTCCCGGCGGAGGCGATCGTGGATCCGAACAATTTCGTCAGCCTGCTTTACTATTTTGGGATGGTCACCTATGGCGGGACTCATCGGGGAAATACCAAGTTGATTATTCCCAATGAGGTGGTTCGTGAGCAGATTTTCGCTTACCTTTTGGCGAACTACCATGATAACGATCTTTCATTTGACGCATATGAGTTGGATCAGAAAGCAGAGGCGATGGCTTATGATGGTGATTTTCAATCTTTTTTCGCCTACATCGCTGATCGGTTGCATATCTTCGCCTCGCAGCGAGATCGGCAAAAGGGTGAGGCGTTCGTGCATGGTTTTACCTTGGCGTTGACCAGTCAGTGTCGTTTCTATCGACCGATCTCGGAGTTGGACAACCAAGGTGGCTATGCGGACATCTTCCTCTCTCCTTTGACCGAGAACTACAAGGACATGGCCCATTCCTACATCATTGAGCTGAAATATGCCAAGAGCTCCGACAGTGACGAGCGGCTTGCCCAGCTCTTCGAGCAGGCGAAGGCGCAAGTCAATCGCTACGCCGATTCCGAGATCGTGCGCTCCTCGGTGAAGCATACCACGCTGCATAAAGTGGTGGTTCTCTATCGCAGCATCGACATGGTGCGCTGTGAGGAGGTGATGTAGTGGATATGATAACGAGGAGTGTGGGATATCCGTTTCGTCTATCCCACCTTATCTCATCAAATGGGGTGATGTTCGTCATTGGTCAGCAGCGGAGGAATGCGGGATAGTATCTTTGTGCTATCGTTTAACCGTTTTAAATTTTGATGTTATGATCAATTATTCCATCGTGCTTCGTCGTACGGACATTAGTGACGAAAATTCGCCCAAGCGGGCTTATGCCACCGCTCAGTACACGGAAGTGACCGACCTCGATCGTTTCTGTAAGCACATCGCCGACCATGGGTGTGCCTACGACAGGGCCGACGTGGCCGCTATCGCTACCAAGATCGTGGATTGCCTCCGGGAGCAGCTCTTGGCCGGGCAGAAGGTAAAGTTGGGAGCCTTGGGCGCATTTTACATCTCCCTCCAGAGCAAGGGTGCGGAGAGTGCCGAGAAGTTCACCTCGTCGAATATCACGGCGGTCAACGTCGTTTGGGAACCAGGCAAGGAGTTCACTAACCTGTTGGCAGACGCTGAGTTCAACCCTGTGCCGACCCGCTCCATCGCTGCTGCTGCCCTCAAGGCGGAGAAGGCCGGTAATGGTGTGGTGGATGTGGCCGCCATCAAGGAGGAGGAGGCCAAAAAGCGTGCGGAGAAAAATCCCTCCAATGAGCCGGAAGCTCCCAATGAGGATGAGAACCCAGACATCGTTTAGTAGGCTATTAGCACTATGAAACAGATGCATACCTATCAGTTCTGGCTTGCTGTCGCCTTGGTGCTCTTTGGCGTTCTGCTCTTGATCGTAGCTTTCTTCCTGCCTCCAGCAGGGTTGATTGACCCGACCGTGCTCACGGCTTACGGAGAGACACTCACCTTCGCTGGTGCCTTGATTGGGCTTGACTACAAGTATAAGGTTTCCACACACCATCCGAACGATCCCAATGCACCCTAACGCTGCTCCTTATTCCCTGCACCGCTCGCCCCCAAGGCGGGCGGTCTTGTTTCTATTTATGCCCCCAAATGCGTAGCCTTTATCAAGAAATGCGTTCAAATAGTTGTATATCTTTTCAACTTGTATTTCCTTTGCATAAAAGCAATCAGTGTAAAGAATGACTTGGATTTTTATTGTAATTGGAATAATCTGTGTAGGAGCGATCATCGCTTGCTACAACCATGTGGAGAAATTACACCGCATCATCGAAGAGCGGCAGGAGGATTTGACGAGAGCCAAGGCAGAGGCCGAACGCAAAGAGAATAAGTTGCTGGTCTCTTTCAGCAAACAAACATCAGAATTACGCCAAAAATTAGAGGACACCACCACGGATTTGCAAATCACCAAAGCACAATGGGAATGGATGTCGAAGGAAAAGACTGCTTTGACGACTGAGCGAGATCAATGGAAAGCGCAAGCTGAGCAGGCAGCCTCCGAGAACGAGGCACTCCAAACCTTCCAGGCAAACGCCACGGAGGAGATCGCCCAGCTGAAAGCGACCCTCGCCGCCTTGCAGACGGAGAAGGCGGAATGGGAAGAGCGATACCAAGCGGAGAGCCAGCAATGGAGTCAACAGAAACGGGAATTAGTGAACCAGATTCGTCCCACCACTGCCTTATCTACGCAGGTGGCCCCGATAGCAGCACCCGCCCCTTTTGAGTCAGTAGGCATTCTGTTCACGGAGGAGGGAATGGTGTTAGGCGAACGCTCGTCCAGCCATCCGGATCAGCTGACGAATGCCTTAATCTACGAGGGTAAGACAGAGATCCATCCGCTTTTGGAACGAACACGACGAGAGAGCACGCTCTATCCAGCCCTCTATCAACCGGGAAACGGTGTGCCGGTATTGATCCCCTCTCCGATTCAGCCGATTGTTGCCCAGGGTATGGTTGCTGATTTGCGAGGCGCATTGCAAAAAGCACTCTCCAGCATATCGGGTATTCAACTATTAGACACCGTGGCTCTGCCCATCCGTAACCGGACCTACGGCTACATCCCCGCTATCACCCTCTATGTGGAAAGTGGGCATTTCTATGTGGATATTGAGGTGGACACACCCCTCTCAGAAACGGGTCAATCCATCCATTATCAAGGAAGTACCGATCAGCTGCGTAACCTCTATTTCTTAGAGAATGGTTGGGCCGTATTCCGTTTTGCCGAGCAACAGATAGCTGAGCACAAGGCGCAGATCGTCGATCTGATCTTGCAGCAGTTGGCCGTCTTGACAGACCGTCCGGACCTCGACAGAGAGGTGGATATGAAGGGTATCTGGCTGAACCGTTGGAGCTGCGAGGAGACAGCCGAAGTGATTACCACACCAGAAGACTTTCACGACCTGCTGCCGGATATCGATATCTTGGTCGATCATTCCGCCCGTTGCCAGAAAGGGATAGAGAAGGTCAAAGGACACCCCTACACAAAGGTGACGCTACACAACGATTATGAGTATGTATTTGTAGCAGACAGCATAAAATGTGACATAGCGGGTTATGAACGAGGATGGACAATCACCGACGTGATTGAGCAGCAGAAGGTATTTATCCCTTTCTCGGAGATCGTCAGCATCTCCTACTTGGATAGCCTCTGGCTGTCGCCCGAACTGGTGATCGGCGAGGAATTCGCCATGGAGGAGTGGGAGCAATTGGGCAAGGGACTCAAGGAGGCCGCATACGGCGCACGTCCGATCCACATCCAATACCAACCCAAGGAGGGAGCTGCCGTGGAGCAGGATGTGCTCTATCTGTCGCACTACTTCACCCAACAAGATACGGGTGAGATCATCCCCTGGGAACAAACCGCTCCCCTACTCTTTGAAGAGAGTTACTTACATGCGGATTTCCAAGAGTTCGCCGGTTACTCACTGACCACACAAGAGACACAGCTCTTCGCGGCTTATCAAATCAAGCGATTCTGTCTGTACAACTGCCATAAGCCGGGAGCCTGCTACAACGAGACAGACCTCTGGAGCTGCTTCGAGGCGGGATTGCCCGAAATAGCCCGTCAGCTATATCAGCTTTTCCACGAGGAGAAGCGGCAGCAGGTAGCCGCCTTGAGCGAGCAAAGTGGCTACAAGGAGGCAATCGCTCACTTACAGAGCCAGCAAGCATAAGATTTTAAACAAGGAATATAGGCAGAATGTTTGCTGAATACATTGGCAATGTTTATATTCGCGAAATTCAAACTACAACACACGCTATGATCCAAGAGAATTTCATCAAGATTTATGAGGATAGTTTCCAAAAGAACTGGAATTTGCCCGCTTTGACCGATTACGGGAAAGAGCAAACCTTTACTTTTGGTGACGTGGCGACCGAAATCGCCCGCATCCATTTACTCTTTCAAGAATGCCAAATACGACGTGGCGATAAAGTGGCCCTGATTGGCAAGGACAACGCCCGCTGGTGTATCGCCTACATGGCCGTCATCACCTATGGCGCAATCATTGTCCCGATCTTGCAAGACTTCAACCCAAACGACGTACATCATATCATCAACCATTCGGAGTCGGTCTTCCTGTTTGTGAGCGATCGCATTTGGGACTCGTTAGAGGAGGATAAGATCGAGGAGGTCAGAGGTGTCTTCTCGCTCTCCGATTTCCGCTGCCTGCATCAACGGGATGGTGAGAACATTGAGAAATTGGTAAAAAGCTTGGACGAGAAGATGGCAGAGCGTTATCCCAAAGGTTTTCAAGCCTCAGATATTTGCTATGCCGAGCTGGATAATGACAAGATCGTGGAGTTGAACTACACCTCAGGTACAACTGGATTCAGCAAGGGTGTGATGCTGACCGGTAACAACCTGGCCGGCAACGTCACTTACGCCCGCACGCTCGACCTGCTCTTCCGGGGCGAGCGAGAGCTTTGCTTCCTGCCCTTGGCGCACGCCTATAGCTGTGCGTTCAACCTGTTGGTGCCTATGGCGTTTGGTGTGCACGTCTTTCTGTTGGGCAAGATTCCCTCACCGAAGATTCTGTTGAAAGCTTTCGAGGAGGTGAAGCCAAACCTGATCTTGATGGTTCCCTTGATCTTGGAGAAGATCTACAAGAAGATGATCCTGCCGCAGTTGGACAAACGGATGATGCGTTTGGCCCTGAACATTCCGCTTTTAGACAGTCGTATCTATGCCCAGATCCGCAAGAAGCTGGTGGATGCGCTGGGAGGTCGTTTCCGGGAGGTCATTGTAGGTGGCGCAGCGATGAACGACGAGGTGACGGAATTCCTTTGCAAGATCAAGTTCCCCTTCACCATTGGCTATGGCATGACCGAATGTGGTCCGCTGATCAGTTATGACCACCATGATGAATATATCCCCGGCTCCTGCGGACAGATCCTGAAAGGCATCATGCAGGTACGTATCGACTCGGATGATCCTTATAATAAGGTAGGCGAGATCCAGGTGAAGGGCGAGAATGTGATGCGCGGCTATTACAAGAACGAGGAGGCGACCAGCAATGTCTTTACCGAGGATGGTTGGCTGCGCACAGGCGACTTAGGCACGATCGACAGTGGCAACCGCATCTATATCCGCGGACGCAGCAAGACGATGATCTTAGGACCGAGCGGACAGAACATCTATCCGGAGGAGATCGAGTCAAAACTGAACAACCTACCCTTCGTGATGGAAAGTGTCGTGGTAGAGCGCAATGGCAAACTGGTCGGTTTGGTCTATCCCGACTACGACACGGTGGATAGTACCGGCATCTCGCATGACGACCTGCCTGTCATCATGGAGGAGAACCGAGTGGCGCTTAACAAGCTTTTAGCTCCCTACGAGGCAGTCTCCGAGTTACAACTCTATCCGACAGAATTCGAGAAAACGCCGAAAAAGAGCATCAAGCGTTATTTGTATAACCATTAACACGGCGATAAAACGTCAGCAAGATCAGCTACTTATCAGCTTTTTGCAAGAACGGTCTAAAAATTCTCAGAAAAAAGTCAGTATATGTTGTACAACATATTTGTAGAATACTTACCTTTGCACCGTCATAAAGACAAAGAGAATAAGATTGTTTAGACCGTTTAAAAAAGAAAAGAAAATGAAAAAGTTAGTTGCTTTTGCTGCCGTTATCGCAGCTGTATCATTCGCATCATGTGGTAATAACGCCACTGAGAACACTGAGTCTGTCGCAGAGACAGCAGAACCTACTGTAGTTGAGGAGGCTCCTGTTGTTGAGACTGCTCCAATGGATTCTGTAGCCGTTGAGGCCGTTGACAGTGTAGCCGTTGAGGCAGCTCCTGCTGAGTGATCGAAGTTGGGACGTATGTATATACGCCCCAATTAACGCTCAAAAGAAGATGATGACAGTCTGTATGTGTTAAGCATACAGACTTTTTTTGTATATACACAAACAGTACATATATAATAACTAAAACAAAAATGAAACGACTCCTACTTATCCCCATCCTGTCAGGTATGACTGGATTCTTGTATGCGCAAGCCCCTGCAGATACGACCTTGAACCTTCAGAACATTGAGGTGCAGGGTGCACGTTTCGCTGGATTGAGTGAACGTCAAGGTATGCGCTACCTGAACGTGAGCCAGAACTTGAGTAGCGAAACCAACACCACAGCCGAAGCATTGCGCCAGTTGCCCTCCGTCATCACCGACATAGAGGGAACGGTTACCTTCCGTGGCAGTAACCAGGTGGGTATGCTGATCAATGGCGTGCCTTACGGATTGATGGAGGAGTATAGTGGTGACGTATTGATTCAACTGCCTGCGCTCTTTTTCGATCAGTTGGCCATGGGAGCCAGCCCTCGTATCGACTGGGTGCCCGATGGTAACGCCGGTGTACTGAACCTTTCTCCCCGCCTCTATACGGCTGACGACTCTCCCTTGCAAGTGACCGTAGGAGCCGGATGGCACGAACGCTACAATGCCGGAGCGGTGTTGAACCTGCATCCGGGCAAGTGGTCGATCAACGCCAAGTATGACTACAGACGGGAATACCGCATGCGCTCTTTTAGTAAATCGACCACGACAGCCAAGAATCGCCAGGAGATGAACAACAACGCCAGCGCTCGCCCCGATGTGCATGTAGCTGACCTGCATGTAGGTTATGCGCTCTCCGATCGTGACCAACTCAGCGTGCATGGCTTGTATCATTTGATGGATTACAGCCGTTACGGACGCATCAACAACCAGGTGTTCAACCCGAAAGGCGAGCAGATGAAACATGTCATCCGTAACCGCTACAACGATCAACGCCAAGAGGGCTATGGTGCGGAGGCAGCTTGGACACACCGTTTCTCAGACACACAAAGCCTGCAAGCCCGCTTCAACTACAACAACTTCGCCTACGACGAGGACAACGATTTCAAGAATGAGAATCCGAAGACCGGCGCTATCGTAGCTGAGGATAATCAATTTATCAATAAAGACAAGAAACTCTACTATTGGCAATTAGGCTATCAGGCTGACTTCGCAGATGGCTGGAGCCTGCGTGCCGGATACATGGGTCGTACCCGCAGCGAGACGTATGAGACCCATGTGGCTGTCAAAGGCGAATCGGGTTTCGTGGAGACCAAGGAGAAGAGCTACCTCTACGACTATGATCGCACGCTCAACCTGCTTTACGCCTCTCTGGGCAAGCAATGGGGAGCCTTTCACGCTGAAGTGGGTGCGCAAGCTGAACTGAGCCATGCCAAGATGAGTCTTGTAGGTGGTGGAACGACCAACACAGCGAACCTCGACCCAGAGGCCACCAACCGCTTCCATCTCTATCCCCGAGCAACCTTCAGCTATCGCGTCGACAAGCAGCAACAGCTATCGTTGAGCTATCAGCAGCGGGTGATCCGTCCGACCGGTGCCTACTTGGCTCCCTTCAAGGACACCAGCGACGCTACCCATATTTTCCAAGGTAATCCCGATTTGAAGGATGAGATCATCAACCAAGTGGAGTTGGGTTACACCTTCTCCTCTCCCGCTTTCCGCTTGACGCCCGCTGTCTATTACCGTAACCGGTCGAACCGCATCATGGAGGTAGCGATTCCGGAGGTAGAAGACAACTATTGGCAATACCTGAATGTGGATCACAGCCAGACGGTGGGTGTGGATCTTTCCGGCAGCTGGAATCCCTGTCGCATCTTGACCGTAGGTTTCTCCGGCGATCTTTATCGGGATGAGATTGATGGCCACTCCATTGGCTTCGATACTAAAAAGTCGATGACCTGTTGGGATGTGAAGGGCAACGTGAACGTAGCGATCACCCCGACCACAAATTTCCAGGTAGATGGTTTCTATGTGTCTGATCAACTCACGCCGCAAGGTAAGGTTAAGCATCATTACAGCGTGAACGCCGGATTGTCGCAATACCTGTTGCAGCGTAAGCTCTGCGTGAACTTGAGCATCAATAACATCTTCGACAGTTTGGAGGAAGTGACGATCATTGACTCATCCGCTATGCAGATGACGCAAAAGCGAAACCGAGACGCACAAGTGGCCTGGTTGACGCTGACCTATGCGTTATAAACGGTAGCCTTCTTCTGTTTTATCACTTTCAGTTGCCGATTATCTTACGTTTTATAAGTAATCGAACTGAAAAAATTTCGAATTATATTTGGTGGTTCGAAAAAAGACAGTAACTTTGCAGCCGTTCTGAAAAAGGATATAAATGAATAAATAAACAGAAAAAAGATGACACGCAATACGCTACAAGATCTCCTTATTTCCCTAAGCGGTATTCTACTCTGGCAGCAGGATAGGAAGTGAGATTGTATGGCTTTGCGCAGCATTAATCATAAAGAAAAAGTCTTTCTCACTTCCTTGTGAGAGAGGCTTTTTTTAATTGTAAAGCATAATAGAAGAAAAAGTAGACATAAATTATGGCAGAAAGATTATTTATTTTCGACACGACATTGCGTGATGGAGAGCAGGTGCCCGGATGCCAGCTGAACACCGTGGAGAAGATCCAAGTGGCGAGAGCCCTGGAGCAACTGGGTGTAGATGTCATCGAGGCAGGCTTTCCGGTATCCAGTCCCGGAGATTTCAAGAGTGTGGTAGAGATCGCCAAGGCCGTCACATGGCCTACGATTTGCGCCTTGACCCGTGCGGTGGAGAAAGATATTGACGCTGCAGCGGAAGCCTTGAAGTACGCAAAGCGTGGACGTATCCACACGGGTATCGGCACGTCGGATTCACACATCAAATATAAATTCAACTCCAACCGTGAGGAGATCATCGAGCGCGCTGTGGCGGCTACGAAATATGCTAAGCGATTCGTTGAGGACGTGGAGTTCTACTGCGAGGATGCGGGACGCACAGAGAACGAGTATCTGGCTCGTGTGGTTGAGGCGGTGATCAAAGCGGGTGCTACTGTTGTGAACATCCCCGACACTACCGGCTATTGCCTGCCGGATGAGTATGGCGCCAAGATCCGCTATTTGATGGAGCATGTAGATGGTGTGCATAACGCTATCCTCTCTACGCACTGCCACAACGATTTGGGTATGGCTACCGCCAACACCGTGCAGGGTGTCTTGAACGGTGCCCGTCAGGTGGAGGTCACGATCAACGGTATAGGTGAGCGTGCCGGTAACACCTCGTTGGAGGAGATCGCCATGATCTTCAAGAGCCACAAGGAGCGTGAGATCATCACTAACATCAACACAACCAAGATCTATGGCACCAGCCGCATGGTCTCCAGCTTGATGAACATGCCGGTACAGCCCAACAAGGCAATCGTCGGTCGCAACGCCTTCGCACACTCCTCAGGCATTCACCAAGACGGCGTGTTGAAGAACGTACAAACCTATGAGATCATCGACCCGAAAGATGTGGGTATAGACGATAACGCCATCGTATTGACCGCTCGCAGTGGCCGTGCTGCATTGAAGCATCGTTTGCATGTCTTGGGCGTGGAGCTGGAGCAAGAGAAGTTGGATCAGGTTTATCAAGACTTCCTGCGCTTGGCGGATCGCAAGAAAGACATCAACGACGACGATGTCTTGATGTTAGTCGGCAAAGATCGCACAGCGACACACCATATTAAATTAGAGTATCTGCAAGTGACCAGTGGCGTAGGCGTGCAATCCGTAGCCAGTGTATGCTTGAGCTTAGCGGGTGTGAAACGCTACGAGGCCGCGGCGGGTAACGGTCCGGTAGATGCCGGTATCAAGGCCGTGAAGAAAGCGATCAGCAACAGCGACATGACCATCCAGGAGTTCTTGATCCAAGCCATCAACAAGGGCAGTGACGACACTGGAAAGGTACACATGCAGGTCGAGTATAAAGGCAACACCTATTATGGTTTCTCTGCCAACACAGATATCATCGCCGCTTCCGTAGAGGCCTTCATCGACGCAATCAATAAGTTCATCATCGAATAAAATAAAGCAGAACAATGAGCAAGACATTATTTGAGAAGATCTGGGATAAACACGTAGTAGATACGTTGGCTGACGGTACGATCCAGTTGTATATCGACCGTCTCTATTGCCATGAGGTCACCAGTCCACAAGCCTTCGCCGGACTGCGTGCCAGAGGTTTGAACCCCTTCCGTCCGCAACAGATCACCTGTATGCCGGATCACAATATCCCCACGTTGCATCAAGATCAACCAATTCAGGATCCGGTCTCTAAGAACCAGGTTGATACCTTGGAGAAGAATGCCAAAGACTTCGGACTGACCTATTACGGTCTGCAACACCCGAAGAACGGTATTATTCACGTTGTAGGTCCTGAGACTGGCCTGACGCAACCGGGTATGACCATCGTTTGTGGTGACTCACACACCTCTACTCACGGTGCGATGGGTGCGATCGCCTTCGGTATTGGTACCAGCGAGGTGGAAATGACCTTGGCTACACAGTGCATCATGCAACGCAAACCGAAAACGATGCGCATCACGATCGACGGACAGCGCAAGCCGGGTGTGACCGCAAAGGATATCGCCCTCTACATCATCAGCCGGATGAGTACCAGCGGTGCGACGGGCTATTTCGTGGAGTATGCCGGTGAAGCCATCCGTAACACAACGATGGAAGAGCGTCTCACCATCTGCAACCTCTCGATCGAGATGGGTGCCCGTGGTGGCATGATCGCTCCGGACGAGGTGACATTCGCCTACCTGAAAGATCGTGAGTTCGCACCGAGAGGTGAGGCTTGGGAGAAAAAGGTGAGCGAGTGGCGTGAGCTGTATAGCGATCCCGACGCACAGTTCGACAAAGAGATTGTTTATCGTGCGGAAGATATTGAGCCGATGGTAACTTACGGTACCAACCCCGGTATGGGTATGGGCATCCGTGAGACAATCCCCTCGTTGGAGAGCGTGGATGAGGCTGGTCGCATCTCTTATCAAAAGTCTTTGGCATACATGGGCTTCCAGGCTGGAGAGCCGATGCTGGGAAAAGCCATCGACTATGTATTCTTAGGTAGCTGCACGAATGGTCGCATCGAGGACTTCCGTGCGTTCGCCTCCTTGGTGAAAGGCAAGCAGAAAGCGGCAAACGTCATCGCATGGTTAGTTCCGGGTAGTTGGCAAGTCGAGCATCAAATCCATGCGGAGGGTATCGATAAAATCTTGGAAGAGGCAGGATTTGAATTGCGTCAGCCCGGTTGTTCCGCTTGCTTGGCGATGAACGAGGACAAGATCCCCGCAGGAAAATATGCCGTTTCCACCTCCAACCGTAACTTCGAGGGTCGTCAAGGACCAGGCGCTCGCACCATTTTGGCCGGTCCGTTAGTAGCCGCTGCTGCCGCAGTGACCGGAAAGATCACGGATCCGAGAGAGTTACTATAAATTATGAATCATCAATTAGGATTTTTTCCATGAAACAGAAATTCAACATCATAACAAGCACATGTGTTCCCCTCCCCTTGGAGAATGTGGACACTGATCAAATCATCCCGGCTCGCTTCCTGAAGGCGACGACCAAGGAGGGCTTCGGAGAGAACCTCTTCCGTGACTGGCGCTATGACAAAGCAGGCAACAAGATCTCTACGTTTGTCTTGAATGACCCCACCTACGGCGGACAAATCTTAGTGGCCGGCAAGAACTTCGGTTCAGGCTCCAGCCGCGAGCATGCCGCTTGGGCCATCGCGGACTATGGTTTCCGTGTCGTGGTTTCCAGCTTCTTCGCCGATATCCACAAGAACAATGAGCTGAACAACTTCGTGTTGCCGGTCGTTGTGTCGGAGGGCTTCTTGGCTGAGCTGTTCGATTCTATTTTCAAGAATCCCAAGACAGAGGTGGAGGTCAACTTGCCGGAGCAGACCATCACCAACAAGGCGACAGGCAAGAGCGAGCATTTCGAGATCAATGCCTACAAGAAGGATTGCTTGATCAATGGATTGGACGATATTGACTACCTGTTGGCAAACAAAGCGAAGATCGAAGCCTACGAAGCAAAGCGTTGAGATATGATTGAGATCATGGATACCACCCTCCGTGATGGAGAACAGACTTCGGGTGTCTCTTTTGCGGCTCACGAGAAGCTCAGCATCGCACAAGTGTTGCTGGGAGACTTGGGGGTGAACCGCATCGAGATCGCCTCTGCTCGCGTCTCAGAGGGGGAATTTGAGGCCGTGCGACGAGTCGCCAACTGGGCGGCTCGCACTGCTCACCTCGATAAGCTGGAAGTGCTGGGGTTCGTGGATGGCACAGTCTCACTCGACTGGATCGAATCTGCCGGATGCCGGGTGATGAACCTGCTCTGCAAAGGCTCGTTCAAGCATGTAACCGAACAGCTACGCAAAACCCCGCAACAACACTTGGATGACATCACGGCGGTAATCCAGGAGGCCACTCGGCGCAAGATTGATGTGAATGTCTATTTAGAGGATTGGTCGAACGGCATCCAGCACTCCGCGGATTACGTATTCTTTATGGTAGATCACCTGAAGGAGCTTTCCATCAAGCGCTTCATGCTTCCTGACACATTAGGCATCTTGAATCCAGGCAATACGTATGACTATTGCAAGCAGATGGTGGATCGCTATCCGGATCTGAACTTCGATTTTCATGCGCACAATGATTACGACTTAGCGGTAGCCAATGTTTATTCCGCTATCCGTGCCGGTATCAAGGGGGTACACACCACCGTGAACGGATTGGGTGAGCGTGCCGGTAACGCCCCGTTGAGCAGTGTCTTGGCCGTGATCAAAGACCAGTTGCACGAGGAAACCAGTTTGCGAGAGGAGAAGATCAACAAAGCGAGCCGTCTGGTTGAGACCTACTCTGGCATCCACATTCCGCCCAACAAACCGATCATCGGCGAGCATGTCTTCACGCAATGCGCCGGTGTCCATGCGGACGGTGACAGCAAGAACAACCTCTATTGCAACGAGCTGTTGCCGGAGCGTTTCGGTCGTGTCCGGGAGTATGCCTTGGGCAAGACCTCCGGCAAGGCCAACATCCGCAAGAACTTGGAGGCATTGGGTATAGACCTGGATGAGAACTCCATGCGGAAGGTCACCGAGCGCATCATCGAGTTAGGCGACAAGAAGGAGATGGTGACTCCGGAGGATCTGCCCTACATCATCAGCGATGTGCTACACCACGACAATATGCAGGAGGAACAGCGTATTCGCATCCTCAACTACTCACTGTCGTTGGCACAGGGCTTGAAACCGGTTGCCTCCTTGAAGGTGGAGATTAACGGCGAGGCTTACGAGGAATCGGCCTCTGGCGATGGTCAATACGATGCCTTCGTACGTGCGTTGCGACACATCTATTCCCGACTGAATCGTCCATTCCCGATGCTGACCAACTATTCCGTCTCGATCCCCCCGGGTGGACGCACGGATGCCTTCGTGCAAACCGTGATCAGCTGGAACTATGCGGGTATCGACTTCAAGACACGCGGCTTGGATGCCGACCAAACCGAGGCGGCGATCAAAGCGACCGTCAAGATGCTGAACCGCATCGAAGAACAATGACAGAAACAAGCAAAAGAATAAAAACTATACAAACAAAATGGAACTGAATATAGCAGTACTGCCCGGAGACGGCATCGGCCCTGAGATCTCCGAGCAAGGTGTAGCGGTGATGAGTGCCGTGTGTAAGAAATTTGGTCATGAAGTGAATTATGCCTATGCCCTCTGTGGTGCGGACGCAATCGACAAAGTAGGCGATCCCTTCCCCGAAGAGACCTTCCAGATCTGCCAAGAGGCTGACGCGGTGCTCTTCTCGGCTGTGGGTGACCCGAAATTCGACAACAACCCGACGGCCAAGGTACGTCCGGAGCAGGGTCTGTTGGCCATGCGCAAGAAGTTGGGACTTTTCGCCAATATCCGTCCGGTACAGACCTTCAAATGCCTGTTGCACAAGTCTCCGTTGCGTGCGGAGCTGGTTGAGGGCGCTGACTTCCTCTGCATCCGCGAGTTGACCGGCGGCATGTATTTCGGCGAGAAATACCAGGACAATGAGAAGGCCTACGACACCAACATGTACACTCGTCCGGAGATCGAGCGCATCTTGAAGGTTGGTTTCGAGTATGCCATGAAGCGTCGCAAGCACCTCACGGTCGTGGACAAAGCTAACGTATTGGCCTCTTCTCGCCTGTGGCGTCAGATCGCCCAGGAGATGGCACCCCAGTATCCGGAGGTGAAGACCGACTATATGTATGTGGACAATGCCGCAATGCGCATGATCCAAGAGCCGACCTTCTTCGATGTGATGGTGACTGAGAACACGTTTGGTGACATCCTGACCGACGAGGGTTCTTGCATCAGTGGATCCATGGGATTGCTTCCCTCTGCTTCTACGGGTGAGAGCACGCCGGTCTTCGAGCCGATCCATGGCTCTTGGCCGCAGGCAAAAGGCTTGGATATTGCCAATCCGTTGGCACAGATTCTCTCCGTAGCGATGTTGTTCGAATATTTCGACTGCAAGGAAGAGGGTGCCTTGATTCGTGAGGCCGTAGATGCCTCTTTAGATGCCAACGTACGCACACCGGAGATCCAAGTCGAAGGCGGTGCGAAGTACGGCACGAAAGAGGTAGGTGCTTGGATCGTCAACTACATCAACGAGAAGAGTAAGTAAGCCTCACTATTTCGCCATTTCCAGCAACGCATCAATCGTTGCTTTATCATAACCCATCTGTAGCGCTTTCTTAAAATCGAGCGCTGCGGATGGTTTTTCAAATTGAGCCAGTTTGATTTTGCCTCTCAGCACATAGAGCGAGGCGGTAGGCTCACTCTCTACAAACACCTTATTGATATCGCCCATAGCCCGTGCGTTCTTTCCCATGCGGAAATAGAGATCTGCCCGCTCCTCATACAATGTCCAATCCTTAGGCATCTCGCTGATCAAGTAATTAAAAATCCGCTCACTCTCAAAAAAGTTGCCTCGGATCTTCTCTAACAAGGCGAACCCCAATCGAGCTTTCACCGACTTTTCGTTCACATTGAGCAGCCGATCGAAATCCTCCTCCGCCCGTAAGAGTTCTTTCTGGTCGAGGAAGAGGATACCGCGCGCATAGAGCGCATCCTGCTTGTCGGGGTTCAGGGCCAACAGGGCATTGTAGTCGTTCAGTGCCTTATCAATCTCCCCCATCTCCGTATAAAGTTCCGCTCGATTCTGCAAGATCGTCTCATGCTGCGGATAGCGACTCAACGCTGCGCTATAGGATACCAGAGCCTCCTCCAACAACCCTTGCCTGCGCTGAATCGTCCCTAAATTCATGAGCAGCGCATAATTGTTGGGATTGGCCGGTTCTAATCGCATCGCCGCCTTCAAGCTCTCTCCCGCCGCCAGCAAATCATTTTGATCCAACAGATCGAAACTTTTCTCTACAAATTGCTCATACGTTTGTGCCTGCACCCGCTCTCCCATGCCAATGCATGCCATCGTGATGAGCATCATAAACAGCTTATTCTTCATCGGAAACGCATAGTCTTTTTAAGTAGCGCAAAACTACACAATATTTCGCTCGTTTCGTCAGAATCAAAAATCTTTATACCTTTGCCAACATTTCATAACTAAACAAAGTAAATATATTTTATGGTATTCTTAGCAATTGAGGCCAATTCACAGATCGAGACGGCACTCCGCTCGCTGGTAGAGCATGGCACCCAACTGGGATTCACCTTAATCAAAGCACTTGCCGTTTTTCTGGTAGGTCGATTGATCATCAATCTATTAAACAAACTGATCACTAAGATTCTCAGTAAAAGAGACATCGATCCCTCCATCAAGACCTTTACGAGCAGTTTGGTTAATGTCAGCTTGACCATCTTATTGATCATTTCCGTTGTAGGTGCGTTAGGTGTACAAACTACCTCTTTCGCCGCCCTGTTAGCCTCTGCCGGTGTAGCAGTAGGTATGGCGTTGAGCGGCAATCTCTCTAACTTTGCAGGCGGTCTAATCATCTTGCTTTTCAAACCGTATAAGGTAGGCGATTACATCGAAGCTCAAGGTATCGGAGGCACGGTACAAGGCATCCAAATGTTTCACACTATCCTGCGAACCGTGGATAACAAAGACATCTTTATCCCAAATGGCTCGTTGAGCAGCGGTGTTGTGACCAACTTCAGCAAGCAATCAACCCGACGTGTAGATTGGACTTTCAGCGTGGAGTATGGCAGTGATCACACAAAGGTAACGCAGGTGATTGAGCTGGTCTTGGCACAAGACACACGTATCCTGCTCGATCCCGCACCTTTCATTGCGCTCTCAAAACTGTCAGACAGCAGCGTTGATTTCACAGTGCGTGTATGGGTGAAGAGCGAGAACTATTGGGGAGTCTTTTTCGACATCAATAAGGAAATCTATGCTACTTTCAATCGAGAGGGCATCAATTTCCCCTTCCCTCAGCTTACTGTACATCAAGCAAAATCATAAGTAAATTTCCAGAATCCACAGTGTGGCGGGGAATTTTTCCACAACCGCCACACTCCTTCCCCACTACCTACCCTTCTCCTATCTCCTTTCATAATTTTGCAAAATACAGATTATCATACACTTATAAAAATCTCACTTGATAAAAACCATTTGGCATAGATCTTGCTTTATTATTAGCGAGTTTAGGATGTAAGATTTAAAATATATGTGTTTGTTTGCATGATAGATTCCTCCGCACAGAGATCTCTGTCATACAAATAAGCTTAATTCAAGTGATATTATTGAGTAGATTAGATTTCTGACCGCCCCGCCTGCGAAGGTCGGACGGTTTCCCAATCAACTATATAGTTTCATGATATTACTATATAAATACACTGTTTACATTTTTAGTAGTTTTGGAATAGCCTTGTTCGT
>OBLI01001914.1_pt1 | contig 18981 bp, 16 predicted proteins | sample 1519701 | NCBI WGS metagenome assembly OBLI01 (sample SAMEA3663005, study PRJEB22513) | pig gut metagenome | biome: pig gut; feature: pig-associated habitat; material: faeces | place: France | collected 2012 | reverse complement strand
TTCCGATCTGTTTGCGTACAACAAAAGCTCAACACTTATCATCGGACGGCGGACGCAATCCGATCGGACGGCGGACGGAATCTGATCGGACGGCGAACGGAATCCGATCGGACGGCGGACGGAATCCGATCGGACGGCGAACGGAGCACGATGACAAAACGCTGCAAACTGAGCTAAAAAAGTAGCGGAGGTCTCCGGCCTCCGCCACTTTTGTTGGTGCAGTCATAAAGCCTTGCCTACATTATATAATATAAGCACAACAAAAAAGTGGCTGCAACAAGCATATTGTCAGAAAAAAGCAGTAAATTTGCAGAATTAACAGCTACTTTTTAAAAACAGCATACAAGGCTGAAAGAATCTACACGAAGTATTAAAAATCAAAATATACAAGCAATGAACCGCAAACTTATCCTTTCGTCTGCAATAGCTCTTGCCAGCCTCACCGCGTCGGCACAGAGCTCAGTAAAGGCGCCTGCCCCTATCCTGCCGCTCCCCGAGCAGAAGCAGATCGACTGGCAGCGCATGGAGACCTACGCCTTCATCCATTTCGGTCTGAACACCTTCAACGACCGCGAATGGGGCTACGGCGACTCCGACCCTGCTACGTTCAACCCCACACGCCTCGACTGCGAACAGTGGGCAAAGACGCTCGTGGCAGCGGGCATGAAGGGCGTCATTCTCACAGCAAAACACCACGACGGTTTCTGCCTCTGGCCCTTCGAGGGCAACGACTACAACGTGACACGCTCGCCGTATAAGAACGGCAAGGGAAACATCGTGCGCGAATTGTCTGACGCCTGCAAGAAGTACGGACTGAAGTTCGCGGTGTATCTCTCGCCGTGGGACCGCTCGCGTGCCGACTACGCTACGCCGGGCTACCTGCCTTACTTCTACGCTCAGCTCCACGACCTACTCACCAACTACGGCGACGTATTCGAGGTGTGGTTCGACGGAGCCAACGGCGGCGACGGCTACTATGGCGGCGCAAAGGACTCGCGCACTATCGACCGCAAGAACTACTACAACTACCCGCATATCTTCGCCATGCTCGACAGCATTCAGCCCAACGCCGTGGTGTTCGGCGACGGCGGACCGGGATGCCGCTGGGTGGGCAACGAGAAGGGCTTCGCAGGCGAGACCAACTGGGCGTTCCTGCGCAAGAACACGGTTTATCCGGGCTATCCCAACTACCCCGAACTGCAGTACGGACACGCCGACGGCGACCAGTGGACGGCTGCCGAGTGCGACGTGTCTATCCGTCCGGGATGGTTCTACCATCCTGAGGAGGACGACCGTGTGAAGTCGCCCGAACAGCTTGCCGACCTCTACTACCGCTCGGTGGGCCACAACGCTACGCTGCTGCTCAACTTCCCCGTCGACCGCGAAGGTCTCATCCACCCTATCGACTCGGCTAACGCCGTCAACTTCCACAAGCTGATTCAGCGCGAGCTGCAGCACAACCTCGTGGCTGGCATGACACCGAAGGTGAGCAACGAGCGTGGCAAGGCGTTCGCGGCAAAGGCGATGACCGACGACTCGTGGGACACCTACTGGGCTACTGCCGACGGCGTCACATCGGCTACCATCACGTTCGACTTCAAGAAGCCGCAGCTCATGAACCGCATCATGCTGCAGGAGTACATACCGCTCGGACAGCGCGTGAAGAAGTTCGCCGTAGAGTATCTCGACGGCAAGACATGGCGCAGCGTTGAGCAGGGCGAGGAGACAACAACCATCGGCTACAAGCGCCTGCTGCGCTTCCGCACCGTGGAGGCAAAGAGCGTGCGCGTGCGCATCATCGACTCGCGCGGACCAATCTGCCTCAACAACGTGGGCATCTACTACGGCGGAAAGGACGCACAGCTCACATGGAACCCCACAGCCGAGGCCATCAAGTCTCTGCCGTTCTCTATCCTCGGCGCCGACAAGGCTGAGTGGGAGAAGGCTACCGACCGCAACCCGCAGACCGTTTGGTTCTGCAAAGGCAACGAAGTGCTCATCGACCTTGGCAGCGAGCAGGAGATTTCTGCATTGCAGTATCTGCCCGACCAGAGCGAAGGCAGACGCGGACTCATCCATACATACACCATCGCGGCGTGCGACGCCAAGGGCGGCAACGAACGTGTGCTGAAGAGCGGCGAGTTCTCTAACCTGCAGAACAACCCTATCTTGCAGACCGTATCGTTCAACGCTACAAAGACACGCTATCTGAAGCTGCGCGCCGAGCGCATGGTCGTGGCTGGCGAAGCAACGGGCATCGCCGAACTGGGCGTCAAGTGATTTTTAAAGTCGAAACTCAATCAATACGGGCTGAAAGCCCAACACCACATAGCCCAGGGCGTCGCCCTTGGCTATGTGGTGTTGCCCCTTCGGGGCGTTTTGCTTGTGACTTTGTAACCTTCTTATTTTTGTATATAATTTGAAACTTTCAAATTATTTTTCTAATTTTGCACTCTAAAACAATACATATATAATAATGTCAAGAAAGAAGAAACCACTACCAATACTCGAGAACGTAACTATTGAGGCGGTTGCTGCCGAAGGAAAATCACTGGCACACGTCAACGACATGGTTGTTTTCGTGCCGTTCGCCGTACCCGGCGACGTGGTTGACTTGCAGGTGCGCAAGAAGAAGCACAGCTACTGCGAGGCTGAAGTAATACGCTTCATCAAGAAGAGCGACGTACGCACAGAGCCGATGTGCGAGCATTTCGGCATCTGCGGCGGATGCAAATGGCAGAACCTGCCCTACGAGGAACAGCTGAAGGCTAAGCAGAAGCAGGTGTTCGACCAGCTCACACGCATCGGAAAGATAGATCTGCCGGAGTTCATGCCTATCATGGGCTCGGTGCACATCAAAGAATACCGCAACAAGCTGGAGTTCGGCTGCTGCAACAAGCGATGGCTCACACGCGAGCAGATTGCCGAGGGCACGCAGTTCGACAACATGAACGGCATCGGATTCCACATCACCGGAGCCTTCGACAAGATTCTGCCTATCGAGAAGTGCTGGCTCATGGACGACCTGCACAACAAGATTCGCAACGCCATACGCGACTATGCCTTCTCTACCGGCATGACCTTCTTCGACCTCAGACAGCAGCACGGACTCTTGCGCGACATCATGATACGCAACTCGAACACGGGCGAGTGGATGGTGCTCATACAGTTCCACTACGACGAGGAGGGCGACGAGCAGCGCGCCAAGGCGTTGCTGCAGCACATCGCCGACAAGTTCCCCGAGATAACATCGCTCATGTACGTCGACAACCAGAAGTGCAACGACACCTTCGGCGACCTCGACCTCTCTGTGTTCAAGGGCAACGACCACATCTTCGAGACTATGGAGGACCTGCGCTTCAAGGTCGGTCCGAAGAGCTTCTACCAGACAAATACGGAGCAGGCTTATCACCTCTATTCGGTGGCTCGCAACTTCGCCAAGCTCACCGGCGACGAACTGGTGTACGACCTCTATACCGGTACGGGCACCATCGCCAACTTCGTGGCGCGTCAGGCACGCGAGGTTATCGGCATCGAGTACGTTCCTGAGGCTATCGAGGACGCAAAGGTGAACTCTGAGGTGAACAACATCAGCAACACCAAGTTCTACGCCGGCGACATGAAGGACATTCTCAACGACGAGTTCATCGAGAAGCACGGACGCCCCGACGTAATCATCACCGACCCACCACGCGCCGGTATGCACCAGGACGTGATAGACACCATCCTGCGCGCTCACCCGAAGCGCATCGTCTACGTCAGCTGCAACCCGTCTACGCAGGCACGCGACCTGCAGGCGCTCGATGTGGCGTACAAGGTGATGGCGGTACAGCCGGTGGACATGTTCCCGCATACGCCGCACGTGGAGAACGTAGTTCTTTTGGAAGAAAAGCCGTAGGTTTTTCTTCCAAAAGAACAATTTTGAATTTTGAGTTTTGAATTTTGAATTGTCGGCTACGCCGATTAGGAATTAATCAATTTGGAATTTTGAATTCGCAACTCTCAACTCAAAATTCAAAATTCAAAATTGCGACGCATGTCGCAACAATTCAAAACTCAAAATTCAAAATTGCCGAAGGCAACAATTCAAAACTCAAAACTCAAAATTCAAAACTCATAATGAAAACATTAGCAACTCTCGCACTCGCCGCTCTCACTTTCGGCAGTGTGTCAGCACAAGAGAAAGAAGCTAAGCTGAAGGTGCTCAGCGACATCAAGTTCAGCGGTTACATCATGTCGCAGTATCAGTACAGCGACAAGGAAAGCAACAAGGGCGAAAAGGATATCAACTCGTTCAACATCCGTATGGTGCGTATGGCACTCGAAGGACGCGTGGCAAAGGACTTCTACTGGAAGGCGCAGCTGCAGGTGAACGGCAACACCTCTAACCTCACCGTGGCGCCACGAATGGTCGACGCGTTTGCCGAGTGGCAGAAATACGACGCCTTCAAGGTGAAGGCGGGTCAGTTCAAGCGTCCGTTCACCTTCGAGAACCCCATGCACCCCATTACGCAGGGCTTCATGAGCTACTCGCAGAACGTCACTAAGCTCGCCGGATTCAGCGACCGCAACGGCGAACACTCAAGCAACGGACGCGACATCGGCGTACAGCTGCAGGGCGATCTGCTCAAGGCAGCCGACGGACACCACTACCTCCACTATCAGGTGGGCGTCTTCAACGGTCAGGGCACTAACATGAAGGATGTAGACCAGCGCAAGGACGTAATCGGCGGCGTATGGGTGGCTCCCGTGAAGGGTCTGCGCATCGGCGCCTTCGGCTGGACCGGTTCGTATGCTCGCAAGGGCACATGGACGGAGGTAGACGCTAACGGCGTGGACCAGACAAAGAACGGCGTGCGCTCGCTCGAGAAGAACCGCTATGCCATCAGCGCCGAGTATGCAGCTCACGACTGGACCGTGCGTTCGGAGTACATACACAGTCAGGGCTACGGCTTCAAGACGTCTAACGCTTCGGGCAAGGAGACCGACTGCACTATCAACTACGCTGCTGGCGACAAGGCCGACGGTTTCTACGCGCTCATGATTGCGCCGGTTATTAGCAAGAAACTCTATGCAAAGGCTCGCTACGACCTCTACCGTCCGCAGGCCGATTGGCACACTTCGAAGACCCAGTACGAGATCGGTGCCAACTACTGGATTGGCAAGCACGTCATGGTGGCTGCCGAATACGCGCGTGTCAACGACCGCAGTCTGAACAAGTCGAACTATAACATGTTCGACCTGCAGCTCGACGTAAAGTTCTAAACGCCACACGGCCTTAAACGCTTTTCTTGATTTGTCAAACAAATAAAAAACTCTCATACGATGCCAGAACATAAACACAAGCACAGCCGCAGACAGCGCCGCGACGAGATAGACATCTTCCGCGAGAACAATCTGCGCGCTATACACAGAAGGAAGCAGTACGCACGAATAATGTTCGTCGTGGTGTCCATAATCGCCGCTCTCATGCTGGCGCTGGTATACGCTGCCTACTTCCTCGACAAATAAGAAACTTTAACCCCGTATAACTTTTAAAAACTGACACTACAAAGATGACAAACAAATCATTAGCAGCCCTCTTCTTCGGCTGCATCCTTACCGCCTCTGCCGCTTCTGCGCAGTCGCTGCTCCCAAAGCCGCAGTCGTTCGTTGCGGGCAAGGGCGCGTTCAGCACCGACGCAAAGCTGAAGGTTGTCAACGAGGTTGGCGCTGAGGCAGAGAACATCTACTCTAAGCAGTTCACAGCCAACACCGCAGACGACGCTCGTCAGGTGGTGCGCTTCACACGTCTCGACGGCGCTTCATCGCCCGAGGCTTACCGCCTCCACGTCACTAAGGACACGCTGCTCATCAGCGCCGCTTCTGCAGACGGCTTCCGCTTCGCTTGGCAGACCGTAAACCAGCTGAAGCAGAAGAACGCCGTCATGGCTTGCGACGTCGTTGACGCTCCAGCTTTCAAGTGGCGCTCGCTCATGCTCGACGTGTCGCGCCACTTCCAGCCCATTTCGTTCCTCAAGAAGCAGATCGACGTCATGGCGCAGTACAAGTTCAACCGACTCCACCTTCACCTCACCGACGCTGCCGGATGGCGCATCGAGATTAAGCGCTACCCGCGCCTCACCGAGTTCGCTGCGTGGCGCGAAGGAAAGACATGGAAGGAGTGGAGCAAGCTCGGATGCAAGTATATGCACGAGGGCGAAGAGGGCGCTTACGGCGGCTACTACACTCAGGACGAGCTGCGCGACCTCGTGAGCTACGCCGCTGAGCGTGGCATCACCATCGTGCCCGAAATCGAGATGCCGGGCCACTCGGCTGAGGTGCTCACCGCCTACCCCGAACTCTCTTGCACGCACGAACCCTACAAGCAGATGGACTTCTGCCCGGGCAGCGTCGCTACATACGACTTCCTCGAGAACGTGCTGAAAGAGGTGATGGACATCTTCCCCTCTAAGTACATCCACGTCGGTGGCGACGAGGCTGACAAGGCTTCATGGCCTTCTTGTCCGCTCTGCCAGCAGAAGATGAAGGAGCTTGGCACAGACAAGGACGGTCTGCAGGCGCACCTCATCGCCCACTTCGGCAAGTTTCTCACCGAACACGGACGACAGCTCGTAGGTTGGGACGAAGTGATTGCGGGCAACCTCGCCCAGAACACCACCGTAATGGTGTGGCGCGGTCTCGAAAAGGCGCAAGAGGCCATCGACCACGGCTACAACGTAGTGCTCTCGCCCAGCGGCTACTGGTATCTCGACTACTATCAGGACGCACCCGACACTCAGCCTGAGGCTATCGGCGGTTTCCTTCCGCTCGAAAAGGTATACAGCTACGTCCCTGGCGGCACCCTGCCAGAAGACGTACGCAACAAGATCACCGGTGTGCAGGCTAACCTCTGGACCGAATACGTGCCTACAGCAGAGCATGTAGAGTATATGCTCTATCCGCGTGCTCTGGCTATCGCCGAGATCGGATGGAACGGCACAAAGACCAAGAACTACCCCGAGTTCCGCAAGCGTGCCATCGTCGAGTGTGAGCGTCTGCACAAGCAGGGCGTCAACACCTTCGACCTCAAGAAGGAGCGCGGCGAACGCCCAGAGTCGTTCAAGACTACCAAGCACAAGGCGCTCGGTTGCAACATCACCTTCAACCACCGCTACGAGGACAAGTACAAGGCGCAGGGCGACAAGACTCTCGTAGACGGACAGCACGGCGGATGGACATACGGCGACCAGAAATGGCAGGGCTTCCTCGGCAATAAGGGCTACTGTCTCGACCTCACCATCGACCTCGGCAAGGTGCAGAAAATTTCGTCTGTGGCTGCCGACTTCATGCAGGCGTACGGCGCATGGGTGTTCTTCCCGTCTGAGTACAAGATTTCGTTCAGCGAGGACGGCAAGAACTTCAAGGAGGTCTACAGCAAGTCTACTCCCGTTGACCGCGACATACAGCTCGGCTTCCGCAACTTCGCATGGAAGGGCAAAGCCAGCACACGCTATATCCGAGTGCAGGGCAGCACTACCGAGGACGGTGGATGGCTCTTCACCGACGAAATCGTCGTGAAGTAACATAAGAGCCTACCCCGTAGGAGGCTACGGCATTCCTACCGTAGCCCACACCCCACAATTACAACCACAAAGAAAATCCGCTTTAATCCGCTTAATCTGTTGTTTTTCTATTTACACAACGTTTTAAGCAGATTAAACGGATTTTTTCATCCTAACTCCCAAAAAAAACTTAAAATCTTTTTATTTTTTCACTTTTTTATTTTTTTACGTTCATATTTTCGCTATATTTGCCCCAACCAAACACAAAAACGTTAAACTAAAACCACAACCACTATGAAAACCTTAAAACTCGGAATGCGTGACGCCGCAGTAAAGATACTACAAACAGAACTCAACCGTATTGGTAACAAGCTAACCGCTGACGGAGCATTCGGCCCCGGCACACTCGCCGCCGTAAAGGCATTCCAGCAAAGTCTACAACTCGTAGCTGACGGCATCGTCGGTTACTCTACATGGCAGGCGCTCTTCTTCCATCAGCGCCCGGCAGCCGCACGACTCACTGAAGACGACTTCCGATTAGCCGCTCTCCTACTCGACTGCGAGACAGCAGCGCTCAAGTCGGTGCAGAAAGTGGAGACAGCCGGACGCGGAGGATTCCTCGCCGCAGGCAAGCCACAACTACTCTTCGAAGGTCATATCTTCTGGCGACAGCTGCAGCTGCGCAAAATAGATCCTGCCAAATACCAGGCAGCAAACGCCTCCATACTCTACCCGAAGTGGACAAAGACCCACTACAAAGGTGGCATCGGCGAATACGCTCGCCTCGAGCAGGCACGCAAGATAAACGCTGACGCAGCCAACGCTTCGGCAAGTTGGGGAATGTTCCAGATTATGGGCTTCCAGTACGCACTCTGCGGATTCAAAACCGTAGCGCAGTTCGTAAGCGCTATGTGCCAGAGCGAACGCAGTCAGTTGCTCGCTTTCTGCCGATTCATAACAAAGAACCCGCAGATGCACGCCGCACTACAAGCAAAGAAGTGGGCTACCTTCGCACGTCTATACAACGGAAGCGAATACGCCAAGAACCAGTACGACACAAAGCTGCTCAACGCTTACAAGGCGTACGCAGCTAAGTAAGACTCTCATAACAAACATCCCAACAACACGATACAAAAAAACATTAACACAAACAGACTTGGCAAGAATTTATAAGGTTCTATCTTGTCAGTAGGTCTAAGCAAAGAACCTATAACTTTTTAAAACTTAAACCTATGGATGTAGCAAACAAATCTATCGGTACGCTGCAGGGTATTCCTTTTGAAAACCTTATCGGCGGTCCGCTTAGCGCTTGTATTCAAGCGCAGAACGATGCAGCAATGACAAGTATCAACTTCATCAACAATGTATGTCTGAACGAAGACAAGGAGACTGGCGAAAAGTCGGCTATCTATGTTAGCTTCAGCTTTATTCAGAATGGTCGCAAGGTGGTTATCAACGTTCCGCTGATAGCTATCGTTCCGATTCCGTATATCGCAATCAACAGCATTGACATTAATTTCAAAGCCACAGTCAATGGTGTAGAATGCGAATCTAACGAAAACACGTATTCAGAAGAGTACAAACGAGACACAAACACTAAGAGCCAAAAGAGAAGAGGATTCTTTCTTAACAAAAATAAGAAAGAGACAAAAATAAACACATCATTCTCTACAAAGCGCGACTCTAAGAGCACGCAGGACTCGAAGTTCAGCGTAGAGGCAACTATCGACGTTGCTGTACACGCAGGTCAGGAGTCAATGCCTGCTGGCATGGCAAAGATTCTCGAGATGCTCGGAGCGGCTATGGACCTTTGTTCACCCGACGGCGAACTGAGCGTGAACGACACAACGTTCTACGCAGAGAAGGACCCGAATAGTGGTCAGAATGCCACTAAATACCTACCGGTTAAGGTTATCGCTCAGTACAAGACTCCAAATGGCTTGTATGACCCGACAAACATTAAGTGTGAAAATGCCAAAGAAGCCATGGTCAACCAGATGGACAAGACTATGGAGTTCATGCTTCTCCCGTCGGATAAAGAATATATCATATCATGCGGCGATGTACAGAAGGTTAGCGTAAAGGTTTTGAAGCAGGAGTAAACCTTTGCATATTTGTTCACGATGCCTCACAAAAAGAGCATCTATTCGTAAACATTTAACTCTAAAGGTTATGGCAAAGATTGATACGACACCTTCTACCGTCGCGAACAATGCCTTACAGTCACTACCTTTTGGCACTCTCATCGGCGGACCGCTTTCTGCTTGTGTCGAAGCGCAGAAACAAGCGGCGCTAACATCGTGGGAGTTCATACGAGACGTAGGACTCACAGACACTGAAGACGGCGGGAAAAAGGCTATATACGTGAACTTCGAATACCGTAAAGACGGACATTCGGTGACTCTCAGTCTGCCATTGCTGACAATTGTGCCTATTCCTTACATGGCAATCCGAGAGATTGACATCGCATTCAAGGCGCGCATCTCGGCGGCATCTGCCACATCGCAGACCGACAAGAAGTCGACCGCTATGGAGATGGGAATGAAATCGAACACCAGTGTCAATATAGGCATTGTGAAATCGAGTCTGGAATTGAGCACAAGCATATCGAGTAAGAAGGACTCCACCGCTACACGCGAATCTAAGTACAGCGTGGAGTACACTATGGACGTAAACGTTAAGGCGGGTCAGGACGATATGCCAGCTGGTATGGCTAAAGTGTTAGAAATGCTGAACACCTCTATCGACTCTATCAACACAAAGGGTGAGCTGAACGTGTCTAACCAGGTGGTAAGCCTGAAGGATGGCGGCAGCACTTATATTTCGTACAAGAATACAGAGGGGTACTACGCTCCACAAGATATCAAGTTATACAAATATGAGGACTTTAAACCTAAAGCAGAATTGACATCTACCGACTTACAAAAGGCAGCTGACGACTCAGGCATTCTGTGTGTGTTCAAGAACGAGGGATTCTATTGTGCAAAGGCTGGCGAAAGAATGCTGGTCATTAACGTAACTAAATAGTAACCGACTATGTCAGATAATGAGAATAACAACAATGATTTGATGCCGGAAGGTGGCTCATCACCACCTACGGAAGAGAATCCGCCGGCACCTTCTACAGACAAAGACAAAAATCAAAGGCATGAGTCTAATGAAGGTAAAAAGTCTGAAAAGAGCGAAGACAATAAGTCTGACGATAGCAAGAAGAAAGAAGAAAAGAGCACGCTCGACAAGGCTGTTGACACAACTACATCCGTAATTGGAGCATTGGGCGATGCCCATAATGCAGCTCAGAAAAAGGAAAAAACTCCTTCCTTAGGCGATCAGATGAAAGATCTGAACGAAGTGCAGGTTGACAAAACTTTCGTTTCCGACTCTATAAATCTGTTGGGCAAAATCTCTTTCGACGAACTTATCGGCAATCCGCTCCGTGCTGCTGTGAAAGCGCAGCGCGACCTGGCAAAGGAAACGCTTAGCTACATACGCGAAGAAGGCATAAAGGTGGACGAAAACGGACAAGGACAGATAACTTACGTTACGATGAACTTCTTCCGCGACGGCAAGCAGGTGAAGATGCGTGTGCCGCTTCTCACATTGATGCCGGTTCCGCGCCTCTCCATCTCTACGATGAGCTATACGTTCAAGGCTAAGGTGAACGCAATGTCTGGAGTTGTTGCTTCGGTAGGCAGCGGTGGCACACCCATCAACGCCGGAATGTCAACAGACAACGGCAGCAAGTCGGCAGCTTCGGCAAAACCGGCTAAGGACTCTTCCTCAAAAGGCAATAACGAAAAAACGGGTGACGAGCCTGCTGCTTCAACAGACAATTCCGCTGCTTCATCAAACAAAACTGCTGCAAGTGCTGCTGGCGCAAAGCCTACGATATCTACGACACCGACAATGTCAGTCGGCTACTCGTCGAAGAAAGACTCCGGCGCAACTCGCGATTCGCGCTACAGCGTGGAATCAACGATGGACATCAGCATCACAGCCAGCGAAGGCGAGATGCCACGCGGCATCGACCGATTGCTTGGAATACTCGACGACTCGACAGAAGTGATCGACCCGAAGGGAACGCTGCAAGTTTCGGCAGATCGTATATCGCTCGTGAACAACTACGGAGTCATATCTGTATCATACCGCAACGGCAAAGGCGCTTACGCACCAACAGACGTCACCTGCGAGCCGATTGAAGGCGAAGCAAAGCCCGACATGCTGGAGAGTGGCGACGAAATGCTGCTTATCTTCAAGGCTAAAGGTGTCTACATGGTTTCCGCTGGCGAACTGACTCGCATTGTATTTGTATCATAAAAACCCATTTAAGTATGGCAAGATTACAAGATGTAATAGCCTCAGTGCTGCGCGACGTTCTGTCTGCGCAGCACCAGGCAAATCTACTAACAGAGTCGCTCGCCGACCAGTATCGCGAAGCGGGCGTCATGCACCAGCTCAATCTGCCCGCCGTGACAATCGGCGACCTTGAGTTGTCGTTCCGTTTCGCAATCGAAGACACTTGCGAACTGTTCGAAGAAAAGTCGGAAGACGAAATAAAGGCGTTGGACGTGATTGTGGACGCCGAACAACTGTCAGAACTGCCTGAGAGCGCTATACACAACATCACGCTGAAGGTGTCTACGCGCAACGGCGTAAAGATTTCTGAAACATAAAACCTCTGATAATACGACTATGGCTGATATTGACAATAACCAAAATGCGGAGAATACGCAACTGCCAGCCGAATTTAACGATTCGACTGATATGAACTTGGCAGACATGCTGAGCGCATTGATTGAGTCGACTATCGCAGCCGACCAAAAGGCAGCCGAGGATTATCTGGATGTGTTGCGTACGTATGCGTTGGAACCTGCGAACGGTTCAAACGGACACGAACGGTTGAAGATGGTCGACTTCGAGATGACCGACTCTAACGGACGCGAGCAAATAGTGTCTATTCCGAAACTCTCGCTGTTGCCACTACCTTTGCTGCGTGTGGCAGAAGCTACGTTCGACATCGAAGCGCAAATCGACATTTCTACTGCGACAAAGCAGGATGTGAAGGAATTCGAGGAGAACTACCCTATCTACAACCAAAAGAAGAAAAAGACAAGCATCGACGACCTCAGCAAGGAAGAACAAGAAATATTGCTGAAAAAAATCAAGTCGCTTGCAGGTATTCGTGTAAGACTAAGCAACCAAAGCACGCAGAAAAAGAGAAATCCTTTGCTACGCAGCGGCAAGACCACAACGAAAGAAACCACCTCGATGCAGAAGATGACGAACGTGAAGGTGCACATAAAACTCGAACCGGTGCTGCTGCCCGACGGCATGCGCGGTCTGCTACAAGCCACCGAGAGCACTATCAAGGTGGTGGATAAACAGAACTAACAAATTAATAACAAAAACCATTAACACTTTCAGCTATGATGAACAACAATCAGCAAAAGACCCCAGGACTCAACTGTCCGCAGTGTGGAGCATTCATTCCTACATCCATCCCCGAACTGCTTTATTCAAGCGGACTTCACTGTATGCATTGCGGTCTGACACTCACAATAAACCGCAACGAATCGAAACGTGCGATGGAGATACTGAAAAACGTAAACGATGCACAGCAAAACCTGAACAAGGCAAGTTCTTTCCAACGATAAATACTATAGACTATGGCAGATGGACCTAATACAAACTCTGGTAGCAAGGTCGCGAGCGCCCTCAATTCCATTCCTTTTGGAAACATCATAGGCGGTCCGCTGGCTGCGTGCGTACGTGCTCAAGCAGAGGCTGCGCAAACCACCATCGACTTCATACGCGGCTTTACAATGACCAACTCAGAACTCGACCCGGAAGGTGTCGAGCCAATCACCGTCACCTTTACATTCATAATGAATGGAGAGAAAACACGCATGACAGTGCCGCTTATGACCATCGTGCCTATTCCATATATGCACATCGACTATATCGACCTGAACTTCACAGCGGATATCACTGCATGCGACGACGGAAAGATAGAGGCGAAATATGCTACGGAAGGCTATACACGCACCGAGGACGACGAGCAATCGGTATCTGTTGAGAGCAAGATGGGCATCAATGTACGCGCCTCAACAAGCTCTATGCCTTCTGGCATGGCGAAGATGCTCGAATTCTTCACAAACAATCTCATCGTACACGACACGCTCACGCCTCAGCAGGTGGAGGACATGAAACGAGAAGCTGAACGCAAACGCCTCGAACACATTAAAAATAAAGAGCGTATGGTGGGTGCTCTTGTAAATGCTTTGGCTGAATACAAAAAGCAAGAGTCTGAACGTGAAGAGCAGAGAAGGAACGAAGAACTGAAGAAACAAGAAGAACTGAGAAAGCAAGAGGAGGAACGCAAGAAGAAGGAAGAGCAGGAAAGACTCGAGAAACTGCGCAAAGAGGAGGAAGCTCGAAAGAAGAAGGAAGAAGAAGAGCAAAAGAAGAGAGATTGGGACAAATTCATTGAGCAAAGAAAGAAGGCCAACCTTGCAAGCCGCATAAGCAAAGTGCATGTTGACCCTCAAAAACCATTCGCATTGCCTCCGACAAATAGCGGAAAAGCTCACCCTTGCTGTACATTCGATCCTACTCAAAGCATAAAATGGAACATTGACCGCCAGGAAAGACTGCGCAAAGCAAGCAAGAAGAAAGACTGGCTGCGAAATCATCTGATACGTGCACTTTATACGGCATACTACATATATCCGTATGACATCAACTCAAAAGAAGGCAAACGTATTCTTAAAAGAGAATTGGAGGCTTTCGAAAAACGCCCCAACGGATGGTATACGTATGGCGAACCATATAACAACACCATAACCAACGGCTATCGTAGAAACGGTGCCATCGACACGGCATACACGGAGTTCGTTAGTTATATATTAGAAAACGAACGCAAACGCGATAAGTAATGGACGATCAAGAAAAAAAGAAGCACGATAACTTTTGGCTCTCTGAGATGATACGCAATACGCTCTCCGTATGCAACGCTGAACAGCAAAAGGCTACGGAGATGGCGATGGAGATGATCGGGCGTGAGGCGTTCTGCGACAAAGGCGAACGCGCAGAGCCGGTCATGGTCACGTTCGCTCTGCAGATGAACGGACAACGATACACCATGCGCGTGCCGCTGCTCTCGCTCGTACCACTGCCGTTCCTACAGATTGACAACGCCAACCTCAGCTTCTTCGTCAGCATCATGTCCTCTAAGACCAACCGACTGCAGGGACTGAAGGTCTCGCTCTCGCCATCCAACAAGCAGCTCGAGGAGTCTGCCGTCTCTCAGTACGACCTGCGCAACAACATACGTGTCGAGATAAAGGCAGAAGCGCAGCAACCATCGCCCGGACTCGCCCGACTGCTGCAGATTGCCGCCGCAAACGGCATGAGCATCCGACCACTCCACTCTGCAACGCCGCCCGACACGCCCAACAACACCCTATAAGAACAATAATATTTTTTTACAATAACCCTCTAAACCCAAGAATATGGCTCTACCCGTTGACAACCAAGAAAGCCTTCTTCAAGAGCTCGACTTCAACCGCATACTCGGCGCTCCGCTCTCAGCCTGCGTCAACGCGCAAGAAGAAGCGGCGCAGGCCACACTACAATACCTCAACGAGGTGGTATTCACACAGGCTGGCGACGACGACTCCAGCCTCGAACCTGTCACCGTCTCGTTCTACTTCGAGTCAGCAGGACAAGTTCATCGCATCGTCATGCCGCTGCTCCTCATCGTGCCCGTACCTTATCTGCAGATAGACCGCGTCGACCTCACATTTCAGGCCACCGTCACAGAGAGCCGGATGAATCACGACACAAGAAAACTCTCTCTGAAAGCCAAATACTCTGCGCCTGGCGACTCTGCCGAAGTGAGCAAGGAGACGAAAGCCGAGTACATGAACAAGCGCTGCATCGACATCAATCTCAGCGTTACTTCAGCCGATATGCCGATGGGCATCTCGAAACTCCTCGAAATCTTCAACAACCAACTCGTTGAGGTGAAGCCCGACGAGCCCGAAGTGCTGCCAGAGCCAACACCAGCAGAGAAGCCAAAGCCCGCAGAGCAACCTACCGAAAAAAAGCCTGCTACTTCCACAACACCTAAGCCCGAAAAGGAAGAGAAGAAGGAGGAGCAGAAGCCTGAAGAGCCGAAGACAGAGGAAGTGAAGCAGCCCGAAATGAAGTACAACATACTCCTGCTGGGCAAGATAACCAACGCCCAAAAGTCCGACATACTCAACATCGTCAGCAGGTATTGCCGCTCGAGCTACAAGCTCTCGCCATCAGCGCTCAACAACATACTGAAGGCTAAGAAGCACACCATCCCAGTTGAGGACACACAGGAAAACGTCAAGACAATTATCGACGCCCTCAAGCAAAAGAAGATTGCAGCAAGCGCCGTCGAAGTATAAAAGTTGCAACCTTCGCATTCATAGTTTTTAAATAATAGTTACAAAAAATGCTGCCCGGCAAGTTTGCCAGGCAGCATTTTTTGTTATCCGTAGCAGAAAGTTTCCGCTACTAATAAATCTTTACTTCGCAACCTTCAGCGCACCCTTCTCGCTCTTCACTACATACACGCCCTTCGGCATATTCTTGCCGCAGAACTCGCCGTAAGTCATCATGCCGAGCTGTGTGCCTACCGAAGAGAACACCTTCACCACATCGTCCGCAGCCATCTGCGTTGCGTCCTCTGTCACATCGCCGATAGTGCTCCAAGCGCTGAGGTCTACAGTCTGCCAGTCGCTCCACTTCGAAAGCACGTTGCCAGCAACAGCACACACACGCCACTGGTATGTAGCCCCAGCGTTCAAGCCCTCAAACTTATAAGATGTCGACTTGATGTCTGAGAAGCGCTGCGCCGAAGCCTTCATCACAGCCTTCTCAGCCACGCCCATGCTTTGAAAGTCCTCAGCCGAGAAGTCGCCGTCGTAGATGGCGATAGAGAACACGTAGCCACGCTTCTTCGGCTGCACCTTCACCTTATAGTCGTCCATGTTAGCGTTCGCAAGCACCACTGTCGTCAGCGTGCCGTCCACGCCCACCGTCTGCTCCGAGATAACACTGTCGTCCTTGTCGAGCAGCGACACCGTAGCCTCAGCAGCATCGCTGCCATAAGCGCTCGCCGAGAGTCTTACCGTGACGCTCGTAGCCGAGTGGTCGGTGATGAGCGGCGAAGTGAGGTTGCCCTGCTTCTTCGACGAACCGAGCTTTGCGCAGCCCGGACACTCGAACACCTTCTCGCCCGTCCAGCCTACGTTCTGCATCTTGCTGTCAAGCGCACCCGAAATGTCGATTGTGCCGTCGGCTGTGAGGTTAGCGCCCCATGTGCTCAGATCCTCGCTCAGCATAAGCGCCTCGTCAGCAGAACCTTGAGCGCTCTTCTCGCGCAGCTCTATGGTGTAGCTCTCCGCATTCTCCACGGCGTTCCAGCCACCCGTGAACGAAGTCTCCGCCATATCTACCAGCTTCGGCTGCGGCGCTGAGAGCGAGAGACCGCCCATGAACGTGAAGGAGATCTTGCCGTTCTTCTCCGCAATCTCCGTCACCGGCTTACCCAAGAACTTGCGTCCGTCGCTGTTGGCATTGAAGAGCGTAGCAGCAGGCTTCGATGTGTCGGTCAGCTCCGTCGACTTCGTCGTGCCAGGCCATGTGTCGCCCGTCACGGTCGCCGACGTCAGCTTGTTGTCAGCCGGCACAACCGTGAAGCGCTGGTGGTTGTACGTATTGTTCACAACGTTGCTCTCCCACACCTTCTGGTTATAGTCCATGTGAATAACGAGCATACCGTGGTTGGGCAGCGCCTTGTCGGTGCCCTGCAGCTGGCGGTTCTCGAAGATGTAATACTCGTTCTTGTTCTTCTCGTTGAACACCACGTACGACTCCTCTGCCTCGTCCAGCGGCTTCATGTCCTTCACGTAGCACGGCTCGCTGAGGATAGTAGGCTCGAGCCATCCGCTCACCCACTTCTCGTACGTGTTGTAGCCCACCGGCGCATAGCCGTCGCCGCCGTACGATCCGTAGTCCATCAGGTCCCAAGCGTCCATGCCGAAGCAGCCACCGTTCTGCGTGTCGTACATATCGGGTATGCCCATACAGTGACTGAACTCGTGGCAGGCGGTGCCGATGCCGCTGATGTATGTGCCCGAAGCGCCGTTCAGCTCCGACGAGCAAGCGTAGGTGTTGATGCGCACGCCGCCCAGACGCAGACTGTAGCCTCCCGACTCCAGGTCCCACTCGTGCGGCCAAATGGTGTTAGCCGGAGCGCCCGAAGCCTCGCCGTAGCCGGCATAGATAACGTAAACCTGGTCGGCAGCGCCGTCGCCGTCCCAGTCATACTGCGTCATATCGAGCTTCTCCTGAGCGTAAGCCAGCTCGCAAGCCTCCTTAATCATGCCCGCCGGATCGACGTCGTTGCCGTAAACGTCGTTGGTGCCGTAAGAAGCCATATTCTTAGAAACCGTCACCGGTCCCACAACGTCAAACTCAAGGTCGAACTTGCCGTAGCTCTGCTTGTAGAAGTAGTCGTGCACCGATCCGTTGTTGCCGTAGTTCTTGTATCCCTCCTTGTTGAAGTAGTTCTTCCACTCCTCCAGCGAGTGCTTCGACTGCATCTGCTTGTCCTTGAAGTTCACAAGAATCACCAGGCCCTTGCGCTTGCCCGTTACGCCGATGCCCTCGCCGCCGGTAGCGCCAGCCATAATCTCGCGCATCATCGGCTTGCCCGCAGCGTCCATAGCGTTACGCTTCGCAAGACGCGCCATGCGGTGGGCGTTGCGCTGCTTCGCACGCTCCATGCCGAGCGAGCGCACCTTCTGCGCCTCTGTCGAGTAGTAGCCGAGGAACGCCAGCTCTGCCGCACCACGGCTGCCCTCGTTGTGAGCCACCTGCGAAGAGGCTGTCAGCATGCCGCCAGCGTCGAGCGTAGCATAGCAGTAGGCACCGTCGGCACGCTGCACCAGCGGCTGACCGTCTTCGGTACTTGTGTAATGGAAATTCTCGTCGCCGCGCAACATCACAGTGAGCACGGAGCCGTCAGGCTGCTGCACCTGACGCTTCACACGCTTCGCCGGAACGGCAAAAGCAGAGGCTGCAAGCATAAACACTGCAGCGAGTGTTAGAAATCTTTTTGACATTTATTAGGTGATATTGAATTATTTACATTTTAAAAGGTGAAACCTCGAATAGGCTGCAAATATACGAATAATATCCCGTGCGACGAAAATTTTTCAACGATAAAGCGCCTTTGTTTCACTAACTCGCTGCACTATTCCATCCAAAGGCTTCTATCGCTGAACGCACACGCGTTTTGTATGTTCGCGAACTTTTTACGCTTTTCTACTCGCCTGTTTAAAGTTCTTTAACACCTCGAGCACCCAAATGATAGTTATTGGCTATTTTTTGTAAGGAA
>OBLI01001913.1_pt1 | contig 18982 bp, 21 predicted proteins | sample 1519701 | NCBI WGS metagenome assembly OBLI01 (sample SAMEA3663005, study PRJEB22513) | pig gut metagenome | biome: pig gut; feature: pig-associated habitat; material: faeces | place: France | collected 2012 | reverse complement strand
GGGCGGCGGCGACGGCGCGGAGGGTAACAACACCACCCCCGCGGAGAACGCCGCAGAGAGCGCCACAGACGGCGCAGGAAGCGCCGACGACGAAACCGGGGCCGACAACACCACCCCCGCGGAGAACGCCGCAGAGAGCGCACAGGAAGAGCCGCGGGGGTACGACCTGTTCGTTTATGCCGGGCCGTCCCTCCCCCGTGGACGGCTGAAAGAAAACGCGGTATTCAACGGCACGCGCGAGGACGTGAAAGCCTACCTTGCGGACGTGCTGGAGGAATACCCGCAAATCGACAAGCTGATTGTTCCGGCAAGCAAGCTGGCCGCTTTCTCCGTTAAGGTGAAAACGCCCGGCAACATTGCGCACAAGTATTACACCGACATTGTTTCGGCAATGCGCGGCAATAAGGAGGTCTAAAAAATGGCAAATTTCGAGCATGGCGTAACCACCAGACAGGCCGACACGTCGGTTACTACCCCGGTGGCGGCTGATTCCGGCGTTGCCTTTGTCGTGGGCGCAGCCCCCGCGCACACCGTAGGCGGGGCCGTGAATGAACCGATCATGTGCCAGAACTACGGGGAAGCCGTCGCCGCTTTGGGTTATAGCGACGATTGGGCGAATTACCCCGTATGCGAAGCGATCTATTCGCAGTTTAAGCTTTACGGCGTTGCCCCCGTCGTGTTCGTAAACGTTCTGGACCCCGCAAAGCACAAGAAGAGCGTTGCGGAACAGAACTACCCGATCAACGACGGCAAGGTTCTTCTTCCCCTCGAAGCCCTGAAAGACACCGTCAAAGTGTCCACCTACACCGTCGGAACAGATTTCGACCTTTTCTATGAGGGCGAAAACCTGATTCTTGAAGTGCTGGAGGGCGGCAAAATCCCGGAGAACACGGGTGAACTGACGGTCACGTTTGACGCGGTGGACCCCTCCAAAATCACCGAAAACGACATCATCGGCGGTTTTGACACCAGCACGAAGAAGTATTCCGGCCTTGAACTGATTGACAAGGTTTTCCCGAAATATGGAATCGTCGCCGACCTGATTCTTGCCCCCGGATGGTCCGACAAATCCACCGTAGCGGCGGTCATGGCGGCAAAGGCCGCGAACATCAACGGCGTTTTCGAGGGAAAAGCCCTGATCGACGCGGACGCGGAAACCGTGAAGCACTATGCGGACGTTCCCGCGTGGAAGAAAGCTAATAACATCAACAGCAAAACGCAGATCGTCTGCTGGCCTTTGGTCAAGCTGGGCGACCGCGTTTTTCATTTGTCCACGCAGGCCGCGGGGCGCATGGGCGCGACCGATTCGGACAACGGCGGTTGCCCGGCGGAAAGCCCGTCGAATAAGTCTTTGCAGATCGACAGCGCTGTTCTTGCCGACGGCACGGTTATTCTGCTGGATCTCCAGCAGGCAAACTATCTGAACAGCAACGGCATTGTAACCGCGCTGAACTTCATCGGCGGTTATGTCCTTTGGGGCAATGAAACGGCCTGTTTCCCCGCCGATACGGACGTGAAGAATTACTTTATCTGCATTTCCCGTATGTTCGGCTGGGTTGCGAACACCCTTGTTCTCAGTTATTGGAGCAAGGTTGACAAGAAAATGACGCGCCGCCTGATCGACAGCATTGTTGATTCCGTGAATATCTGGCTGAACGGCCTTACCAACGAAGAAAAGTTGCTGGGCGGACGCGTCGAATTCAAGGAGGAAGAAAACAGCACGACCGCGCTTATGGCGGGCAAGGCTGTTTTCCATATCTACATGACCCCGCCCAGCCCCGCAAAGGAACTGGAATTCGTGCTGGAGTACGACGCGGAATACGTGTCCGCGGCGCTGGCGGCGTAAGGAGGTAAGCAGACATGAAAGTTGATAACGGTACTGTAAACTTTGCCGTCTACGAGGACGCGACGGAGTTTTACGGAATGGCGGAAGTGACGCTTCCCGAAATTTCGCAGATCACGGAAGAGGTCAAGGGCGCGGGCATTTCCGGCGCATTCAACGGCGCATTCGTGGGCCACATCGAAGCAATGACCCTGACGCTGAATTTCCGTTCTGTCACGGCGGACGCGATCAAGCTTGCGGAACCCCGCAATCACCAGCTTGATCTCCGCGCCGCCCAGCAGTATTGGGACAATTCCGCGGGCAAATTCGTTCAGCAGGCCGTAAAGCACGTTCTCATGGTTACGCCGACGAAGTTTGCCCCCGGCAAGCTGGCCCCCGCCGCTTCCGCGGAAGCTTCCGGCGAATACGCGGCAACCTATTTCGCAACCTACATCGACGGCGTGAAGAAGCTGGAAATTGATATTCTCAATTTCGTTTACTTTGTGAACGGTGTTGATTATCTGGCCGACGTGCGCAAGGCGTTGGGCAAGGCGTAAGGCCCGGCAGGGTTTCCCCTGCTGGGCTTTCTTATGCCCTTTTTCTGTATCTGTAATCATTCAAAAAATAATCGGAGGAATTAAAAATGAGCGAGAACAAGAAATTTGACCGTCAGAACGACGCAGAGCGGCCCGCAGGCGACGCGGAAACCGTCGAGCGGGTAAACACCGCGCAGGCCGTAGAACAGCCCACAGAGGGCAACACAGGCGTTTATACGCACGTTTTCAAAAAGCCTTTCGAGTATGCGGGCGTTACTTATACCTCCCTGACATTCGACTTTGAGCGTTTGACGGGCCGGGACATGGTTTCTATCGAAACCGAAATGCAGATGAACAACGAATACGCCCTTGCGCCCGAAATTTCCCGGAGTTTTCAAGCGAAGATGGCGGCAAAGGCCGCGGGAATCGGTAGCGACGTTATGGACGCTTTGCCGATTAAGGATTTCAACCGCATTACCAACGCGGCGCGGGGTTTTTTAATCGACACGGGCTATTAAGCGGCCCGGCCCGCTGGTGGCGGCGTGAGTGCTTCAAACTCGCGCAGGCGACTTTTACGCCCGTCAATTTCTGGCTTGATATGAACATGACGGAAATTACGGCGTGGATTCAGGACATAAACGCCGCCACAAAGGAGCGGAAAGAGCAATAAAGAGGGGCGGACCGTTTGCGGCCCTCCCCTCTTTGTGGTTCGCTTATTCATCCAACATGGAATAGAAATCGTCCTCTGAAATGATTTTGACGTTACGGCCTTTTTTCTGCAATTCGGCGGCTTTTTGAACTTTGCGGGAAGCAACACCCCCGTTCATATCGGACCATTCTTGAACGCCTAAAATAAGAAAATCCATCGTATTTACGGGACTATCAGCCGTAAGGCCCCCGCGCTTTCGGATTTCAAAGAGCGCTTCCGCCCGTTCCATGCGGGACAAATCCCCGGTAATGACGAACATCTTGTTTCGGAACGGGCTTTTCTGAATGGCATTCAGACGGGCCGCGGCCTGTTCGGGCAAATCTCCGGCGCGTTTCGCGCGTTTGTAAGCGGCAAGCGCACAGCGTCCGGAGCCGATACCCCAAAAGAAATTCCCCAGCGTCAAAAAAATGTCCAAATCGGACAGATTCAGAGCGTGAAAGGAATCCGCAAGGGCGGCAACTTCAAGATCAAGTTGCCCGTCGCTGGAATTCGCGTTGAACATAGACGCGAAAGTTGGAGCGGGTTTATATATTTCCGGCCCAACCTCTTTCCAGTACGAAACTTCATTGAACATAGCATGACCTCCATTCATTTGTGATTGTGTTAATGTTCTGAAAAATTCTTGTTTTTAGCACAACTCAATTAAAGTATAAAAAATGCGAAAAGTCAAGGGAGGGAGGTAATGCGGCTTGGCAGGACGCAAAGAATACGAACTTCTTTTCAAACTGCAAGCGGCTTTGGGCGGCAATTTCAACGCGGTATTCAATAGCGCGCTGAACACCACAAAGCAAATGCAGACCAGCCTTTCAAAGATAAACTCCATCACCGGGAAAATCGACGCTTACAAAAAGCAGGAAACCGCCCTTGAATCCAACCGCAAGAAGCTGGCGAACCTGACCGCGGAGCATGAAAAACTCCAAAAGGAGATCAGCGAAACAGAGGGGCCGACAGACGACTTGCGGGAAAAGCTTGCAAAGAACGAAAAGCAGATTGCGGCAACTACCGCCAAAATCGAAACGCAGGAAAAGCGGCTGAAATCGCTGGGTTCTGAACTCACAGACGCGGGCGTGAATACCTCGAATTTGAGCGCGGAGAACGAACGGCTGGCCAAAACCTACGACAAGGTAAAGCAAAGTCAAGAGGAATTGGCAAAGATTAACGCCGCAATCAGCAAAAACAACGAAGCGATTTCAAAGACGAAAACACAACTTGCCGGGGTTATTGGCACAGCGGCGGCTTTGGGCGCGGCAATCTATGCCGGACCAGTCAAGAAATCCGCAGAGTTTGAAGCGCAGATGTCCACCGTCAAGGCGATTTCGGGCGCAACAACGCAGGAAATGGCACAGCTTACGGATGTTGCGAAACGCATGGGCGCTACAACAAAATTTACTGCCACGGAAGCTGGAAAAGCCCTTGAATACATGGCTATGGCGGGATGGAAAACCGATCAAATGCTGGGCGGATTGCCGGGCATTATGAACCTTGCCGCCGCTTCCGGCGAAGATTTAGGCATGGTTTCGGACATCGTGACGGACGGATTAACCGCTTTTGGAATGAAAGCGGGTGAAGCGGGCCATTTTGCGGACGTATTGGCGGCGGCCGCCGCAAACTCCAATACGAATATTGAAATGATTGGTGCGTCGTTCAAAAACGTGGCACCGATAGCGGGCGCGGCAGGATATAAAATTGAAGATATGGCGCTGTCAATCGGCCTTATGGCAAATTCAAGTGTAAAGGCAGAGGAAGCAGGCACCGCAATGAAAAACGCGATTGCAAGTCTGGCGGCACCGACGGACAAGCAGTTAAAGTACATGAAAAAGTATGGAATCAGCATGACGAACGCGGACGGAAGCATGAAAACGTTTGATGAAGTCATGGTGAGTTTGCGGGAAAATTTGCGGGGCTTATCGCGGGATGAACAGTTAGCGGCAACCAGCGTCATGTTTGGAAAGCGCAGTTTCACGGGACTATCAGCGATTATCAATGCGACTGACGAAGATTTTCAAAAGCTATCTAATTCCGTCAACAACGCCGCAGGCGCGGCAGAGCGCATGGCGGCAATCAAGATGGACAATTTGGAGGGCGATACAATTCTTTTGAAATCCGCATTTGACGCATTGCAAATCGGGTTAGGCGACGCGCTAACGCCCACATTAAGAGAAACCACACAGAGAATCACGGAACTTGTCACGAAACTAACAGGATTCATCAACGAAAACCCGGAATTGGTCCGGCAGATCGTGAAAGTAACCGCCGGGCTTTTGGCGTTTAAGGCGGCGACCCTAACGGCAAAGCTGGGATTCCTTGAACTGAAAGGCGGAGTGCTGACGATTCAAAAGGTGCTTGCCCTCTTCAAAGGGAAAACCGCGCTTGCAAGTGTGGAAGCAATGAGTTTTTCCAGCAAAGTCAAAGGCATTGCAAAGAGTATAACCGGGTATTTCGGAGGAATCGGAAGCGCGGCGGGCGGCGTAGGCCACGCGTTCGGGCAAATGTTCAGCGGAACAAAAATCGGGAATCTATTTGCAAAGGCAGGCGGCGCGGCGGGCGGCGTATTCTCGAAGCTGTTTTCGGGAATCGGCGGCGTTGCGGCGCGGACGTTTACCGGGGTGGCCGGGAAGATTACGGGCATATTCGGCAAGGCCGGAACCGCAATCGCGGCGGGACCCCTTGGGAAAATCGGAAGTGTGATCGGAAGCGGAATCGGAAAGGTAACATCCCTTTTCGGCCCGCTGAAAAAGCTGGGCGGCGCTATTTTGGGGCCGTTCGGCGGCATTCTTGGGAAGATTCTTCCCGTCGTCGGCGTAATTACGCTGATTATTTCGGCGGTGCAAATCCTCCGTGACAATCTCGACAAGGTACGCGAGGTTGTCGGACGGGTATTCGGAGAAGCCGGGCTGGTTGTCTTTGACAAGGTGGTTGCGGCGGTAACGAATATCGGAAACACTATCAAGGGCATTTTTACGGACGGCAATTTAGGCGGCGCACGTGACTTCCTGATAAACCTTTTCGGAGAGGAAGCGACGGGCGTTATTGATGGGGCAATCACAGTTATTCAAACCCTATGGAATATCCTTTCGGGGTTCATTGAGTTTGTGAACACCTACATTCGCCCGATTGTCGAACAGCTATTTACATTCATTGTTGAAACGGTGCTTCCGCAAATCGCGCAGGCGTTCGCGGAGTGGGCACCGACAATCGCGGAAGTGCTACAAGGAATCTGGACCGTTATTCAGACCATTGCAACGGCGATCATGCAGGTAATTCAATTCCTTATGCCGACGATTCAAAACATTATCAGCGTAGGACTTGAAACCATCCGGGGCGTTGTCTCCGGCGTGCTGACCGCAATTAAAGGCGTTGTGGACATATTCGCGGGAATCTTTACCGGGGATTGGTCCCGTGTATGGGAGGGCGTGAAAAGCATATTCAGCGGCGTTTGGGAATCGCTGAAAAGCATTGCAAGCGGCGTATTGAATGGCATTATCGGCCTTATCAACGGGGTTATTTCCGGCTTGAACAAGCTGAAAATTCCCGATTGGGTCCCCGGAATCGGCGGAAAGGGAATCAATATCCCGCTGATTCCCACGTTTGCAAAAGGCACAAAGAACACGCCCGACACGTTCATTGCAGGCGAAGCGGGCGCGGAACTTGTGACGAATGCCCGGAACCGTACCGTCTTTAACGCGGCGGAAACGGGGAGCATTTTCCGCAATCTCGCAAACACAGTAAACACCATTCGAGCGGGGGTGGGTATTCCCTCCCTGCAACTCGCCTATGCAGGGGCCACGGCCCCCAGTGTTGCGGCCCCGTCGGTTGCGGCGGGTGCGCGTCAATCGTCAATCGTGGTTCACAGCGCGCCCGTTTTCCATGTGGGGAGCGAAGCACAGGCAGAGGACATTGAAGAACTGTTGCGGAAGCATGACGAAGAATTGCTGGACAAGATCGACGAAAAGCAACGGCAACAGGAGGACGACGAAAGGCGGCGGCAGTATGACTAAATACACCACGATTGCCGGGGATATGTGGGACGGAATCGCCTATAAAACGTTAGGCGACGAAGCTTACACCGACAAGATCATCAAGCAAAATCCGAAATACCGCCGTCTTTTTGTTTTCCCCGCGGGTATCGTGCTGGACATTCCCGACCCTGACACGCGGGTTTCGGCGGAGTTGCCGCCGTGGAAGAGGGGGACGGCATGAACGCGCGGAGAACCATTGTGCGCCTGATTTTTGAGGGCGTGGACATTTCGGCAGACATCAATAAACATCTTCTTTCGCTGACCTATACGGACAACGAAGAAGATAAAACGGATGATTTGCAACTATCCCTTGACGACCGGGAGGGCGTGTGGCTGGGAAACTGGCTTAACACGCCCTCCGCGTCAAAGGGCGCGGAAATTTCCGCGGTGATCGTTCAAAAGAATTGGGATTCAACAGGGAAAGACCGGGTTCTTGATTGCGGCGTTTTCGAGGTTGACACCGTGAACGGGAGCGGCCCACCCGCGAAAGCGACCATCAAGGCCGGGTCAATCCCCTATTCTTCCACCATTCGGACGCAGAAAAAAACAAAGGCGTGGGAAAAAATCACCCTTTCAGCCCTTGCAAATGAGATTGCAGGAACGAACGGGCTTACCTGTATGTTTGAATCAGCGTTTGACCCGTTTTACACGCGGAAAGAGCAAATGCAGGAATCGGACATCACGTTTTTACAGCGCCTTTGCAAAAACGCGGGAATCTCCCTGAAAGTCACCGCAAAAATGATCGTTCTGTTTGACGCGGCGGCTTATGAGCAGAAAGACGCGGTACGGACGATCAAACGCGGCGCGGCGGACGTTTCCCGGTGGTCCTTTTCCACCAGCTTGCACGACGTTTCATACAGCAGTTGCCATGTTTCCTATACAAACCCGACGACGGCGACGACCATTGAATACACTTACACGCCGCGGGACGCAGACAAGAGCGGGCAAGTGCTGGAGATTAACGAAAAGGTTTCAAGCCGCGAGGAAGCCCGCCAACTTGCAATGAAGCGTTTGCGCCAAAAGAACAAAGAGGAATTCAAAGCGTCGTTCAGCCTTGCCGGGGACGCGCGGCTGGCCGCAGGAATCACGGTGATTGTTTCCGGGTACGGCGCGTTCGACGGGAAATACATCATCGAAACGGCGACGCATTCCGTGTCGCGGAGCGGGTACAAAACGGACGTTACATTGCGCCGGGTGCTGGAGGACTATTGATGAACGATCTTACGATTTTGAAAAATATTGTGCGAACGGGATGGGTTTCGTCCGTCAATGCGGCGGCGCGCACAGCCCGCGTCACATTCAAAGATAAGGGGAAAACGATTGTTTCCGGCGAACTGAAAGTGATAAAAAGCCCGCCTTTTATCCCAGCAAAAGGCACAACACAGCGGACGGAAGAAAAGGGCGGCGGAAGCGGCGACGCGGCGTTTGAAACCCATGCGCACAACGTCACAATTAGCCCGTGGCTACCGTCGCCAGGCGACTATGTGCTTTGCATTTATATTCCAACGGACGACGGCGACGGGTTCGTGATTGGGGGGATATAGAGTGGCGACAATCGGAAACTGGGGCGACTTCACCTTTTACGTTTCCCGGCAGGCGGTGAAAACCTTTGACGGCCTGAAATGGGACAGCGCGGCGAAGTATTCGACCCACGAACGGCACTTGAAAGAGCCGCTTTTGGAGTTTACGGGGACGGACGTTGAAAGCATGACTTTTACCATGTTCTTTTCCGTGTTCTTGGGTGTAAACCCGATCAAAGAGGTATCGAAACTGCTTCAAGCTATGCGCCGCGGAGAGGTTCACCGCCTTGTGATCGGTCCGAAAGCCTACGGAACAAACAAATGGGTTATTACAAAGCTTTCAAATTCCTTGGAGCGGTACGACAACCGGGGAAACCTGCTTGTCGCGTCCGTGAACGTCACTATGCAATCATACGCGAGTAGATAGGGGGGCGAACAATGGCGTATATCGTGAAAGCCTACACGCCCGGAAAAATCAACCTTGCGCCGCAAAGCACCGTTGAAGAGGTATTGCAAAACGTCGCAATCATCGTGTCAACACCGAAATTTTCGGTCCCCCTTGAACGGGGGCTGGGGCTTGCACAGCGGTTTATTGACAAGCCGATTCCGGCGGCACAATCTATCCTGATTTCGGAGGTCTTGGACGCGGTAGAGGAATACGAACCGCGGGCGCAGGTTGAAAACGTAACTTTTGAATTGGGCAATCAACCGGGGGTTTTGATTCCTGTTTTGGAGGTGAGCATAATTGACGACGACAACGGTTAGAAACTACCCTGATATTTCCTTTGTGGAAACCGACACGGAAGCCATTAAAAACGCCCTGATTCGTTCGTATGAAATCTTCACGGGGCGCACACTTTACCCGGCAGACCCGGCCCGCCTGTTCGTTCTTTGGGTGGCCGACATCATCGTTCAAGAGCGGGTCAACATCGACTTTTCGGCAAAACAGAACGTCCCGCGGTACGCAGAGGGTGAATATTTGGATTCCCTCGCGGAACTGTTCAAAGACGCTTACAGGCTGGAGCCGGAAAAGGCAAAGACGACGTTAAAATTCACGCTTTCAATCAAACTGGAGGTTGCGACCGTCATTCCGGCGGGAACACGGGTGACAGCCGACGGCGAAATTGTATTTGCGACGCTGGAAAGCCTGACTATCCCGGCGGGCGAATTGTCCGGGGAGGTCAAAGCGGAATGCCTGACGGCAGGAGAGAGCGGAAACGGCTTTGTTCCGGGGCAGATCAACCAGCCGATTGACATTTTCCCGTATTATCAGAGCGTGGAAAACACCACGGAAAGCGCGGGCGGCGCGGACGAAGAGAGCGACGCGGCGTTTTATGAACGTATGCGGGAGAGCGTCGAAACCTTTTCGACCGCCGGGCCGCTGGGCGGCTATGTGTACTTTGCAAAAACCGCGTCGCCCCTGATTGTGGACGTGAAAGCGACATCCCCCACACCGGGCGTTGTAGACGTGCGGGTTCTGCTTCAAGATGGAGAATTGCCGGGAGAAGAGATTTTGAACAAGGTTTCCGAAACCCTTTCGGCGGCAAAGGTCCGCCCGCTGACCGACAACGTGCAGGTCAAGGCCCCGGAAGCTGTATCGTATGACATCGACTTTACATACTACACCACATCGGGCGGCGCTTTGAGCGATAGCGCGGCGGCGGCGAACGTTGCCGCGGCGGTTGCGGCCTACAAAGAGTGGCAGGCCGGGAAGATGGGCCGGGACATTGACCCGTCGGAACTGATTTACAGAATCAAGCAAACGGGCGTAAAGCGCGTCGAAGTACGAAGCCCCGTATTTACCGTCGTTGCCGACAATGCCGTTGCGCAATGCGGAGAAACCGCCATTGTAAACGGGGGTGCGGAGAGTGAATAACAACGACCTGTTTTCCGTTGACTTCACCCGTTCGCTCCCCCCGGCGTTGAAAAATGACCCGAATATGCTTGCGCTGGCGCGGGTTATCGCGGAGCAATTACAGATCAACGCAAAGGACATCGAAAAGAACATCATATACGCCCGCATTGATGAACTGGACGAACAAACCCTTGATATTCTGGCCTACGACCTCCACGTTGATTGGTACGACTATTCTTACCCTATCGACGTAAAGCGCCGGACCATTCGGGACAGCGTAAAGGTTCACCGACAGTTGGGGACGAAATACGCCGTCGAAACCGCGCTGGGGGCCGTATTCCCCGGAACGACCGTCAAGGAATGGTTCGAGTACGGCGGCGACCCCTATATGTTCAAAGTTATCATCGGTGCGACCGAATCGGGCATTTCGGCGGAGCGGCAAGCGGCGGTTTTGGAGCGGGTGCAGTTTTATAAAAATCTCCGTTCCCACCTTGAAGCGATCAGCTATCAGATTGAAAAGCGAACGACTGTGCAGGTTGCCGCCGTGCATTCCGTCGGAACCCGGCTGGAGGTTTACCCATATCTTGCGCACGGTATGGAATCGAGCGGCGGCGTGTTCTATGCGGGCTTTACGAAGTACGGGCGTAAGCTTGAAATTTTCCCGAACGAAGCGTTCGGCGATCATTGGGAGGTATAAAAGATGGCGGAAACTGAAAGAACATACGGGACCATTGTTACCGACGTAGGAACAAACCTTATCACGGCGGCGGTCATGGACGGAACGAAAGTCAACATCACCACGCTGGCCGTCGGCGACGGCGGCGGGGCGTACTATCAGCCCACCCCGAATATGACGGCCTTAAAGAACCCGTGCTGGAGCGGCCCGGTCAAGAGCGTTTCGGTCAATGAAGATTCCCCGAACATGATTGACGTTGTGGCAATCGTGCCGTCGTCCGTCGGCGGCTTCACCATCCGCGAAATGAGCGCGGAGGACGACGCGGGGAACATGATTGCAATTTGCAACACCCCGGACACCGAAAAAGTCGTGATTGCCAGCGGCGCGGCGGGAGAAATCGAATTGACAATGCACATTGAGATTTCAAACACCGGGGCAATCACCTTTATTGTTGACCCCGCCGTGATCTCCGCAACGAAAAAGGAGCTTGAAGAGCATAACGCGTCGGCAAAGGCCCACCAAACCCTGATTGAGAAAAAGGCCGACATAATCGACCTGAACGCCCACGCGAACAACTCCGAAATTCACGTGAACCCCTCCACGATGGCGAACTATGACACCGCTATTGCTGGGCTGATTCAGCACACGGAGGACACCACCGTTCACGTGACGGCGGAAGAGCGGGCCGCGTGGAAAGGGGCCGCGGCTACGGCGGCGCAGGCGGCGGCAGACGCGGCGGAAGCCTTGAACAAGGTTGCCGCCCTCGAAAGCCGCGTTGCCCGCGTGGAAGATGGCCTTTTCAACAACATCACCGGGAACCCGTATCTTGTGTCCTTTGATTCCCTCGACGGAATCGTTCTGACAAAGGGCGTATGGAACGCGGAGCGAAACAGAATCGAATGTTGACGGAATATGCGTGTACCCGGCGGGAATTGTCCTGCATTATCGGGAATCTTTTTACAGAGATCGAACCGCCTTGCGAACGGTGCGGGGCCGCCGATGAATTGACGATCAGCGGCACCACCTACACCGGGAGCCGGGCGGTTCTGACTATTACCGAATACGGATTCAAATTCGAGGGCGACCCGTCAGAGGTTGCGAGAATCCGGGAAAGGCGGTGCCTACAATGAACCAGCCGCCCGCAGAGGGTAAGCAAAACGAATTTATCATCATCACCAAAGCAAAGGATTTAGCCTTTCATACATACATGATGGCGACCGAAAGGCGATTTCCAAAGAAACACCGCAAATTAGCGGTTGACCTTATGGACTTTGCACGCGAAATCGTGATTCACATTCAGGACGCGAACGACCTTGATATTTCCGACGCAGGGGAATTCAAGGAACGGCGTTACGAACAAAAGAAAGCCCTTTCGCGTTGTAAAGACGTTCTTTTCCTGATCGAGTTAGCCGAAAGGCGCAATCTTATTTCAAAAGAGCAATGCACCGCGTGGGCGCAATACGCTATTGAAGTAAAGCGCATGACGGCAAGCTGGAGAAAGAAAGACCGGGAGCGATTCGCAGAAATGCAAAGAGGAAACACGCCGCGGCGGTAACGCCCGGCGTTTTTCTTGGGGTGCGCTTTGTAGCGTCCAACTCGTACAACGTCCGCAACGTCAATTCCTCCGGCGCGTTGAACAACAACAACGCGTACAACGGCAACAACGGCGTTCGCCCGCTCTGATGGAACACCGCGATTGAGTACGCCGAAAGGCGGAAAACAGAGGACCATCATCAAAGGAAAGCGTATCCCTCCGCCGTGGTGACAGCACGACGGTAAATACAAGATTGGTGAAGCAAGGCCCACGGGAACCAGCTTCCGTCCCGCCACGGACGCGTGGCGGGGTCCGATGATGAAGCATTGCAACCGCAGGCGGCGACGCTTGCGGCCCCTACAAGGCGGATTCTATACACGGCAAGGAGTTTTTATAATGCAAACCGCAGATTTCGAGCGGGTCTATGATTTCGGCAACCTATACGCCGGATTCCTAAAGGCCCGCCGGGGCAAACGGGGCAAAGCCAGCGTCGCAAAGTTTGAAGCAAACTTGCTGGAAGCCCTTTGCCTGCTATCGGAAATGCTGAAAAACAAGACTTACCGCCCGTCTGATTATTTCGTGTTCCGTGTATACGAACCGAAAGAAAGAATCGTTATGACAAACGCATTCAAAGACAAGGTGGTTCAGTATTCCTTATGCGACAACATACTTGAACCCGCGTTCTCCCGTTCGTTTATTCGGGACAACTACGCTTCACAACCGGGCCGCGGGACCCATGACGGCCTATACAGGCTGGAAGAATTCATGCGGTCATATTTCTTTGAACGCAAAGCAAAGGCAGACGCGGAACAGAAAGCCGCCGGATTGCCGCCCGTTCCAACGCAGGACGGCGGGTACGCCGACGGCTGGGTTCTCAAATGTGACATTTCTAAATATTTTTACTCAATTCAGCACGAACCACTAAAACAAATGGTCCGGCATTACTTCCGGGACCCTGATCTTTTGTGGCTGATCGACCTTATCATTGACAGCACGGAGAATCCGGGAATCCCTATCGGCAACCAAACTTCACAATGGTTCGCCGTTATGTATCTTTCGGGGTTAGATCATTTTGTCAAAGAAAAGCTGGGCATTCGCTTTTATGGGCGGTACATGGACGACTTTTACTTGATACATGAGGACAAGGCGTATTTGCAGTATTGCTGGCGGGAAATCGAAAAATTCCTTGCCCCGCTGGGCCTGACCCTGAACAACAAAACAAACATTTTCCCGTTGCGGAACGGTATTGACTTCTTGGGATTCCATACGTATTTGACCGATTCCGGGAAAGTGATTCGCAAAGTTAGGAGGGTAAGCAAATGTAAGGAGCAAAAGAAACTACGGAAACAGCGGGTTTTACTGGACAAAGGCAAGATCACAATGGAGAAAATACGGCAATCATACGGAAGCTGGCGGAGCCACGCCGAAAAGGGTAATTGCTATCACCTTATCCGGGAAACCGACGCGCTGTTTGAGGAACTATTTTCAGACTATCTAACAAAGGAGCGTGTAGCATAATGGCACAGGCATTAAGCGCGCTGGCCGTCGGCGCACTCGTCAAGGACACGGGGACCCTCTACAACGGCAAGCCCATTGTTTGGAAAATTGCCGACAAAGGCCACGCGGGTTATCCCTCCAGGTCCGTGACGCTAATTACGGAAAAAATTATTTCGCTGAAATGCTTTGACGCTATCGAATCCGGCAACAGCGACAGCAACCGCAAATCCTATGGTAATAACCGATGGATTTATTCAAATATTCGGCAATGGCTGAATAGCGGCGCGTCAGCGGGCGCATGGTACAGCGCACAGCACAGCGCGGACGCGCCCCCCACGAATGCCAACGTTTGGAGCAACTACAACGAATACGACGCGGAAGCGGGCTTCCTTGCCGGGTTCTCTACGAACTTTGTTGCGGCCCTGCTTTCCACAACGCACACCGTCGGCAAAGCTTCCGTGGACGGCGGCGGCACCGAATCTTGCGTTGACAAGATTTTCCTTGCCACCTGTACGGAAGTTGGCTTGTCGGGCGACGTGACCGCGGGAAGCAAGCTGGCCTTGTTCAGCGACAACAATTCCCGTCTTGCGTACCCCACGGCGGAAGCTGTCAGCAAGAGCGAATACACATCATCCAGTTTGTCGGCAACGCAAGCTTGGTGGTGGTGGCTTGCCAACGCTTACGCGTCCGACTCGTACCTCGTCCGCGGCGTCCATTCCTCCGGCGCGTTGAGCGACAACAGCGCGTACAACGGCCGCCGCGGCGTTCGCCCGCTTTGTAATTTGTCCTCTTCAATCTTGGTATCTGATACCGCAGATTCGGACGGTGCATACACCATCATTTGGAACCGCGCCCCCTCTGCCCCTGCAAGTATCGACGTTCCGACCAGCGTTCGCGGCGGCGAAAGCCTGACCGTGACTTGGGGAGCCGCCACGGATGAAGATGGCAACCTTTCCGGCTACACCCTCGAAAGGCGGTACGACGGGGGTTCGTGGGCGCAGGTTTACAAGGGAATCAACAGGACGTACACCGACGCGATCACAAAGGGCTGGACAAGCGTTGCGTACAGGGTCAAGGCTTACGACAGCGCGGGCGCAGAATCGGCGTACACCACCAGCGCGACCCGAACCGTAATCAACAACACCGCCCCCACCATCGACGGCGCAGATTCGGACCTCGGCACAAAGACCGGGGCGTTTGCGCAAGCCTACGTTGTGACCGACCCGGACAGCGGGCAGACGGTAACGGTTGTCGAGAAGATCGACGGCACGGAAAAACGAAGCTTCACCGCAACCAGCGGGCAAAGCTATTCGTTCAACGTCACCGCGGCGGAATGGGTGAAGCTGTTGAATGGGTCCCACACCCTGACGATCACCGCGACGGACGATTACGGCGGCACCGCCACCCGGACCTATACGTTCACGAAGAACGAAACCGAAATTGAATTGACCCTTGCGACCCCGCTTGCCGCCGACGACATGATTACAAAAGCAATTATGAGCGTCACCCGGCAGATTCCGGCGGGGGCAACGTTCACCGTTGAAGTGTGCAACAACGGCAACGACGCTTCCCCCACATGGGAGGACGTGACGCAGGCCGTCACCAGCGGGAGCAAATTTTTCCTTTCCAACACCACAAAGACGGCTGACGCGTGGGGCTATAACTTCCGAATCAAGGTGAAGCGCAACGACGCGACGGGCGATTGCTTTATTTCTTCCGTGGGAGGTAATTTTGAATGAGCGTACAGCACAGAGAAGATAGCATTCGTAATATGCGGCTGGAGCGGCTGGGAATTCAGCCGCCCGCCGACTGGAACGACGTTGAACAGGTCCGGGCGGTAAAGAAACAGGAGATCGGCGCGGAGTGTTCCGCGGCGATCTATGCCGGAATTGACGTGAACGGTTCGCATTACAGTTTGACCGAACACGATCAAACGGAGTTGCTGGCACAAGCGCAGGTGGTAAAAGAGGGCGCGGCGGCGGTCCCGTACCACGCCGACGGCGAACTTTGCCGAATGTACCCGGCGGAGGAATTCACCGTGCTGGCGCAGGCCGCGACCGCACACGTTTTTTACCATCGGACATACTGCAACCACGTGAACGCTTGGATTAAGCGGGCCGGGCTTGACGAACTCCCGGCGATCACCTACGGCGCAGAACTTCCCGCCGACCTTGCGGCAAGCATGGCGGCGATCATCGAAGCGGCGGGCGGTGGTGAAGCATGAAACGGATTTTGACGCTTTGGGCCGCGCTGGGAATGGTATATGTCGCCCTCGAAGTACTGTTCCGCGGCAGGTCCCACCCCTCTATGCTGATCGTCGGCGGCTTGTGCGGGGTCCTTGTGGGGGCGATCAATCAAATTCCCCGGTTCTACCGCGCCCCGGTTGTCCTGCAAGCGGTAATCGGCGCGCTGATCGTCCTTGTCGTGGAATTTGTGAGCGGGTGCGTGCTGAACCTATGGCTGGGCCTGAACGTTTGGGATTACAGCAATCAGCCCGGCAACGTGCTGGGGCAGATTTGCCCGGCGTTCGGCCTGCTTTGGTTCTTTATTATGCCCCTTGCGATATGGGCGGAGGACACCGCCCGCTGGCTGATTTGGGCTTATGATTCCACCGTGTATGGGAGGGGCGGCAAACCTCCCGATACCCCGTATTCGCTGAAAAGCGTTTACGGGGATTTCTTTCATGGGAGGTAACAGGGAATGCAAGATTTCATCACCATTATCGGGATTTTAAGCCCGATTTGTGCAATCGTGTTCGGCTATGCCACCTTTACGCGGAATAAGAAGAGCGACACCACCGCGGACGCGAAGCAGGACGCGACCGTTCTTACAGAAATAGGCTATATCAAAGGCGGAATCGACGACATCAAAGCCGAACAGCGGGAGCAGAGAAAGACGAACACCGACTTTATTTCCCGGCTTACGGCGGTTGAACAATCCGCGAAGCAGGCACACAAGCGCATTGATCGGCTGGAGAACATCACGGACCACACGGACCACCCGGACGAATAAGAAAGGCGGCGCGGCATGGGCTATCTATTAAGCGCCGCCGCCGGGCTGATCGGCGGGCTTGCCGCCGTTTTGCTGTTCGGGGGCCGGAAGCCCCGCCGCCGTAAAGAGAATAAAGAGAAAAGCCGCCCGAAGATCGAGTGTTCAAAGCTTGTTCTTTGGGCGGTTCTCTTAACCTATTTCGGCGGGTTCGTCGTGGGCGTTCGGGCTGTTGTCATTGACCCGTCGCAACTTGGGGTGTTTCTAACCTACGTCGGCGCGCCCACGGCAACGGTGATCGGCTTTTATTCGTGGAAAGCAAAATGCGAAAACGTTGTGAAGATCAAAAAGGCGAACCCGGAAGCAACGGAGGGAATGCCCGTTGACCTGAACAACATTCAGCCATAAGCGGAGGTCAAACAATGGCAATCACAAAAGAACAGAAAGATTTCATCGAGCGGGTGGGCAACCTTGCCGCCGCCGATATGCAGAAAAGCGGCGTTCTCGCGTCCCTTACGATTGCGCAAGCAATCCTTGAAAGCGGATGGGGAAAATCCGGCTTGACCGTCAAAGCAAACGCCCTTTTCGGCATTAAGGCCGGGGCAAGCTGGAAAGGAAAGGTTTACAGCGCACAGACACAGGAATGTTACGACGGCGCGACCTTTACCACCGTAACCGCCCTGTTTCGGGCCTACGATAGCTGGGCGGATAGCGTCGCCGATCATTCGGCGTTGCTGACCGGGGCCACACGCTACAAAGCCGTTATCGGGGAGCGAGACTATAAGGCCGCGTGCCGGGCTATCAAGGCCGCGGGCTATGCCACGGACCCGAATTACGCGGACAAGCTGATTCAGATTATCGAATCTTACGGCCTGACCGCCTACGACGGCGCAGGACAGGCCGGAACGTCCGGCGGGTCAAATATCACCACCGGGGCGCAAAGCCCCGTAGACGCGAAAGGAGCAGGCAAAATGAAAGCGTCTGAATTCATCAAGAAGTTGCAAGACATCGTGGACAATTACAAAACCCTGTATGTCATGGGCTGTTTCGGCGCGCCCTTGACCGGGGCGAACGTGTCCCGGTATTGCACGAACCACAGTTACAACAAGCAGACCGCGCGAACGGCAATGATTAAGGCCGCGGCAAATCAGAATCCGCCCGTTTTCGGGTTCGATTGCGTTTGTCTTATCAAGGGCGTTCTTTGGGGATGGAGCGGCGACGCGTCCAAAACCTACGGCGGCGCGGGCTATGCCGTCAACGGCGTTCCCGACATTGGGGCCGATTCCATGATTCAGGTATGCAAGGACGTTTCAACCGATTTCGGGAAGATCGTTCCCGGCGAAGCGGTGTGGCTGTCCGGGCATATCGGCGTATATATCGGCGGCGGAAAGGTGATTGAATGCACCCCTGCTTTCAAGAACTGTGTGCAGGTTACGGCGTGCCTGAATATCGGCGCAATCTCCGGCATGAACGGGCGCAGATGGACAAAGCACGGTAAATTACCGTATATCACCTACGACACCGCCGAAACGCCCCAGCAGGGCGCGCAGAGCGGCGCAGGACAGGCCGGAACGTCCCGGGGGTCCTCCGATACCTCCGGCGCGCTTGCGTTCGCCGTGGGCGACGTGGTGCGCTTCACGGGCAGTAAACACTACACCAGCGCGAACGCCGCCAGCGGCCCCGCCTGCAAGCCGGGAACGGCAAAGGTTACGGCGGTATCAAAGGGAGCGAAGCACCCGTACCACCTTATCAAGCAGAGCGGCGGCGGGTCCACCGTTTACGGATGGGTTGACGCGGCGGACGTGCAGGCTGTCAGCACCACGCCC
>OBLI01001911.1_pt1 | contig 19003 bp, 18 predicted proteins | sample 1519701 | NCBI WGS metagenome assembly OBLI01 (sample SAMEA3663005, study PRJEB22513) | pig gut metagenome | biome: pig gut; feature: pig-associated habitat; material: faeces | place: France | collected 2012 | reverse complement strand
GAAGCGAGGCTGCACTCAAGGTTTTCTTTGGGTACATGCCGCACCTGTCCCTCTTTGTGTCTGAACAGATACAACATAATAATCCAACTGCATTCAATTAGTATGAAACTGTAGCAACTAATCTGACTTTACGAGCAAGCCTGAAACAGGGGGGCCGGGAGGCTGACGAAAACTGTTATTGCCACCCATTGTATAAACATCCAGTAACCAATCCTGCTTATAAGAGCGGATTGCCTTGCATAGTTGTTGGCAGTATCAGGTCTTGTACCTTCACGACGCTAAACTGGAATTTTCAGTATTTTGCTTGATGTAAAGTGTACGGTGTGGTATAATTTTTTACAGAACTTGTTTTCTTATGCTTGTCTACCATTTGTCTACCGTGAATATAATTTGTCAGCAATTTGTCAGCAAAGGTAGAATTTTGCTGTGAAAATACGGAAAAGTACGGTTTTGAACAGCGTGAAATGGTGGATTTTGTTTGGATATTTTGCTATATGAGCAGTAAATATGCGGTTTTGGGAAAATAATATAAATTATTAGCGAGGATTGTTTTGAATGGAAAATACGGTTAAAACACTAATACCACAGGTCCAATGGTATCCTGGGCACATGAAGAAAGCCAAGGATATTATTGTGAATAATCTGAAGCTGGTGGATGTGGTCATAGAGCTTTTGGATGCGCGGATTCCTTATAGCAGTGCCAATCCCATGCTGCAGGAGATTATTGCAGGCAAGCCGCGGCTGGTGGCATTGAATAAGTCGGATTTGGCTGATACGAAGGTTACAAAGGAATGGGTGGCGTATTTCCGTCAGCAGGGGATTCCGGCGGTGGCGGTGGATGCACCCCAGGGGCGCGGCATCAAGCAGCTGGTGTCTATGACGGAAGCCCTGGCAAAGCCTATGACCGACAAGCTGGTCAGCAAGGGGGCAAAGCCGCGGGCTGCCAGGGTGATGATTCTGGGCATTCCCAACGTGGGAAAGTCTTCCCTGATAAACAGGCTGGCAGGCTCCAACAAGGCAAAGACGGCAGACAAGCCGGGCGTTACCCGTGCCAAGCAGTGGATACGCCTGGGGGGCAATCTGGAGCTTCTTGATACGCCGGGGATTCTGTGGCCGAAGTTCGAGGATATGACTGCCGGGCTGAAGCTGGCGTTTACCGGGGCGATTAATGACGAGGCCATTGACAGGGAGCTCATCACCGGCGTATTTTTGCAGACCATGGCGGAGATGTACCCTGACAGGCTGAGGGAACGCTACAAGCTGGCAGGGGATTTGCCATCGGAGCACCATGAGCTGCTGGAGCTGATTGGCAGGAAGCGGGGCTGCCTGGTGAAGGGGGGCATCGTAGATACGGAGAAGGCACAGCGCATTGTGCTGACGGACTTCAGGAGCGGCAAGCTGGGCACAGTCAGCCTTGATATGCCGCCACAGGATGATGGCATGGCAGAGGATGAGCAGTGATATATGCCGGTGCGTGTGATAAAGTGGCGATAAATCTTGGCACTTTATTTGTGGTGATTGTGTATGGATATAAGCAATTTGACGATAAAAGAATTGGAGAGGCTTTTTAAGCAGGAACAGGAAAATCAGATAACGGATGAGCTGCTGGCGGCATGCCGCAATGATAGCCGCATTGCTGCCCAAAAGCTGGTGCAGAAATATGAACGGCAGCAGGTGAAATTGGCAGAGGAAAAAAAGCGTCTGCTGGCCATGTATCAGTTCGAGGAGGAAGGCAGGCAGAAGGGCTTTGAGGTGATTGCCGGTGTGGATGAGGCAGGCAGGGGGCCTTTGGCAGGGCCGGTGTCGGTGGCTGCCGTCATTCTGCCGCCCCAGCTTTTGCTGCCTCATTTGAATGATTCCAAGAAGCTGAGCCCCAAGGTAAGGGATGAGCTTTACGAGGACATAATGGCCAAGGCAGTGGCCGTCCGTCAGGTATTTGTGGAGCCTGAGGTTATTGACAGGTTAAATATCCTGCAGGCAACCATGCAGGGCATGTACGATGCTATTTTTGCCCTGCCCTGTGAGCCGCAGCTGGTGCTGATAGATGCGGTGCATCTGAAGGAGCTGAATATTCCGCAGCTGTCCTTGATTAAGGGTGATGCCCGGTCTGCCTCCATAGCGGCGGCATCTATTATTGCCAAGGTTGCCCGTGACCGCCTGATGGATGAATATGACAAGCAGTATCCTCAGTACGGCTTCGCCAGTCACAAGGGATATGGCACGGCAGAGCATGTGGCTGCTATCAGGAAATACGGCCCCTGCCCGATTCATCGCCTGACCTTTGAGCCTGTCCGCTCCATAGCAGCAGGAAAGTAATGTGAGTGTTTTCAGGGAGGTACATTATGCCCACAAATGTAAATTCAGCGGTAGGTCCTTCTATACAGCCCGCAGGCAGGACTGCGGAAACCAAAACCGACCGCATAGCCATAAACAAGGATGGTAGTTCCAGCTCGGCATTTGCCAAGCAGACGGATGTCAAGTTTACCAATTCCGTGGACAATATGTCTGCCGTGCTGGATAAGATTGCCAACAGCCGCCTGGGGACGGAGGCTGTCCTGCCCAAGCAGCTGCAGGAGATGATAAACAATGTGGTGCGTAACGCCTTTTCTCTGGAAAACTCACTGGGCGAAGGGCTGGGCAGTGCCATGGCAAGCGAGCGGTATTCTGCGGAGCAGCTGACTATCCTGGGGCGGATTTTCCAGCAGCTGGGCAATATGGCGGAGGCTAATGCTGTTTCTGCCAGCCAGCTGACCGGCGGCCAGGCTGGCGGCAGTGTAATGGCAGGTGAGCTGACGGATGTGCTGCAGCTGATGATGGCAAATATAAAAAATATTATCGGGGAGAGTGCCCTGTCAGGCAATACAGGCGATTTGGAGCTGGTACAGCTGAACAAGCTGGCCTTTCAGCTTTTGAACAGCGGCAATGCCGAGGGCCTGCCTGAGGATTTGGCACGCCTTTTGCAGCAGCTGTCTGGGCAGCTGGCATCTTTCGGGCAGGCTGGTGCAGCCTCCGGACAGGGGAATGGGGACACGGGCATAATGAAGCAGCTGATTGATGTGCTGTTCCCCAAGCCTCTGTCCGGCAATGCAGCAGATACGGCAGCAGGGAATACGGCACCAGGCGGTGCATCGGCAGGCAGTATGGCTGGTAGCAACGTTCCACAGGGAAATGCCGCAGGCGGCAGCGTTATGGCTGGCAGTGGCAATGCCGGTGCTGCTGGTGGAGCTTCCGGCCAGGTTGCCGGAGAAAATCAGCCGTTGCAGCAAAATGGCCAGGGGGCTAATACCGCCCCAGGTGTGTCGCAAAATAGTGCAGCCTCCGGAGGTCAGGGCACGTTAGCGGCAAATACAGCCCAGGGGCAGGCGCAGACGGCTGGGAATAACGCTCAGGTGGCACAGCAGAATCCTGCCAGCCCGGGGGGACAGGCAGCGGCAAATGCAGCCCAGGGGCAGCCGGTTGCCAATGCAGCTACGGGGCAGACGGCCGGGAATAATGCTTCTGAAATGCAGCAGAATGCAGCCGGTCGGGCTGGACAGGCCGCTGACAAGGCAGATAATTCCCAAGGCTCACAGCAGATTGCCAGGAATGGCAACGGGCAGAGTTTGGCCGGCGCCCACAGCAGGGCAGCGGAGCTGGAAAACAATCCCCTTTTTCGGCAAATTTTCAGCAGGTACGGCTATACTCAGGAGACAGGTGTGGTGAAAAATCCTGTCCAGCAGGCACAGCAGTCCCAGCCCCAGCTTGCCAACAACCAGCAGACGGTGGCAGCCTTCAAGGACATGGCACAGCTGTTGCTGAAGGACAGCAGCCTGACAGCGAAGGATGCACAGCTTTTGCAGGATTTTGTCAATGGCAGCCAGGAGGTGTTGAGCCAGCAGGATGCCAAGCAGCTGAACCTGCTTCTCAGGATGGTGCAGGGCAACATTCCTGCCGCCATCCAGCAGGCAGGGCAGCAGCAGGGCATGGAAGGCTTGCCGAAGCTGTGGGCATTTTTGCAGCTGGCAGAGCTGGGGACATTGAAAAATATCAAGGCAAGGGATTTGAAGAATGCCAGCAAGGAAATCAAGACCATGCTTTCCTCCATGAAGGGGGCAGTGAGCAGCGAGGGCAGCTACAAGGCAGACGGGCAGAAGTCCATCAGCTTTGTGATGCCTCTGTACATAGGCGAGAATGAGCAGAGCTATCCGGCCTATGTCAACCTGTATCATGAGCCGCCCCATGAGGATGAGCGGGGCAGGTTGCGCAAGGACACCTGGTTCAGGGTTTGTGTCCTGACGGAGAATATCGGGGCAGTGGACATTGTTTGCCAGCTTTACGAGGGCAACAGCCTCAATCTGCGTGTCAGGTTTTCAGACCAGGAGGCGGTGCAGGCATTCAGCGAGTACCTGCCGGATATCCGCAAGGCATTGTATGATACATCAGTTCATTTAAACGACTTGAAGGTAGGGACGGTGAATTAATTGCTAAAGGACAGGATGAGGCCCAAGGAGGAGCCGGAGCTGGACCCCCAGGCGGAAAAGAAGGCCGTTGCCCTCAAGTATGACATGGAGAAAAACAGGGCACCGAAGCTGGTTGCCAAGGGCAAGGGGCATGTGGCGGAAAATATTCTGGAGGCGGCAAAGAAAGGACAGGTGCCGGTCTATCAGAACAAGTCCCTGGTCAACATGCTGATGGCCTTGGAGCTGGACAAGGAAATCCCGGCGGAGCTGTACACCACCGTGGCGGAGATACTTGCCTATGTGTACAGGATAGACAAGCGGCGCAAGGAAAAGCTGATGGAGACGCCGCTGGCAAAGGAGCTGTAAGATTCGTGGACAGCAAGGAACTGGGCAGGTGTGGCGAAAGGCTGGCAGCAGGCTATCTGTCTTCCCACGGCTACAGTGTATTGGAGATGAATTACCGCTGCCGGTTCGGCGAACTGGATATTGTGGCCAGGCGTGATGACATGGTGATTTTTGCCGAGGTCAAGACACGGCGGTCAGGCAGGTTTGGCAGGCCGGGGGGAGCGGTAGATTATTTCAAGCAGCAGAAGATTATCAGGAGCGCGAAGTGGTATATTCGCAGCAAGGGGCTGGAGAATAACCGCTTCCGTTTTGATGTGCTGGAAATCTTGCGCACACCTGCCGGTCAGATGAGCGTAAATCACATCAGGAATGCGTTTGAGGTATAAAGAGAGGATGTATGGAAGAATGAAGATTATAGTGGGTATTACAGGTGCCAGTGGCAGTATCTACGGGCTGAAGCTGATTGAGGTGCTGAAAAATGCAGGCCATCAGGTGCATGTGGTGATTTCGGACAGCGGCCTGGGAGTCATTCAGTACGAGTGCGATACTACCCTTGAGGATATTGCTGTGGTGGCAGACAAGATTTACAACGTGCATAACGTGGGGGCGGCCATTGCCAGCGGTTCCTTTCAGGCGGATGCCATGGTGATAGCACCCTGTTCCATGAACACCTGCGGCTGCCTGGCCAACGGCATAACGGATAATCTCCTGACCAGGGCAGCTGATGTAATGCTTAAAGAGGGGCGCAAGCTGATTGTGGTGCCCCGGGAGACGCCTATGCATGCAGGGCATCTGGAAAATCTCCTGAAGCTGTGCCGCATGGGAGCCGTGATTATTCCGGCCAGCCCGGGCTTTTATCATCGCCCTGATACGATTATGGATTTGGTTAACATGCTGGTGGGAAAAATCTGCGATAATCTGGGTGTAAAAAACAACTTATTTGCCCGTTGGCAGGGGACAATGTGAGTTTTTGCTTAAAAAGATTCGATATATTTTTAATAAAAACAGTATTTGTGAGCTGCTGCGGTATTTACAAGCCTTTGCAACAATGCTATATTTGATTTGTAATGAAGTGCACGGAAATTACAAATCAGATATGGGCTTAAATACAAGTATATAAGTTTAAATGAAGTCAGGCAATGCATAGAGGGGGGCATGAAATGGCATACGTTAGCTTTGTTGCGGAAGGTGGTCCTATTTATGATATCAAGAAAAGATTGGGGGTGATATCAAAATCGCGAAATGGCTGGACGAAGGAAATGAATCTGGTGGCATGGAATGATGGGGAGCCCAGATATGAGCTGCGCTCATGGTCACCTGACCACAGCCGTATGGGGAAGGGGATTTCCCTGAGCGTAGCGGAGATGGACTCCTTGAGAGAAATACTTGGTGATATCATGGAGAATATCCCTGAAGTGGTGGCTGAGCAGGCTCGGGAGGCGCAGGAAGCTAAGGCAACTGAGTCAACCGGGGCAGCTAAGGCTCCTAAGGCGGCTAAGAAAACCCGGGCTGCTAAGGCACCTAGGGCAACTAAGCTGCCTAAGGCACTGGGGGTATAAAATCAGCTTAATTTATTTCAGGCAGAGCATACCTGCAATGGTGATGCATGGCCGGGAAGCCTGAACAGGCAGAGTCGAAGATAAAGAATCTAAAATAAATGCCAGGCAGAATATCAGCTACGGCTGATAACTGGCAATAAGATATAACAGAGTGCGGAAAATCTCAATGCGATAGGAAATATAAGTGCAAAGAAATGACCGGTGCGTACAGAGGCATACGTTACCGGTCATTTTCTATCCTGATGAAATTAAGCCATTGCGCCTGAGCCGTCAGTCCTCCAGGGCAGAGCGCAGGGCGGCAGCCATTGGCTCCTGGGGGAGCACCTGGCCTGTCCAGAGACGGAAGGCCTCGGCACCCTGGCCCACCAGCATGGCTTCCCCGTTCAGCGTCCGGCAGCCATGCTCCCGTGCCGTCCTGAGGAAAAGGGTTTCGGCAGGGGTGTAGATGATGTCGTAGACGAAGGTATCAGGCTGAACCTTGCTCCAGTCCACAGGCGGCATGGCGTCTGTCTTTGGTGCCATGCCAAGAGGTGTGGAGTTGATGAGAAGCTGTGCCCCTGAAAGCTTTGCGGCAAACTCAGGGCTGTGCCAGTCCAGCACTTCTATGGGCAGGTAATGGCTGAAATAATCGGCCACAGGCTGCACCTTGGCAACGTTCCTGACACCGATGGTGAGGCTTTTGACCTTTTCCTTGATGAGCCCCCAGATGATGGCCCGGGCGGCACCGCCTGCCCCCAGCAGGATGGCATTTTTGTCGGCCGGGGAAAAGCCCTGCTGCTTCATGCCGTCGATGAAGCCGGTTACATCGGTGTTGTAGCCGGTGAGATGGCCGTCCTCGTTTTTGACTGCGTTGACGGCACCGATGATTTTGGCATCTTCGTGTATCTCATCCAGGTACTCCATAATCGCCTGCTTGTGGGGGATGGTGACATTGAAGCCACGGAAGCCCAGCGCCTTCAGTCCGGCCACAGCTTCCTTTAGATTTTCGTTCCGTACCGGCATGGCGATATAGGCATAGTCCAGCCCTGCTGCCTGGATGCCCGCGTTCTGCATTGCCGGGGAAAGTGAATGGCCGATAGGGTTGCCTATCACGCCCAGATTGATGGTTTTTCCCGTAAACATAGTATTTTATCAGCTCCTTGGTCTTGATTATTTAATTATACTAAAAAAATTCCACAAATGTCTACTGGTACTATTGTCAAGTTTACAGTTATCGTGCTATAATATCCCTTGTATGTAGAAAAACATCTTTATAGGGTGTACGGAGGTAAGAAGAAATGAGTAAAAGTGAAAAAAACGGCTATTTTCTTGTGCGTGAGGAAATTCTGCCAGAGGCCATAAAGAAGACTATCCGTGTAAAGGAAATGCTGAAAAGGGGCGATGCCCGCACCATCAATGAGGCGGTGGAGCGCATGGAGCTGAGCCGCAGTGCGTACTACAAGTACAAGGATTATGTATTCCCATTCTATGAGGCAAGCCAGAACAAGATTGTCACCCTGACATTCCTGCTAGAGCACAAGAGGGGGGTACTGTCCAGCGTGCTGAATACCATTTCCAGCGATTCCGGCAGCGTGCTGACCATCAATCAGGGCATTCCTTTGCAGGGGGTTGCCAACGCTACTGTTTCCATTGAGACTGCCAATATGTCAGTGGATTTGGAAGCTTTGCTGGACAAGCTGCGCATGGTTGATGGCGTGAAGCGCATGGAGGTATTGGGACAGGCACAGGCTTAAAAACTTGCCGTTCCGCAATTTGCTAGAAGGAGAAATGTTTTTTATATGTCCAAGGAAATTAGTATAGGCCTTTTGGGTTCCGGCACTGTAGGTACCGGCGTGGTCAGGGTTTTGAAGGAAAATGCAGATGATATTGCCAAGAAGGTTGGCGGCAGGATTGCCATCAAGAAGATACTGGTAAGGGATATCAGCAAGAAACGGGAGTATCTGGAGGATATCCAGCTTACGGACAATGCAGATGATATCCTGAATGACCCGGAGATTGATATTGTAGTGGAGCTTCTGGGGGGACAGCATCCAGCCCGGGAGTACATGCTGAAGGCTATGGAGAATGGCAAGCATGTAGTTACTGCCAACAAGGATGTGGTGGCTCAGTTCGGTCACGACCTTTTTGATATGGCTGAAGCCAAGGGCGTTGACTTCAAGTTTGAGGCCAGCGTGGGGGGCGGTATCCCGATTATCACCCCTTTGAAGGAATGCCTGACAGGCAACCGCATCAGCGAGATTATGGGTATTGTCAACGGTACCACCAACTATATGCTGACGAAGATGACCGAGGATGGCTCTGACTATGCCAGCATTCTGAAGGAAGCCCAGGCCATGGGCTATGCTGAGGCAAACCCTGCTGCTGATGTGGAGGGCTGGGATGCTGCCCGCAAAGCGGTAATCCTTGCTTCCATCGGCTTTAACACCCGTATCAACCTGGAGCAGGTGTCCGTGGAGGGCATCACCCACATCGAGCCTGCGGATATCAACTATGCTAATGAGCTGGGCTATGTAATCAAGCTTTTGGCTGTGGCCAAGGATTATGGCGAGAAGGGCGTCAATGTCAGGGTGCATCCGGTATTTTTGCCGAGCAGCCATCCGCTGGCTGCGGTGAAGGACGTGTTCAATGCGATTTTCCTCCGGGGCAATGCCATCGGTGATGCCATGTTCTATGGCCGTGGTGCAGGCTCCCTGCCTACTGCCTCTGCGGTGGTGGCAGATATTATCGGCGAGGCCAGGAATATTGTCAGCGATGTGCATTCCGTGATCGGCTGCACCTGCTACAACAGCCGTGCTTTCTGCCCGATTGAGGAAACGGAGTCTTCCTACTATGTGCGCCTTCATGTGGATGATGAGCCGGGGGTGCTGGGCTCCATTGCTACTGCCTTCGGTGAGAGCGGTGTCAGCCTGAAATCCGTTATCCAGACGCGGAAGGTGGGCGTTCATGCTGAGATTGTGGCTGTTACCCATGTGGTGCAGCACAGGAATTTGCAGAAGGCGGCAGATGTGCTGCAGGGGCTGAAGGTTGTTGACAGCATCCGCAGCATTATCCGCGTGGAGGAGAACTGAGCTAGGAGGCTTTCCGATGGAAGTAAGAAGTGTGAAGGTCAGGGTTCCGGGAACCTCAGCCAACTGTGGGCCGGGCTTTGACTGCCTGGGCGTGGCATGTACTATTTATAATGAATTGGAGCTGACTCTCCTTGAGGAGGAGCGGCTGGACATAGAGATAACGGGCGATGGCGCTGAAAATATCCCTGTGGACGAAAGGAACATCGTGTGGCGTTCCATTCAGAAGCTTTTGGAAAGGGCCGGCAAGGCGCAGGAGTACAAGGGGGCTATTATCAGGATGGATAATGGCGTGCCCCTGTCCAGGGGATTGGGCAGCAGCGCTACAGCTATTGTAGGAGGCTTGAAGGCTGCTAATGAGTGCTTGGGCAATCCCTTTACCAATCGTGACCTTTTGCAGATGGCTACGGAGATTGAGGGGCACCCTGACAATGTGGCACCGGCTATCTTTGGCGGCTTTACCATCAGCATTGTCAGGAACGGCAAGCCGGAGTGCTTCTCCCTGATGCCGAAGCTTCCCCTGAAGCTGGTGGTGACGGTGCCGGATTTCTTCCTGCCTACCAAGGCGGCCAGGGCGGTGCTGCCGGCTGAGGTGCCTATGAAGGATGCCGTGTTCAACATCGGCAGGGCGGCAATGCTGACAGCGGCTCTCTGCAAGGGCAACAAGAGCTTTTTGCGCAGCGTCTTTGATGATGCCCTGCACCAGCCTTATCGCGCCAAGCTGATTCCCGGCATGTATGATGTGTTCAAGGCGGCCCGGGCGGCAGGTGCCCTGGGGGCCAGCATGAGCGGTGCCGGTCCGTGCCTGATTGCCTTTACGGTGGAAAATGCCGATGCCGTAGGCATGGCAATGCGGGATGCCTTTGCGAAAAATAACGTCAAGTCCCAGTATCATGTTTTTGATATTGACGGCACAGGGGCAACTGTGATTTAGTTATTTACATAAAATGTATTATTTGGCTGATTTTATTGTATGCTGTATAATAAAGTCAGCCAATTTTTATGTGCTGACAAATTGCTTTATGTGTGATGAATAATTTTGTGTGGTGATAAATCACTTTATGTGCTAATGAATAACTTTATGTGCTGATAAGCTATTTTGTGGATTATTGGAGCATTATGCAGATAATTTTCAGGAGATGTGTTTATGCTGGAAGCGGAGTTTGTGGCAAGGGTGGAGGCTGCCGGGGGGCATGCCTTCGCGGTAGGCGGCTGGGTAAGGGACTTCCTGCGGGGAGAACAGCCGGAGGACAAGGATTATGTGGTAACAGGCATTGATGCCGTCAGCTTTGAGGCGGCATTCCCGGAGGGAAAGCTCATCGGCAGGGCGTTTCCTGTTTTTCTGCTGCCTATCGAGGCTGATGGCGGCAGGGGGGACAGGCAGTGCGAGGTGGCCATGGCACGCCGGGAGCGGAAGGAGGGCAGCGGCTACCGGGGCTTTGTGGCAGAGGCGGACAGCTCCATCACTATTGAGGATGATTTGTATCGCCGGGACTTGACCATCAACAGCATGGCGCTGGATCTGCATGAGGGCAGGCTGGTGGACCCTTATGGAGGGCAGGCAGATATAGCTGACAGGGTGCTGCGGCCTGTGTCGGAGCACTTTGGGGAGGATCCGGTACGGGCCCTGCGGGCGGCACGGTTTGCGGCACGGCTGGGCTATGCACCGGCACCGGAGCTTTTGGCAGCTATGGGGCAGTGCCGCAGTGAGCTTTGTCAGGAGCCGGGGGAGAGGATTCTGGGGGAGCTGAAAAAAGCACTGGCGGCGGACAGGCCCTCCCGATTTTTCCGTCTTCTCCATAGTGCCGGGCTGCTGCAGGATATTTTCCCGGAAATCCATGCCCTTATTGGCAAGACACAGCCGGAGGTGTATCACCCGGAGGGGGATGCCTTTGAGCATGTGATGCTGATTGTGGATGAGGTTGCTGGCAGGACAGAGAATCTTACGGCACGATTTGCGTCCCTCTGCCATGACCTGGGCAAGGGAGTCACGCCGGAAGAAATGCTGCCCCATCACTACGGCCATGAGGTAAAGGGCCTGGAGGTGCTGGCTGGCTGGAATCGCCGTGTCACCCTGCCGTCGGCGTGGCTGAAGGCGGCAAGGTTCATTATCAGCCAGCACATGCGGGCGCCACGCCTGTCAAAGCCACCGAAAATCTGTGAGCTGCTCCTGATGATGAAGGCTGTGGCGGCTGAGCTCTCTATCAGTGACATCAAAATCATCATCGGGGCGGATAACAAGGGGCTGCCGCCGTATCTTGAGCATGCGGAGGAAATCATCAGTGCCATGAGCGAGGTTTCCGGCTCAGATGCCCCACGGGGGCTCACCGGCAGGAAAATCGGTGACTGGGTAAAGGGGCAGCAGCTGGAGATATGCAAAAGAATGCTGGCACAGTGCAGGGCATAGTGCCATAAATAAAAGTAATTAATCTATAGCAAATTAGACAATTTTCTGTTATAATAATACAAAAGAAATGTAATTGGGCTGCTGCAGCTATGGGCAGCCGGGTATTCCAGGAAGGTGATTTTTATGGCAGTTTATCCGTACAAGGATATTAATCCTGATTTAGCTGATGATGTTTTTGTCGCGCCTACTGCTTCCGTAGTAGGGGATGTGAAGCTGGGGGCAGGTACCAATGTATGGTTTGGTGCTGTGGTACGCGGCGATGTGAACAAGGTTGTTGTCGGCAAGCACACCAATATACAGGATAATGCCACTATTCATACCATGAGCAATTCGCCAACGGAAATCGGTGACCATGTAACCATCGGCCACAATGCGGTGGTGCATTGCAGCAAGGTGGGCAATAACTGCTTGATTGGCATGGGCAGCGTGCTGATTGGCTACTCGGAGATTGGGGACAACTGCGTTATCGGCGCCAATTCCTTTATCCCTCAGCACAAGAAGATTCCCTCCGGCTCCCTGGTGTATGGCAATCCTGCCAAGCTGGTGCGTGCCCTCAGGGATGACGAGCTGGAGGCATTGAAGGCATCCACCGAGAACTACTACAAGCTGGGGCAGGTCTATGCGGAAATCATGGGCAATAAGTAAAAGTATCCTGCCGTGAAACAGGCAGAGAAATTTTGCAAAATTTGTTAGATGAATTTTGCCTGAAAAGCAGGATTTTCGCTATCAATGTAGAATTATACTAGTACAGAAGAAGTATTCAGGAGAGAAGGTATTGAAAAAATGGAAAAAACTTTGGTGCTTATAAAGCCGGACGCTGTAAGGGGTAAACACATCGGTGACATCGTCAAAATCTACGAGGAAAAGGGCTTGAAGATTTTGGCAATGAAGATGCTGCAGATGGATGAAAAGCTGGCTTCCAAGCATTATGAGGAGCATATTGGCCGTCCTTATTATGATGATCTGATGGGCTTTATGACCTCCGGCCCGATTATTGCCATGGTGCTGGAGGGCGAGGGGGCCATTGCCAATGTGCGTGCCATCAATGGCAAGACCAACCCGGCAGAGGCAGCCGAGGGGACCATCCGCAAGCTGTACGCGGCCAGCGGCAGCCGCAATGCGGTGCATGCCTCCGATTCGCCTGAGAATGCTGCCAGGGAGATTTCCATTTTCTTTAATGCCTCTGAAATTTTCGATTGAGTTCGATTGATTGTGAGGGGGAATTTATATGAGCTTGTACACTGCTAGAGGCGATAGCGGCATGACCGACCTGAGCACCGGCCAGAGAATTGCCAAGAACTCCTGGCGAGTTAAGGCATACGGTGCTTTGGATGAATTTGGCTCTGCTCTTGGCATGGCAAGGGCTTTTTGCGAGAATGAGAAGGTGAAGGACCTGTGCCTGCGCCTGCAGAAGCTGAACGGCCTCCTGATGACTGACCTGGCCAGCCTGAACGACTATGAGCCTTTGATTACCCATGACCATGTGGTGTACCTGGAGGATATGATGGACAAGATGGAGGAGCAGATGGAGCCTCTCCACGGTTTCCTCATCCCTGGCGAGACCAAGGGCGGTGCCTGCCTGGATTTGGCAAGGACTGTAGCAAGGCGTGCCGAGCGTGTCATGTGGGATCTGGCCAAGAATGAGATTGTGCCTGACCAGGATAGGATTCTGCTGAACCGTATTTCTGACTTCTGCTTCATGCTGATGCGTCTTGAGGAAGACAGATAAGGGGCTGGCAGCCTGATTTTTGAAGTAAATAGCTGCAAGGAAGCGCGTGTTGAAAAAATTTTTTCTTCAATACGCGTTTTTTTGTGCCGCAGGCAGGATTTTTGCAATATATAGCGAATATGTTCTCTTAGAAAGATAAATAACTGCTGCAAAATCGCCCTGGGGGAGTGAGCGGCAGATGCGTTGTTTTTAGGAAGAAGATTTATATGCGAAAAATTTGGAACATCAGACAAAAGGATAAGGAAAAGGCAGCTGCCCTCGCGGCAGAGCTGGGAGTGTCCGCCCTTCTGGCAGGCATCCTGCTGAACAGGGGCATTGATAATGCAGCTGCGGCCAGGGAGTTTCTGCACCCTGAGGAAAGGGAGTATTATGACCCATACCTGCTGCCGGATATGGACAAGGCCGTCAAGCGCATCAGGGCAGCTATTGAGGCCAGGGAGCAGATTGTGGTGTACGGGGATTATGATGCTGACGGCATCACGGCTACTACGGTGCTGCTGCGCACATTGCAGCAGCTGGGGGGCTGGGCGGATTACTATATCCCAGACCGCTTTACGGAGGGCTATGGCGTAAATCTTGAGGCACTGAAACGCATGCATCGTCAGGGTACCAGCCTGGTGATTACCGTTGACTGCGGCATCAAGTCCGTGGAGGAGCTCAGGCAGATGCAGGACTGCATGGACTTCGTGGTGACTGACCACCATCTGCCGGGGGATGAGCTGCCTCCGGCGGTGGCGGTAATCGATGCCCACAGGCAGGACTCAAAGTACCCCTGCGGGGAGCTTGCCGGAGTGGGCATTGCCTTCAAGCTGTGCCAGGCCCTGTGGCTGGCCATGAAAAAGGTACCGGCAGAAAATCCGGGGCTGGAGATTGTGGCCCTGGGCACGGTGGCGGATGCGGTGCCCCTGGTAGATGAGAACAGGAAGATTGTGGCTGAGGGCTTGAAGCGCATGAAGGATTCCAGCTTTGTGGGGATACGCGCCCTGATTGAGGCCACGGGGCTGGGAAACCGGGAGATTGACAGCATGGGCATCGGCTTTGTGCTGGCTCCCCGCATCAACGTAGCCGGCAGGCTGAAAAGCGCCCGTCTCAGCGTGGAGCTGCTGCTGTCCGAGAACGAGGACATGGCACGGGAGATGGCAGGGAAGCTGAACGAGCTGAACAACACCCGCAAGGAGCTGAAGGAGGAAATCCAGGCCATGGCGGAGGAACAGCTAAAGTCCATGGATATTGGCAACGCCCGGGTAATCGTGGTGGCAGGAGAGGAATGGCATCATGGTGTCCTGGGGCTGGTGGCATCTTCCTTGCAGGAGAAATACTACCTGCCCACCATTGTCATCAGCGTAAAGGATGGCATTGGCAAGGGCTCCTGCCGCAGCATTCCGGGGTTCAACCTCTTTAAGGCCCTGACCAGCTGCCAGTCTGCCCTGGTGCAGTTCGGCGGCCACGAGATGGCGGCAGGGCTGACGGTGAGGGCGGAGAATATTGATCTGCTCCGGGAGCTTCTGGAGGCGGAGGCCAGGCGGCAGATGACTGCTGCCCAGTATATTCCCTGCTACGATATTGACATGGAGATTTCACCGGCGGAGATGACCATGGAGATGGTGGAGGAGCTTTCCCTTTTGGAGCCCTGCGGCATGAAAAACGAGCCGCCGCTGTTTGGCTGCCGGGAGCTTAGCTGCCTCAACCCTGAGCTGAAGGGGGCGGATGCCAGGCATCTGAAATTCACCGTCTCCGACCGGGGCAGGCTGGTGGATGCCATTGCCTTCAACATGCCGGAGGAGCTGGCCAGGGTGGCACGGGGCGGCTTTGACATGGTTTATGCCGCCGGTATCAACGAGTGGCGCGACATGAGAAGCCTGCAGTGCATGGTGCGCTCTTTGGATGAGCCTGTGCCGGTGCAGGAGCCTGTGGCTGTGGACAGGGATTTCATGCGGCAGATTTATGTTTTCCTCCGCAGCAGGGTGCAGGGGGGACATAGGCTGTCGGCTGACCTTGGGTGGCTGGCCATGCAGGCAAGGCTGGAGGGCTGCCGGGCGGAGGAGCAGAACGTGGCGGATGCTGTGACGGTGCTCTTGGAGCTGGGGCTTCTTAAAAAGACGCCGGAGGGCTATCTGGAGCTAAGCAGTACGGCAAAGAAAATGGATTTGCATGATTCGCCTACTTTTAGACGGCTAAATAGCTGAATAGGAAGTTAAATGTCGGAAAATGTGCTATAATGTTTTCTAAAAGCAATAGAAATTAGTTGGTGGTGGTTTTTATGTTGGAGAAAAAGGGCCAGAATGATGTCAATATTTATATTCCCGAGGTGGCAAGTGCAACAGCCGAGGTGACTATCGACGAGGTTATCAATGCGGTGCTGAAGTATCAGCCCCATGCCGATGTGGAGCTGGTGCGCAAGGCATACGAGCTTGCCAATGCGGCTCATGGCGGACAGAAGCGTGCCTCCGGCGAGGACTATATCATACATCCCCTGTGCGTGGCAAAAATCCTTACGGAGCTGCAGATTGACAGTACCACCATCACGGCGGCGCTTCTCCATGATGTGGTGGAGGATACGACTTATTCTCAGGCCCAGATGGAGGATATTTTCGGCACCGAGGTGGCGATGCTGATTGATGGCGTCACCAAGCTGGGGAAAATCAAGTACCAGTCCCGGGAGGAGCAGCAGTCGGAGAATTACCGCAAGCTGTTTCTGGCCATGGCCAAGGACATCAGGGTAATCATGATTAAGCTGGCTGACCGGCTGCACAACATGCGCACCCTGAAATTCGTCAAGGAAGAAAAGCAGAAGCGCATTGCCAAGGAAACCATCGAGGTGTATGCGCCCCTTGCCAACCGCCTGGGTATTTCCAATATCAAGTGGGAGCTGGAGGACTTGTGCCTCAGGTACCTGGAGCCGGAGTTTTATTATGATTTGGTGGAGAAGGTCAAGCAGAAGCGGCAGGAGCGCCAGCGGTTTATTGAGGATGCCATCCTGCAGATTCACACCAAGCTTATCAGGAGCCGCATCAAGGCGGAAATCAGCGGCAGGGCGAAGCATTTTTACAGCATTTACCGCAAGATGAAGCGGGACAACAAGGATATCAGCGAGATCTATGACCTGTCAGCTGTCCGGGTGCTGGTGCACAATGTAAAGGACTGCTACGCGGTGCTGGGGGTTATCCATGCCATGTGGAAGCCTATCCCGGGCCGGTTCAAGGACTATATCGCCATGCCCAAGTCCAACGGCTACCAGTCCCTGCATACCACGGTCATGACCAGGGGCTACCCTCTGGAAATCCAGATTCGTACCTTTGCCATGCACAAGGTTTCCGAATACGGCGTGGCAGCCCACTGGAAGTACAAGGAAGCCGGACGCAGCGTAGGTGCCGGCAATGACTACGAGAAAAAGATTTCCTGGCTGCGGCAGATGATGAACCTGCAGCATGAGGTGAATGATCCCACCGAGTATCTGGAAGCACTGAAGATGGATATTTTCTCGGATGAGGTTTTCGTCTTTACCCCTAATGGCGATGTAATTGACCTGCCGAAGGGCTCGGTGCCTATTGATTTTGCCTACCGCATCCATACGGAGGTGGGGCATCACTGCGTAGGGGCCAAGGTCAACGGCAAGATTGTGCCCCTGGAGTACAAGCTGAAAAACGGTGACCAGGTGTCCATCATCACCAACAAGGCCAATAACGGCCCTAGCCGCGACTGGCTGAATATCGTGGCCTCATCTGATACCCGTGCCAAAATCCGCTCCTGGTTCAAGAAGGTGAAGCGTGAGGAAAATGTCATCCGGGGCAGGGAGCTTCTGGAGAAGGAAGCTAAAAGGCTTGGCTATGAGCCGAAGGACTTGCTGCGGGATGAATGGCTGAATTCTGTCTGCCTGCGGTTCAATATCAACAATGACGAGGACATGCTGGCGGCAGTAGGCTATGGCGGCGTGGCTGTCAATGGCGTCATTGCCAAGCTGATTGAGCATCACAAGAAGGCCATCAAGGCGGCAACGCCGCCGGATGTCAGCGAGATGCTGGAAACCATCAAGCAGCAGCACAACAATACCAGAAAGAACAAGGCAAGCCACGGTATTCTGGTGGAGGGCGAGTCCGGGATGCTGGTGCGGCTGGCAAAGTGCTGCAACCCTATACCGGGGGATCCTATTGTGGGCTATATCACCAAGGGCCGGGGGGTTTCTGTCCACCGGGCGGATTGCCCTAATGTGCTGTCGGATGACGGTGACACTACCCGGGTGATCGATGTGAACTGGGATATCGGCCTGGATAAGGATTATACGGTGGAGATTGAGATTATCTGCAACGATGCGTCAGGTGTGCTGACCAGTGTATTGTCAGTACCGGCGGAGATGAAAATCAATGTGTCCGCTGTCAATGCCAAGGCCAACAAGGGCAATAAGACATCAACGATTATCATGAGCCTGGAGGTGCACAATGCAGCCCAGGTCTCCCTGGTGATGGGCAAAATCCGCCGCCTGAAGGATGTGTTCAGCGTCAGCCGTGCTATGGCAAGTGCAGCTGATAATAACAGCAACACCAGGCATGGAAGATAAGCGGAGAGATTCAGAAGCGTGAGCGATAGGAATAGCAATAGTTGTGGTTGACAGTGATAGTTTATAGTTATAGTAATAGTAATAGTAATGGCAATAAGCGATAATAATAGCGTGTGTGAGGTGCAAGATGAGCTTTAGTGTAGATACTTTGGTGGTGGGCCCGATTGAGGAAAACTGCTATGTGCTGAAGGATGAGGAAACTGGTGAAGGTATTATTATTGATGCCGGGGACAACGGGCAGGAAATTCTTGCTTATGTCAGGGATAACGGCATTGATATAAAGCTTCTGGTGAATACCCATGGCCATTGGGACCATATCGGTGCCGTGGATGTGTTGCGGGATGCCCTGGGGGTTCAGCTGGCAATCCATAGGGAGGATGCGCCTATGCTGACAGCCAGCGAGGAAGAAATGGCTGTGTACAGCGTGTTTGTGGGCAAGAAAAAACCGGCGGAGATTTTGCTGGAGGACGGCGATGTGATTAACTTTGGCAAATCCAGCCTGAAGGTCATCCATACGCCGGGGCACACCAAGGGCGGCATCTGCCTGTATGGGGGCGGCTGCCTCTTTAGCGGTGATACCCTGTTTGCCAGCAGTGTAGGGCGTACCGACCTGCCCGGGGGCGATTATCACGAAATCCTGCATTCCGTGAATGTGGCTCTGGCACAGGTTGCTGACGAAACCAAGGTTTATCCTGGGCACGGCCCTGCCAGCCGCATGGGCAGGGAACGCCGCTGCAATCCGTATTTGCAACAAGGATAAGTGGATTTCAGTTTATCGTGGTGCTTGTTTGTAACTACGAGCATATACTGAAAGAAGTAGTTTGGGATTTAGTGGACTCTGTTCAGACATTATAAAGGGACAGGTAGCGGCAGTACCCATAGAAAACTCGCTCTCGCTCGGAGG